>Ga0307512_10006012_pt1 | contig 12445 bp, 12 predicted proteins | sample 14_EM_MG_FD_200267 | JGI IMG/M metagenome (GOLD analysis project Ga0307512, IMG submission 200267) | Populus trichocarpa ectomycorrhiza microbial communities from riparian zone in the Pacific Northwest, United States - 14_EM | ecosystem: Host-associated > Plants > Roots > Unclassified | place... | reverse complement strand
ATATTTTGTCCCGGCCGGTACTCCAAGGGGGGTTTGGAGATCACTTCCGTGGACCGCTCGTTGAGCCCTTCATAGAGGTCTCGACCGTCTTGATTCGGTCTCGCCCTTTCATATGCGTTTAGGGAACGACCTCTTGGAGGTGGGCCGTAGCCGTTGTAGAGCCTTCGGGAGGATCGCATGGCAGTATGGATATGAGGATCCCCAGGCGCTATGGGTTACAGTTGAATACTACCTCCTGAGTTTTACGACCGAACCTGATTTGGATAACGTATACTCACTAAAAATCCGAAATTCACCCGGTAATGAAAAGGTCCAACGCGTACTCGGGTAAACAGCTACCACTCTTTTCTCTGATACTTTGCCAACTCTTTCCCATAGTAAACGAGACTTATCCTTTCATCTGCTCCGTACTTCCTAACGATTTCCCGGATGGCCGTCAATAACACCTTGAGCTTCTTGAATCAAACCTGCGTGTTCTGGTCAATAGGTTCCAAGTGGGGTTCTCCGAGGGTGAACCCCTTGATTTCTGAGAATTTGCCATCCTTATGAGCGCCGTAATAGACATGGAGTGTTTGAGACAGGAAAAGTTGGGGATATGTCTCTCTCTACACCTTCCTTGCCTTGGAGTATGTCTTGAGCTCGATCAAATGTGATTGAGGAACACGAGAGCCCGCTCGGATGACAGCTACGTCCGGGGATTGTGGCGCGGGTTTGTTGATCATGGGGGTATTGGGAGCTGTGGGTCCTGTGTGTTGGGTGTTATTTCTGTTTGATCTGCGATGAAGCCAGGCAGAACGGAGAGGCAGATAGGCATCAACTCGGAAACCGGCGACCACCAAAGTCCTAAATTGACGATCAGGACGGGTGTGTTTGTTCACAGGACATTTGCATGACGTACATAGGTGACGATACAGTTGTGACTTGTTCCACTTTCGCAGCCAGGAGTGGGGTGTGTGCAAGCTTTCTCGAAACTGAATCCATAGCACTCGGGCCGTCCACTGATCTGTATATATATACCGATGACCAGCCATTCATAAGGACGTTCCTATTTCTCGCGAGTTGAGTGTCGATGCTCCAAAAGTCGGATTTGTTGTTTGTCCGTGCAAACAGCTCAGGCGATTGTGATCGGCGACGAAATCGACTGAAAACCGATCGAACTTGGATGCGACCTTGATCTTATAGGTCGTGAAAGTCTGCACGGCTCTGACGAGAGGCAGGAGTGGGAATCTCCTCGTCATACGGTGGCCGTTTTGATCGATAAAATCCGTGCCATTTTCGCGGGGGATAGTCATGGGTGTAAGATTCTCTACCCGTATCGGAGGACCCCCTGCACGGAGATTGTGGCCCTAGATCAACCGAGGACAGGCAAGACGACCAACTGACCTAGAACGATGATCGTTGGCGTGGGTAAATCGGTCCAGTTGTACGAGCCAATGTATTTCAAGCCAATGGGAAACGTTCTCTTGATGAGGTCGTGAAACATTCATCAGCTAATACGCCCCTTTCGTGGGGTCTGGAACTTGGTTGGCAGACGGGTGACCACAGATGAGCATGTCCGATACGCAGTCGATGTAGACATGGCGGGGAAGGTTGAGGAAAGGATGTCCGGAACATCGATCATTATTGTTCGGCCGGGTATACATGAAATCACGAAGACATTCGACTCATTCAGTCGAATGTCTGGGATGGGCTGGTTTGTACGTGTATGGGCCGGAGGTATTCATGAAATCTCGCAACTCATGTGCAAGGCAACACCCGTGTCGTGTTTGGGAAGACGAAAAGAACGCAAGGGGATGACATTAATACCATGTGTATGGGAGGGTAGGGGTGGTACATGTAAAAAAAAGCATTAGAAACCAGGGGGAACAATGCCCTTGGGCTGTTGTTCTGAACCCGGCTGAGGATACATTGAAGAACCGCCGAGCATCTGTACAAGGCATTAAAATTGACACGAGAGACACGTATAATTCACAGTGTACATACCTGTTGAGCGCCTTGCTGCTGGGCGAGCATCTCTTTTTCTTGCGCGACAATCTTCGCCTCGTCTTCTAAACTGAGTGCGAGGGGAAGGCCAACCAACAACGCGGACGTCGTCACGATCCAAACGATGTTACCGAAAATTTTTCCGCCCTTCTTGAAGAAAGACGTGGTGGAGGAGACTTTTGATGAAATGGAGTGACGTGTTGAGGGAGGTACGATGTCCTTGAGGGCAGCGAGTCGTTCGTAGAGAGACTCGTCGCCAAGCTCAGACTCGACGGAGGAGAGAGAGGCGGAAGAGCCTGTCCGCGAGGAGGCATGAGAGGCGTAGGGAGAGTTGTTGACCTCGTCTTGGTCCTGAACGATTTCGACCTTGACCATGGTTGTCGTATGCGCTGGCTTGTGTCGGAACAACCCTCGGCAATTCCGGAGCAGTATCGGTAGACGCCGAAATTTAAGAGTGTCACGTGATCTCGGTACCGATGTCACTATTCCGCCAGTTCCTGGCTCGGATTGCTTTCCCTCTGCCTTGCTATCGTTTCTTCACCCGTCCGTCCGGTTACCGAGAGCGATGTTGTCCCACAACTTTCACCCCCACAGCTCAGGTAGCTTATTTTTTTTTCTTTTTCTTTGCCCCGATTGATGACCTTGACCTTCGTCTCAGCCTTGCCCTCACAGTCCGCACAGAGCCACATGCACGAGCTAGCGAAGACTTTGCCTCCGCCCCGGAAGCAGAACACCGCTTGCGATGCTTGCAGGTCCGCGGTCTTCCCTTTATTTGTCACCCCACTCACCGCCTCCAACCCCAGAGCACGCAAGGTCAAATGCAATCGAATCCCAGGCAACGATAAAGTTGGTGGTTGATTTTTGCTCCCGTTCACTTCGTCTACTTCATGCTCAACGAACGACTCAAGTGCCAGGTAGGCTGTCCGCCCGAAATATCTCTCGTGACGATTTGGTGAACCCTCGATCCGTTCACCAGCATTGTTTGTCCAAAGATTATCCATGCACGTCAGTCTTTAGCCTCACGACCTCCCTCGTTGAAACCTCACCCACGTCTTCTCGTAGAAATTTTGTCCAGCAGGAGACGGCAAAGAGACGGCACCGAAAACCCAGATCACAAGGCGTGTCAACAATTGGGTAAATCAGACCCTTTATCTCTGTCCTTTCCGCTTTCTGATCTCAGACACTCTCCCAGAGCGTTCCCCCATCTTAGGTAAGTCTTCATTCCTCACATGTATTTACCTCACTTTTAGTCACATCGACTCATTTCAGCGGTCCGACTCCGCACAGTTTCTCGGCCATTGGTCCCTCACCATCCTTTTTGGCCCAGACCATTCAACCCCACCGATGTGCCTACCCACCCATCACTCGTGAGGCAACCATCGCGAGCGTGCTGGACCATATCTTTTCCCCCCCAACTTCCGCCATGTAAGTTAGGGCGGAAATGAAGTATCGCCACCCCCCCTTACTCACACGTGTTTTTGAAACAGTACAACCGGCAGAATCCTGTCATCACCATACGACGACTGGGGTGCCGAAGCTCACAAACTTAATGACGAAGGTTTTAGGAAAGAGTGAGTTACCGGCGCTTCTCCAACATTACCGTCTGCCTAACCCTCCTCAAGGCTTGCCCTCGATCTTGTCGAGGTTTACTTTCAGATCGTTCACACTCGTTTCCCACTCCTAAACCCCGATGACTTTCGTAACCAATTCCAGTCAGTTTCCTCCACATCTATTCGATCACTCTCTGATCCGTCCCGTTAACGTCCGTTCCTCCAGTGGAAACACCAAGACGTCAGATCATCTCCATCCTGCTCTAGTCGCGACCGTCATTGCGTGGGGTGCCAAATTTGCGGAGAACACCCTTTTCGTTGCTGATCGGCAACGGAATGGTGGGACAAAAAGCCTATTTGCAATTTCCCTCGTAGACCGAGCTCGGGAACTTGCCGAGTTGCTCAAGGTCCATCGAATCTCAAGCCCGGAACATGTCATCATTGGCCTATTATTAGAGCCACTTCAGAGTCGTCAGTCTGATTTGTCCATTCTTGATCTCATTAGAGATTGATCTTCGCTGTCCTCTATACAGAAAACTCCGAAGACCCCACCTGTGAGCGTTGTTTTCGTGGACACGACTCCCGTTTGGCGAGATTGTCGTTGAACGTTGCTATCTTAGACTACCACCGGTTCTGGCTTACTTCGACTGTCCAATCCCTGCTAAACCTTCAGGTCAGACATTCTTCGCGTAGCCGGTGAACCGCATTCTCAGAGTCGCTCTAGATCAACCACAAGAGCGTCATGTCAAATATCCAAGACAGTGAGGATCGTGGTATCATGATCTTCGCTTGGTGGATGGCGGTACTAGCTGACGGTTACTCTTCCACCTTCTTCCGCAAGAAACCAATGTTGTGTGTTGTCGCTTCCTCGTTGTCTTTTCGCTGGTAATCCGCCAACTGACTAAACGGTCTTCTCGATCTATTCCACAGGGATGATGATGACTACGATATTGACTTCTACACGGCTGCCCCTATCACCACTCCGGATCCGTCTGATACTCAGAAGCCGGCATCTAGTCGGGAACAACTCGAGGTGCGTGTGAAACATCCTCATTAATAGAAAACCACTGTTCCTGACGTCCAATTTACCAGTTTCTGGTGCAGTATACACGCACTTCTCTCTCACTCAACACCTTAACCATCCACAGGGATACTACCGAGCCAATCATGCCCTAGCACGAATTGCGCGACAAATCTCAAAACTATTTTGGAAACCGTTGATTGAGATAGACGGAATCCCTCTGGAAACACTCCAGGTGGTGATGGATGCATTATACGACTGGAAAACTACATTCCTACAGCATATAGGAGTGTCGGGCGGTTTGAAGGGTGACTTCATTGGCGCGATTTCAGCATGTTGGTCCAATCTCCTTTCCCTCGATCCCTGAGTGTCTCACATTTGGTTTAGGTGCAAGCGATGCGACTTATCATGTAATGTGGGTTATCGTATTCGATGCGGTAGACGATTTTGGTATCAAGGAGATGAATGATATCACACGGAACCACAATCCCGACCTTGGCCCACCACAAACCCCGACACCCATAGATGAGGTGAAAGTAAGGGTCTTTGACGAAGCCCTCCGGGGAGCGTCGAGGATCGCTGGACTTGTACGTTTCCCTATATTCGCCCTACCTCTGGTATTTATTTTCAAAAATCTAGATCGGTGTCCTGGAATCGAACCAATATCTGGTCAGTGCTGACGCTGGGTTCCACATGTGACCTCGCGCTGATCGTCGCACAATGACAAACAGAGGTTAGATCCTGCGGCAATGTTGCCTTCATGCCTCCACTCGGGCTTTCTGCTCGCGAGATTAGGCAGGCCAGAGGTTCAGAGCTGTATTTCTGGGCTGCGGCAGTACAGTTTTGCGTATGAAGAGGCGGCAGATCAGGCGAACGAGATGGCACGGATTTACAACACTGGAGGGGAAGAACTGACGCATATGGCTAGTCTCGGAGCTCATGGGAGGATGTTGTCGCTGAGTCCGTCAACTGGGAGTGTCGCGACAAACGGTCCTGCAAGCGAGACCAACGGTGGTGCTTATCTGTGATTCGTGATTTAAGTGGAGGTTGGGCTGGATAGTTTTTGTTTTTATTGTCTTAGTTTGTGACCTCGATTTAGACCACAAGATTAGATTCATCAGTAGAAGTATCTAATCTTTCTTGTATTTCTATGACTGGTCCCTCTCCTCTTTCCCTCCGCCCCACCAAGAACTAGGTAACCGCCCCCTTCGTGCGACCTTCTATAATGCGTAACAACTCCCACATAATGTAGCGTCCTGGGTCGATCCAAATTCAGTGAACAGATGAGTTGTGTCTCAAGATCCTGAACTTACCCTAATCAATCTTCCGAGATGCGCTCAAAGAACTGCTTCAACGTTCCCGATAGGATGTCCGGCAAGGCCTCGACATCTCGGAGGACGACGTAGTACTCGAACGGGAACAGGTCGAGGTACCGCTCCATCTTGACTTCCATCACACCATTCGCGTTATTCCGAACGACGCCTTGTTGCATCGTCAGGATTGAGTTCTGTATAGCGTTGGCTGATGAAGTGCCGACGTTGATGTGAGAATGAAGAGAGTCGAGGATAACGAAGACGATCATGACCCTTTGTTCCTCTGCCTTCCTCAACACCGTCTTGATCCTCTCCATGTCTTGACATACACCATCCGAGATGATGATCTCTAGTTGCCACAAGTCCGTCGCAGAGGCGGACCTCGTCGATCGACGATCACGAGCCTGTTCGAGGACTTTCAAGCTTGTCTCGACCAGACCGAGGAGGTCCGTGGCTTTCTGGTTAAACCGGAAGGCGTCGAGGAGTTTGACTCCGGCTTGGTCGTTAAACGGGCCGCTCTCGTTATCGAACCCGTGCAAGACCTCGACTGTCTGTCCGAACTTTGCAATCCCGATATCCCCAACCTCAAGTCTCGCGAGCGCACGAGAGACAAGAGCGAGGGTCTGATAGGCCAAGTGGATCGAATGGGACTCGGCCATGGAGCGGGAGTCATCCAACGCTATGAGAACTTGGTATTCGCGTCGGCTCGGTTTCGTACGACGCAGCCAGATTTTGTCTTTGGTGTACTCGCTCGCGATATACGGGATGATCTTCTTCATGTTCAAACGTTTCCCGGTGCGGTAGTCGCCTTTGAGACGGGTGGCTTGGGTGGGTTCGAGAATCGATCGGAGTTGTTCGCAGAGTGCGTAGGAGAGGTCGTGGGTGAGGGATTCGTAGAGCCTCCACATGTTCTGTGCTCCTTCGGAGGGGTAATTGTTGGCTTGCCAAGAACGGAGCTCGGCTTCAACATCTTCCGAGACCTCTTCATCGAGACGGGGAGCACCATTATAGGAGAGGTAGTCGGGGGAGAGTTGTTCGTCGAGGATGGTCTCGCGAACGTCAGTGATTTGATCTCGCGTAAGGCCACCATCCACCCCAGCTTCTGTCTTAGCCCCTTGGGGAGGCCGAGGCTCGAACGACGGACCTTGATCTTGGCGTCCCTCGACTCCCGTGTCATTGACTTCCATGGGGACCATGTCGACCATGGGCTGAGCCTCGTCGAGAAGCGTGAGATCGTTCAATCGCGCTGCTTCTTCCTCTCCTGCAGCCCCGAGAGCTTCCATATCCTGATCTTGGTCCTCGGGGTGAGAATATTGAAGTTGTGAGGCCTCTTGCGACATAGAAGGGAGTGACGTGGGCTCTGGGGCTTCGCTGCTCTCCAGGATCTGGTCGAGGTTGCGCCAAACCTCCTTCAATGCATCTCCCAAGCTTCGAAGTGGGTTGTTCGTCAGTTGGGCAGTGGCCGTGGCTCCATGAGACTGGAGATTGAATGTGTCATTTCCTGTGTCGTTGCCTTGACCACCTTCCTCCTGTTCGTCTTTCTCGTTTTCGTCACTAGAAAGACGTTAGGGTTATTAAGATTGATTAGAAAAGAGGCTTACGCATCTCGAGCCATCTGCTCTTCATCATTTTCACCGGCTTGGCCCCCTCGGGTGCGCTTGCTTTCCCTGCCCGTTTGACCATCTTCCTTGTTCATGTCCATACTCGGCTCCGCTATTCCATCGTGATCCTGATCAGCTCCCCCATGGAGATCTGGGTTGGTCAAGGTAGGTTTCTGGTTCGAGTCCTGGTCCTCGGCATCTATCGCTTCGGGCTGTCCAGCTTGGCTTGTCTCCACCTCGTCGCTCTCCTGGGGAGCCTCCTCGAACATCAAGATGTCTTCTGGGAAGGGATCTTGCCTCACTGCTTCCTCCTCGGGGACTCCTTCCTCGCCATCGCTCATGTCTTCGTCGTCATCTTGATCTCCCTTCTGCATGTCGTCTTCGCCCATCTGAAGATCTTCAGGAAGATCGAACGTTTCTGTCTCGTCAATCCGGTCTTCGATTGGGGCCCCCTGTACACCAGGCTCTTCCTCGTCCACCTCCGGTGCAGCTTCTGGCATATCTGACTCGGCTGTCTCAACTTGATCCTCACCATCCTTTTCCCCCTTGTGTCTTGCCTCGTCCTCCTTAGCCACGACCTCCGAATTTCCCTGTTGTTGTCGGGAGGAGTGATCCTTCTCCAGCTTGTCATCGGATTCTTTGGGTTCCTTCCCTCGCTCATCTCCCCACAGCTTCTCGTCGACAGTGTTTGGATCATCCACGTCCAGATCCTCGACTCTGTCTTCGAACTCCGCCTCGTCTCCCGATTCATCACTTTCTTCTCCCTCGTCTTGACCCTCTACATCCTCAAGCTCTCCGCCAATGTCCCAGCTCATCTCGATCGCCTTGTCTCCGTCGTTCTCCCTCTCAATGTCCCCCTCTTCTCCCGTATCTTGTAATCCTTCCACCTGACTTTCTTCCTTAATCTCCTCGCTCACGTTCTCCTTCCCCGTCCCTTCACCCATCCCGACGCCGTCAGCTGATTCTTTCCCTTCACCCTCCTCCCCTTCCCTCTCAGGGGGTGGTTGGCAAAACCCGTCGTTACATATCCTCCGTACAATGGAACAAGACACGTACGTGAGTTTGAAGAGCGCATTTGTCCAGTGGTGATGATTGATCAGCTGGGTGTCCACGAATGCAAGGTACTGTTCCAGGAATGGTAGGATGTAACCAACCGCGTTAGATGCTTCATTTTTGGGAACAATTGAAATCGTGGTGAATAATTGCTGGAGGTGGGTAGTTATGGCATCGAGGTTCAGCGTTTGGGTGCATTTCATCACTTGCGACAAGTTTCGGGTCAGGAAACGGTCTGTGGTAGCCGGGTCCTCCGCGGGTTCATCCGACGCTCCAACCTTCAGAACTTCTTGAACATCGATGAGCATGGTGTCGATTGTCAACCCAACCTGGGTAGCCATGGTGTCTGAACTGGAGCGAACATCCGTCGAATCGAAGTGTGGCCATTGTATAGCGTCGATCCAATTCCATACTGGAGACAGGAAATGATGGGTGAAGGGATGATCGCATGTGAGATTCTTCAGAGAAGTTGAGATGTCTTCAGCCTGGCTGATCACGTTGTTCAATGCGGAGAGCTCCTCTGTGAATCGGATTAAGTCCCGCCCATTCTTCATTCGAATTAACACGTACCTTGCAGCAGAATGGGAGGGGTTGTAGAGGTGACTCGATCGTAGACTTGTCGGATTGTCTGGGCTATGCCCGCTGCGGTCGCAGAACCCGATCCCAGGGTAGTCGTGACGGTGTAGAAGTCGTCCCAAGAAGCTGTCTCTTGTAGTGCAAAGATCGCATCCTTGACCTCGGATAACGCGCTTTTAAGCCGATAGCACGAATCCTTGGCGAAACGAAGGGCTGGTTCAACCTGACCACCATACGTTATAATGCATTGGCTTCGGGAGACCTCCTGTAGCCTATGGACGAACTTCCGGAACATCTCCGCTTTGTCCAAGGCAGCAGATAGGCTGTAATTACGTTAGAAAAGTCATTGCCAAGGTGGATTTCGGCCAACCTTGAACGCGATGCAAGCGAGTTAGAAAAAGCTGTCTCCAATAAACCCACCGCCCGTTGGTACTCATGGCTTGTGATGTCCTGATGATGTTTGCCAGCAGCTAGGCGTACCTCCGGAAGCAAAGATGCTACGCGATAAAAGTAATCTTCGCCCTTGGTACTCCACGTGGTCCAATGGGTGGGACATGAAAGAATCGGCTGCTCCCTAATCCAGCGTTGGTTTCGGTGCTGTGATAACACCTCTGGTTTGACATTACTCGAAAGTCCACTCTGCCTCAGTTCCTTCAGGTAATCGCTGAAAGCTTTCTTCTTCCGGACCAGCAAAGCTTTGAAACCTTTCTGTCTCTTTTCCTTCGGTAGCGAGGAAGGGACGGTTTCTTTTGACAAGCTCTCTGAAGTCAGGATTAGGTCGACAGCGAGTTGGTCAATGTGTTTCGGTGACGAGCTTGTGATGAACTTGAAGAGGTCGCGTGAGAGCAGATGGTTGAACCTGGCAAAAGTATGGCTGATTCCCGAAAGGCGTCTGGCTTCAGTGTACCAAGCGGGGACCTCTGGGAACGATGGAACTGGGGGTTCAGTAGGCGCTGAATCATCTTCAAAGGTGAAGGGTTTGTGTTCCGGATCGCTAGGACCAGCAACCACAAAGAGATCGGTGACCGGTTGTCGAAGGATATCACGGAACTTGCGAATCGACTTGTATAATTGGTGGTGAGTTTTTCGGGCGCTCTGTTGCAGAGCGCGCACGTTCGTGTCCCGCCAACTGGCCAATTTCATGAACCCCTGAATATCCTCTTCTTGCGTGGCCCTGTCCCGGGAGAAGCGTTCCTCAACAGCTATAGAAAATTGGCAGTAGTGATTGCGTGTGTGATGTAGGATGCGCGCTATCCTCTCAAAATCGGCGTGCCTGGAAACCTCATCTTGCTGAGAGAGGATAAGGAGGTGGTGTTCGAAATCATGGAGTAATTGGATCCTGGCCTGGAATTGTCCCAAGGGAGACGTGTGCATAAATTGGTCGATCAGAGGCACAAAATTGTCCATGTACTGGGAGAACGCTGAATCCTCCAAAGTGGATTGCTCTGCAGCCGCGTAGGAACCGCGAACGAGCGTTTCGTACAACTGGAACCACCATTCGGCGACACCGGAAACAAAATTTAGTCTCTCGGTTTCCAGGAGTGACTTCCAACACGTGAGTTCCAACCGCCTCCAGTCGACTATGAGGTCGGTGAGGTTTTGTCGGAACTGCGCGAGGGTGTTCTGTCGATTCGCGTACATCTCCCAGTCGTCGGTTTGTAGAAGTAATCGCTCAAGAGAGGCGAGGACACGGGGTAGTGGGTTGGTAAGGGGGAGGGCTAGCACCATGTCACAGGTATCTCGAAGGTGCTGTAACACCATTTGGTCTGGCCACTCGCCGATGAGCTGAGACAATCTATCCTGGAGGGATCGCACGATGGGGGTGACTCGCGACGTCTCGTGTACATTTGACCCATGATAGAATTGGCCTTTGTCCCCAGGCCGCCGCAGCCAGTCGAGCCGCTCCTTTAGCAGTAATGATTGGTATGGGATTCCGGTGTCGTCAAGCGAGTGACTGAGTTGAGAAAGGCTTTCTCTCAGAATCCCAGCGAAATAATCCCTGCTTAGTCTCTGGAAAGAAGAGAAGCTGATGCCGGGGGATGGATTTACCAGCGTTCGATGGACTTGGAGGAACTCTGTTCCGCTCGGGGTTAGGGGTGAGGGAATGCTTGGAGGAAGTGGTGGTTGGGGGCTGTCGTCATCTCCACTGGAGTCCGAGAAATCCGGGAAGAGGGTTAAGAACTCCGCCTCCTCCTCTTCCTCACTCGATGGCAATTTCCTGGTCCGGTACAGCGATGTTGCGGAAGCGCGATTTCCCTCCTCTCTCTCTCTATCAGCCAACCACTGTCCCATGAGATAGTCATATGCCTTGACGATGTGTAACGATAATGATCTATGGTCGACCCCCGAAGAGACTTCAAGAGCGATCGCGGATAGCCCAAGGTGGAGTGAAGCGGAACCGTCGGACTGATAGGCGATGGTGGTGCCAATCAGAGCGCTCGTCCCCAGGATGGAGGGAATGGATATCAAGGCTTCCGAGAGAGCGATTAGGCGGGAATCCGACCTGGGTCGTGTGAAAGAGAGCCTGACACCAAGCTTCATGTGGAGGATTGCCCATATCATCGGCATGCTAATATCGTTGTATTCGGGGTAGACGGTCTCTAGGCGGTGGCAAAATCCAGAGAGCGAGTCTTGAAACATTTCCTCTCTTTGGGTAAGCTCGGGCGAGACAGGGTCGGCCGGAGGGGCTGAATAGTCGTTGAAGGCCAGAAGGACCTGCGACACGAACTTCGAAACCTCGGTCCAGTACATCCCGAGCCTTTCTGTCTCTCGAGTCCAGTGACGGCCAGTGGAGGTAGCTAGAAGCCTCTCCTGGATGTCAAGCAACTCTGTCTCCAGCAAGCGAATGACTACGTTGGAAGTGTTCCCGGATAGGCGTTTCTCGTGCTGTGAATGCAAGTTCAGCTGCGATTTTGTCTGTTCCTCCGCAGCCTTCCAAAACCTGACTGCGCAATGTTGGGCTGCGAGAGGATCGATCGGAATATTGGGCACATATGCTGCTATCACGAGTTTGCCGAAAGAAATCCAAGCAAGGCCAATCTCTCGCAGAGAAGTGTCGTGGGATTGAAACTGCGTGAGGGCTTCGACCAGCATCGTCACATGAGGCCGGTCAAGGTCGGCATATTGAGCCGCCTGGATTATGTTGAGTAGATCCACCACCGACTCAGGGGTGCCGAGATCCGGCCTATTCGAGAGGGTTCGCAGTGTGCCGGAAAGGTCTTTGGATTCAGTTCGGAATGAGGAGAGAAGCTGTTCATCATAAGCCAGCTGATTTTCAGGGGTGAGAAATCGGTTACCATGATAATAGCCTGCATTAGGAACCCAGTAAGTGATATCTTCCGGGGGGTA
>Ga0307512_10006011_pt1 | contig 12446 bp, 12 predicted proteins | sample 14_EM_MG_FD_200267 | JGI IMG/M metagenome (GOLD analysis project Ga0307512, IMG submission 200267) | Populus trichocarpa ectomycorrhiza microbial communities from riparian zone in the Pacific Northwest, United States - 14_EM | ecosystem: Host-associated > Plants > Roots > Unclassified | place... | reverse complement strand
CAGCACGATGCCCCTTGTGCGGTCGAAAGGACACCTGTGGCACGACGGCTTCCGGCTGTCGGCGAGTTCGCGCGCTTCCTGCGTGCCGAAACCGTCGGTGGCGTCATTCTCCTCACCGCGACCGCGGTCGCGCTGCTCGCGGCCAACGGGCCATGGTCTGGCACCTACCAGGCCCTGCGAGACACCCAACTCGGCCCGGCGTCCTTGCATCTCAACCTGACGGTCGCCGACTGGGCCAAGGACGGGTTGCTCGCCCTGTTCTTCTTCGTCGCCGGCCTGGAACTCAAGCGGGAACTCGTGGTCGGTGAGCTGTCCCGGTTCCGGAACGCTCTCCTGCCGGTGATCGCCGCGATCGGCGGCATGGTCGTACCCGCACTCGTCGCGATCGGCATCGGCTGGGGCGATCCGAGAATCGCCGACGCGTGGGCCATCCCGGTCGCTACCGACATCGCGTTCGCGCTCGGGGTGCTGGCGTTGACGGGGTCGGGGTTGCCGAGTAGCGCGCGGGTGTTCCTGCTCAGCCTCGCCGTGGTGGACGACCTCGGTGCGATCCTGCTCATCGCGATCCTGTTCACCAGCGCACTCGACCTGATCGCGGCGGGCGTGGCGGTGCTGCTGTTCGCCCTCTACCGGTACCTGCAGCACCGGCGGGTCCGAACCGCCTGGCTGTACGTGCCGCTCGCGGTCGGCACCTGGGTGGCCGTGCACGAGACCGGCGTGCACGCCACCGTCGCGGGCGTTGGGCTCGCGCTGCTGACCCGGGTGCGGACGGACCCTGGCGAGGACGAGTCACCCTGCCTGCGCCTCGAACACCGGCTCCAGCCGTGGTCGGCCGGGTTCGCGGTGCCGATGTTCGCGCTGTTCGCGGCCGGCGTCCCGATCGACACGGGCACGATCGGACGGCTGTTCACCGATCGGATCGCACTCGCTGTCATGCTCGGACTGGTGGTCGGCAAGCTCATCGGCATCGCCGGGGCGGCACTGCTGGCGGTCCGGCTACGGATCGCCGACCTGCCCTCAGGACTTGGCAAACGGGACCTGGTCGCGGTCGCCACCCTCGGCGGCGTCGGGTTCACCGTCAGCCTGCTGCTCGCCGACCTCGCGCTCGACGGCACCGACATGCAGACCGCGAAGGGCGCCGTTCTCATCGCCTCCATGATCGCCGCGATACTCGCCGCCGCACTGCTCCTCCGACGCGGCAAGTCACGGAACGCCCAACAAACCTGATCCCCAAGCGGTACGCGGAAAGTATGCGACGCCGACGACAGTCGGGGCCGTGCTGGCCGCGGCGCGGGAGTGCTCGATGATCGCGATGCCGTGGCCCAACGCATCACTCCAGGTGATGCCCTCGAATCCGCCGGTGTGCGGGCTATGCGCACGGATGCGCACCACCGGCACCAGAACGGCCGGCGATGTGGGAAGCGGCGCCCGAGAGGGCGAACGGCCGCTGGACTTTGATCGGCGGGCTGCAAGAGAAGCGGTGTGTTCAGCGCACCGGCGGATCCGAGTCCGCTCGGCGGGCACCCGCCTGCGACGAGGACAGGCGGCCGGCACGGAGCGAGGTCGTCTCGCCGATCGCGACCAGCCGCGCCAACATCATGTCTTCAGCAGGTACATGCCGCCGCCGGAACGTCACGATTTGTCCGCGGTGACGAACCGTTCGATCTCGGAGACCGGCATGTCACGGCGGGCTGGTTCCAGGTAGCGCTGTCGGTACTCGGCGGCGCCGACCTGTTCCCGTTCGGTCCAGCCGTAGTCGTCGAGCAGCGTGCCGACCTGGTCGGGGTGGAGGCCGAAGTGCCAGATCCGGTGGCGCTCCACGAAGTCGCGGTAGGCGCCCTCGGCCCCGTAGGTGTTGGTGCCGTCGAGGAAGTCCTGCCGGATGTAGGTGAAGGCGAGCCGGCTGCCAGGGGCGGCCTTGGCCAGCAGGGCGAGGGTGTGCCGCACGGCGTCCTCGGTGAGGTACTGGGTGACCGCCTCCCACACGAACATCGCCGGCCGGTCGAGGCGGAAGCCCTTGGCGGCCAACGACTCCGCCAGGCCGTTGGTCTCGAAGTCCACGGGCACCAACCGGACGTGGCCGGGCGTCTCGCCCAGTGCGGCGCGGACACGAGCGCGTTTGGTGTCGATGTTGGCGGGCAGGTCGACTTCGTAGGCACGGACTCGCTGTGGGTCGGTGAGGCGGTAGGCGCGGGTGTCGTACCCGGCGCCCAGCACGACCAACTGGTCGATGCCGGTCTCGTCGCCGAGCGCGCGGCGGACCTGGTCGTCGGCGTAGCGTTTGCGGCACAGCATGCCGCCCCAGATGCCCAGCGCTTTGTTCTCAGTGGCGCGGACCAACTGTCCGTGCCACCACCGCCACCGGCACGCACGGACCAGGAAAGCCATCGCGGGTGGGAGGAACTGGAGCGCGAGCGGGTCTGTGACGATCCGCCGGTCGGCGGGCTCGAGTTGTTCGACGGCGGCGATCACCATCGGGCCGAACGCGGTCTGTTCGGCGGCTGAGCGGCGTGCCATGGGCTACTTCTTCCTGGTGGGGGTGGCGGAGGGGAGAGGCGGCGCGTCGGCGAACACCCGCTCCATCCAGCGGAACACCACCTGCGCGGCACGCAGGCGCGAGGCACGCCGGGCGGACCGGCCGGTGACGGTGAGACCGTCGCGGAGGATGTCGCCGAAGGAGGCCAGCGACGCGATCTGGCGCCGCACCACGGTTTCCCACGCGTTGTCGTCGACGTGGTAGTAGACGGTGCGGTCACCGGGTTTGGTGATCTGGCGGACGAAGCCGACCGAGCCGAGCAGCCGCAGGTTGTTGGTCAGTGACGCGCGGCTCGCGCCGATGGCCTCGGCGATCTGTGCGGCGGACTGTTCGGGCGGGTCGCAGATCATCAGCCAGCCGAGCACCCGGCCGGCGATCATCGGCAGGCCGTCCTGGTCGGCGCAGTACTTCGCGACCCGCTCGACCCAGAGCAGTTCCTCGTCAGCCATCACACCTCCATCAGTTGCTGATGAAGATACTAGCTGTTTCACTCATCACTGAAATGTGTGTGAGATGGCCGTTCGAAACCCCCCGACCACTGGCTGATGTTGGCCCGAAGGCATTCACCAGTTCGCGACGCGTGGCTTCAGGGCGTCTTCCCTGGCCTCCATCGTCGTGCTGTCCTGGTTCGGATGGACGCGAACCAGTTCTTCCGTGGTCAGGTACTGGTCCGCGACTCCTGGTGGCCCGGCGACGGTCAGCAGGGTGGGCACGGGGTCTTCGTTGAAGAAGCGCTGGATCGCCAGCCCGTTCCCCACAGCGACCTTGGTTCCGGCGTTGATGCCGAAAACCTGGCCTGCCTTGGCCTGCCATCCTTGTGACCACATCGCCGCGGCCAGAACGGGCACCACCAGGTGGGTGACACCCGCGGCCATGACGCTCGTCTGCCGGTCGGGCCGGTCGAAGTCCTCGCAGATCTGGACGGCGAAGCGTCCGTGTCGTGACTCGAGCAGGTTGAACTGGTGGGTGTGCGCGATGTACTCGTCGCGTTTGACGTCGCCGAGTGCCACACCGTATTCCTTCTGCTTTTCGGTGGTGAAGCAGAAGCCGGACCGTTTGTCCTGGGTGAGGAGCAGGCGTGTGGTCCCGCTTCGATGCGTCAGTACCGCGCGGTTGGGGTTGCGGGTGGTGTTGGTCGGCGGTCCTACGCTGGTGACGGGACCGGTGCCGAGGAGCAACCAGGTGAGCGCGCTGTGCTCGGGACGTGGCGTGTTCTCGAGCAGTTCGCACCACTGGGCGAAGATCTGCTCGTCGAGCGCGGCTTCCGGAAGGAACGCGAGTGCGGCGCCGCTGTCGTCGAGGGCGGTGAGGGCTTCGCGCAGGTGGGGGAGAAGCTGGTCGCTTTCGGGTGCGACCGTGTAGTAGGCGCCCTGGGCGTTCTCCATGGTGTTCCAGCAGAGGTCGGACGGCTCGGCCAGGAGGGGCAGCTGCGCGATCACGAGCGGTGGCGGTGAGTCGAGTTCGCCCGGCGTGTGGACGTCCTCGGTGTCCGGCAGGTCATATGCCTCGGGTACGAACTGGACGTTGATGTCCGAACTGAGATGGGCCGGCACCCGGAGCAGGTTCAGAAACCCGGCCAGCTCCTCTCGATCTTCGTTGGGGCGCAGCCAGGAAGCTCTCCTGAACAGCAGGAGCCCACTCGTGTCGTCGTTGAGCCGGCCGGTGATGGTCAGTCGAACCCGGAGCTCGTCGAGGGTGTCGGAGCCGAGGCGGTCCATGTCCCTGCTCGCGTGGAGCAGTGCCAGGTCGAGTCCCAGGAGGACCCCGAACATCGAAGGCTGGTCGACCATGTTCGAGGGATTCCATCTGGCATGCAGGGTGCCCGACCGCACCACGTCGACGCGTACCCGCTCGGCGAGTTCACCGACCTCGGTGGTGTCCGACCAAATGCTCAACATGTCCGCGGTGACGTGGCGCAGCTTGTCGTAGAGGTTGACGAACGCGTCAGCCGGGTCCATACTTAACACTTCCTTGACGATTGGTGTGGGCCGAATGGCGTCCTCAACAGAAGCCGCGCGGACCAGCGCGGATGCGTCCGGCCCGCTCGATGTCGACGCGGCGGGTCGTGAGCGCGGTCTCAGGGTGTGGGTCACGCGGCTGGGGGAGGAGACCGGGGACGGCAAGGTCCTCGGTGAACAGCCGGTGGTGGACCGCTGGGCGTCCGCCGTCAGTCGATGGCTCGTGGACGCCGCGCTTTCCGGTGACGTCACCAACCTGCATGCCGCTCTGGAGGCGCTTCGGGCGGCGGTTCTGCGTCTGCGCCCCACCGGTCCGACGGCCCGCCTGGAGACGGTGGTCGTCACCCTCGCCGAGGTCGCTCGTGCCGGTCTCGACCGTGCCAGGCAGAACGAGTTGGTTGACACGCTCGACCCGAACTCCTGGGCGGCACGGATGCTGGTCCTCGTGCAGCGCAGGCCCTACATCACCAGTGCCGACATCGTCGGTGAACTCGATGTGCACGAAGCCCAGATAAGCCGCAGCGGCAGGGGCCTCGTCGAACGAGGACTGCTGATCAAGACTCGTCACGGTCGCTCCAAGGGATGGCACGCGACGCCACGGGGTGCGGCGACCGCGCAACGTCTTGTCGAGCGCGGTGCGGGCAGCTGACATCGTCGTTGCCTGACCGGCCGCTATGTCGTGCGTACCCCATGAGTGGATAACGCACGTGGGCTGGGCGGTGGTCATCAAGCTCCCTGGGGGTTTCCTGTCACTGCTCATCGGCGCAGGCAAGGCGACGGTTACATTCCGTCGCCACGTCGGTACCGGTGCGCGCCTCGCAGGCGGGCCAGGAGCCACGGTGACCTGGGAGCGTGGGATGGATGGCCGGTGTGACACGCCGTTAGGTGAGCCTGTCGTGGCCATCGCCGTGGTGGACGGGGACGCGGGTGTGGCGTTGTCCGTGCAGCCGCTCACGCCTCGGCAGGGTTCGGCGGCTGACGCCGGGTGCGATCACCCGTCTCGTTCTTGTCCACCGTGCAGGAGTTCGATCTGGTCCGTGCGCTGCGCGATGCCGGCCACACGGCGTTGCCGCTGGCGCTGGTGCCATGCATCTCACGGGCGCAGGCGATGGAGGCGTTGTCCTCGTAGGCTTTCATCGCCGTTACCCGGCGGCGCCGGTCGCCGCCGAGCGGTCGTGCGGCCGCCGCGAGAGGAGGGTGCGTAGCCTCGGTTCCGAGTTCGTCGAGCTGGAACTGCTACCAGCGTTCAGGGGCGTACGCGGATGACGGTCTTGCCCTTGCGCCGCTGGAGCGGGTTGAGCGCGGGGACGGCGTCGTCGAGGGGCGCGACGGTTCCGATGTGTGTGCGCAGGCGCCCGTCCCGTACTCGGTCGACGATCTCGGTCAGCGCGCCCGCATCCTCGAGCACGCCGCCGAGCTGATCTACGCCAACGGCGTCCACGCGACGAACAACGAGCAGCTCCGTCGCGCGGCAGGCATCAGCGGATCACAGCTCAACCACTACTTCCCGACCAAGGAAAACCTTGTCCTCGCGGTCATCGAGTGGCAGGCCGAGCGCGTCCTCACCTTCCACCGCAGTGCGCGGTTCACCCACTTCGACAGCCTCGACTCGCTTCGGGAATGGGCGGACTACTACACCGCCTACGAGCACTCCTACCAGGAAGGCTGCAGCCTCGGCTCGCTCGCCAGCGAGATCATCAAAACCGACCTCGACGTCCGCATCGAACTCGCGAACGCCTTCGAACAGTGGACGAACATCTTCCGAGACGGACTCGAACGGATGCGGAGCCTCGGCCGCATCAGCGCCGAGGCGGATCCCACCCGGCTGGCGTATCTCCTGCTTTCCGCCTTCCAGGGCGGCATGCTCCTCGCCCAGATCGCCCGCGACATCACCCCGCTCAAAGACGTCCTGCAGACAGCCATCGACCACGTGCAGACATTCGCGGTGCACCCCACTGTCGACGTACCCGAAGATCGGTAGCCACCAGCACGGCCCCCATACCTCTGCATGAGTGCTACCTATCGAGACGTGATGAGCTAGAAGCCGACGCACAGGATCGCGGACGAGGCGGCAGCCGAAGTGGCGCAGGCGACAGCGCTGGTACTTCGCGGCGCCGAGGGGCGGACGCGAGTCGATAGCTCAGTACTTCCTCATGGGTTCCTGAGAGTTCGCCCAAGCGGTGGCCCCGCCGGCGGCTCGAGGATTGAGCGGTCCCGGTCCGCCATGGGGCCGGGTGCCGAATCGATGATCCGATTCCGTGGGGAACATGACTGCGTCGCCGCGGTGATCACCCAGGACGAGGACCTCAACGCTGGCCTTTCCGCCCAGGCATTCCTGGACGTCCAACTCGACCAGCTGGCCCTGCCGGCGCAGCGACTCGCCACGCTCGACGTGCCGCTGGCCGTGCACGGTCCCGCTGACGTGCTCGGCCTGGATCCCGAGGAGATCGTCCGCGTCGACCCGCCGCCGGGTTCGGCGGGGGTCGGACCGCACTACGAGCCTCTGGTCGAGTTCCGGCGACCGGATCTCCCGTGGCTGTTCACCCCGGTCGCCGGGTCGGCGGCCACGGGCCAGAAGCTGCGGCCGTGGCTCGCGCTGGTCGTGGTGCTGGAGGAGGAGGCCGAGCTCGTCAGCGGCGGCGAGCGGGTCTCCCAGCTGGTGTGTCCGGTCCGGGAGCTGCCGGAGCCGGCCGAGACCTGGGCGTGGGCGCACGCCCAGGTGGTCGAGCTGGGACCGGAGGAGTCGGTCGGCGACGTGCTGGCGCAGGATCCGGACCGTGCGCGGTCCCGGGTGCTCTCGCCGCGCCGGTTGCTCCGGGGCTCTGGCATGTCGCGGGCACCGCGTCGTTCCGGATCCTCGTGCGCGTCACCATCCACATCGACCTCACCGTCGACAGCCGGCCCGGCGTCGAACCCGCCGAGCCGGTCGACCTGGGCGCCCTGCTGGCCGCGGAACTGGTGCGCCCGGCGTCCTGGTCCGGCGCGCTGCCGCCGGACGATGGGAGCGCCGTCACGCTGCGGGACACCCCGGCGGAGTCCGACGTGGTGATGGTCCACTCGCAGGGCCGGCTCGAGTCCGCCAGACGCTCTGCCCGCTGGGCGAGAAGCTCGACAAGTACGGCGAACGGGCACTGGCGCACTCCTGGGAGTTCGTCATCGCCGCAGTCCGGATCGGGGGTGACGTCGTCGAGCACACTGCTGTCCGGGACCGGTTCGCCCCTGCGCAGTACTTCGACCTGACCGACACCCAACGCCTCACCGCACCCGCGTACCGGAGCTACGACTCCGGCGTCGCGCTGAGCCCGGCCGGTGCCACGGCCGGCGACCGGGTCACGATGCGACCGCACTACGAGGAGGTCGTGGTGGACAGCACCCGAGGCTACTGGCAGAAGAACGACCAACGGATGCCGCTGCCCGACGGGGCGCTCACCAGAGCCCACCGGCGCACCGCGGTGCCGGCGGCGGCCGGGTTCCGCGGGCGGGTGGCCGCACAACCCGCTCCCCGGCGTCTGGCGTCACCGCTCTCGCCGGTGTAGCGGGGGTTCCCATCCACGCGAAATCACCCAAGCGCAGCAGTGCGTTTGCCTGCGTCCGGCGGCGATTCCGGGACCACGGAGGCGGTAGGCTGCCGTGGTGGGCTCGGCCACCTACCGCTTCGGACAGTTCGACCTCGACCCGGGCCTCGGTCGGCTCTGCCACGATGGGCAGCCGATCCGCATCGAGCCCCGCGCTCTCACCCTGCTCTGCTACCTGGTGGAGCACCGCGACCGGTTGGTGTCCAAAAAGGAACTGCTGGACACGGTGTGGCATGGTGAGTTCGTCTCCGACGCCGCCCTCGCCACCGGACTGCGCACCGTCCGCCTCGCGATCGGCGACACCGGCCGCGAGCAGTTGTTCATCCGCACCGTGCGCCGGCGCGGATACCAGTTCGTGGCTCCGACGACGGTGGCGGCGATCGAACCCGCCGAACCCGCCGAGACCGCGGAGGCGGCGGACACGGTCGACGCGGCCTGGTCCCGTGACGTCATCAGGTTCTGCCGGACGGCGGACGGCACGCGCATCGCCTGGGCCCTCACCGGCACCGGGCCGCCCCTGGTCCGAACAGCCAACTGGCTGAGCCAGATGGACCTCGAACGCACCATGCCCGAGTTCACCCACTGGTTCGAGGGGCTGACCTCCAACGGATAGAACTCCACCCGGTCGGTGCGGTGAGGTCGACGGTGATCAGGTCCGCGTGGCGGCCGACCGCCAGCTCACCGGCGACGTCCTGGAACCCGAGCACCCTGGCGCCGCCCTTGGTGGCGATGTCCAGCAGTTCGTGATGGGTGTGGCTCAGCTCGGCGGGCATGTCGCCGCGGGCGATCGGGGCGGCGTTCGTGCGGGCACGCTCGGCGGCCAGGGCGAGCCGCAGCTCGCCGAACAGGTCAGTGGGTCCGTAGGCGATGGTGTCGGCGCCCACACCGACGGGAATCCGGCGTGCCAGTGCCGGGCCGATGGTGGGGTGGACGCCCAGGCCCATGGTCAGGTCGACGGTGGGTGTCGCCGACACGGTGCCTCCGGACTCGGCGACCAGCTCCCATTCCCGGGTACTGAACTCGCCCGCGTGCACGTAGTTCACGTCGTCCCCGAGGAGCCGCTGGTCGTGCAGCTGGTCGACGGCACCCGGCAACCCCGCCATCCCGGCGTGGATCGAGATCGGCAGGCCCAGCTCACGGGCTAGTGCGAACTCGCGTTCGGTGTCCGCCGCCGGTGCCATCGACGGGCCGCGCAGCGCGAGGCCCATGGCGATCCGTTCCGGTCGCGCCGAGGCGTGGAACTCGCGGACGTGGTCGGGGTACCGCGAGAAGTCGCCGCTCGAACTCGCCTTGCCACCGAAGAAGAGCCGTGCGCGGATCCCGCTGTCGTCGAGTGCGCGGACATTGGCGTCGAGGTCGTCGAATGAACCCAGGTTGTGTGCCCAGTCGGCGACGGTGGTCACCCCGGCGTTGATGGCCTGTACCGCGCCCCACAGCACACCGGCGTAGACGTCCTCGGTGGTGAACGGATCACCCAGGCCTTCGTCGACCTGCTGGGCGTAGGCGAAGAGCGGCACGTCACTGGAGCTCGCCGACAGGCTGCCCAGCCACATGTGCCGGTGGGTGTCGACGAACCGGGCAGCACGAGGTGACCGCGGGCGTCGACGATCCGCTCATCCCCCTGCACGGCGATGTTGTCGCCGATTTCGGCGATCCGAGCGTCCCGGATCACGATGTCGACGGTGTGGGTGGTCCGGTCCGGGAGGAGGACGTGGCCGCCTCGGACGAGTGCGGGGTCGGTGGTCATCTGGTCGGTGCACTCCGATCCGTCCACCCAGGAGTACCTGCAACGACGCCTGACCCCGTCTCCGGACGGGGAGATCCTGTGGGTGTCGGGCCAACTGCCGGGCTGCACGCATGACACCGCCGCTGCTCGGATCTGGAACATCCTGTCCGCACTCGACGAGGCCGGGTTGATCGCACTGGGCTACGAGAGCTACCACGGCTACGACGAAACCAGACAACAGGTGATCACCCCGTACAAGGGGCGAAAGAAGCCACAGTCCCAGAAAGACGCCAACCGGGCTCACGCCCGCCTACGCGGCCCCGGCGAACGCGCCAACGCCAACTCAGGTACTGGCGCATCCTGCACAAAGTCCGCGTCAACCTACACCGCGTTGACCGCCTCGCCAAAGCCATCCATGTGCTATAGAACTATGAGATCACAGCAAGTTGAAAAAGGCTCACTGTGTTGCACCTCTTGATGGCCACACTCGCAAGAGAACAATCACCGCGACTGCTATGTAGAAGAGGCAAAGCGCCGCGCCTCCGAGTAGGATCCATCCTGTCTGCCTACGAACAGAAACAAGAGCGGTACCGAGTGCGATGATTAACAGGGTTGGACCTACAGTCACCAGCACTGTGGTCGCGCTCCTTATCTTAGTGAGCCGGTCCCTGAAGCTGTCATCGGAGTAGCCCCACAGCGTTCTTTCCCAACTGCGGACCTGGCTCACGCTGGAGAATTCGCTCTCGATGAAGGAGGAGATGATTCGTGCATGAATTCCGTACTCGAGCATTTTCGCGTCAAGTAGGCAGGCCAGTGCTGGGACCGTGAGCAGGGCGACGTCAAAAGTAGCTTCTGCTGGATCACCTTCGCCGATGAAGTCAAGACTGTCCTTCTGTGTAAGTAAGAACGCCAACATCGCCCCAACAAGGATGAACTTCTGAAGCCACAGCGCGGGCACCTTCTCGATGTATGCGATCGCCTCAGCTCTCATGCTCTTGTACAACTCGACAACGAGTTCATCGCGTTTCGCCGCTGTTAGATCAGCATCCATGACGTGTCCTCGACTCGCGCCGCGACCTCTCCACCACCTGACGCACTTATGCGCCGCCGTGCCAAGGGCCGCCGGGAGCGCATCGTTCGCGTCCGCGGCGCGCTGATCGCGAGGTGGTCCTGACGATGGATCGCACTACTACGAGCCGCCGTTAGGGCCATCCTTCGCGTCGGATCTCAGAACTGGCCAGTAAGTGCCGCAGGCCTTCGATCTGTGGCGCACACCATCGCGGGCACATGGTCGCGGCCGGCCGCGCGCTCATCGAGTTCGTCGACCATGGAATGCTGATCATTGACTCTGTGTGGTTGGCACCGTCATGGCGCGGCCACGGTCTTGGTCCACTGCTGGTAGGTATGGTGCATTGAGCACCTCCGTGAAGCCAGGCAGTTCGTCGCTCTGCAACCCGCATCGATCGAACATCGTGACAGTGCGGGTGCTGTGGTCGGAACGCGTGCCGGTCGAAAGTGCTGCGGCGCAGTCGGCACCCGAGCGGGCTGGTGGCCCCGGAACAGTGCGAGGCGCTGGTGCTGACCCGGGTGCGGCCTCACCTACGCCCCCGCCATCTACATGCACGGCGGGCACAAATGTTGCTCCCCGTCGGCAGGTCGCGCGAGGGCCGGTGGCGCTGGACCGGTCGTCGGGTGCCGGAGTGGATGTTCGCGATCTTCGGCGGCGGAGGTCGGGTCGACGTCCCATCCTGCGGATGCGGATCACGAGCAGCATCAGGACCGGTATCAAGCCGACTCCGAACCAGTTGAACAGGATCATGCTGTAGCGGATGCGCGGGAGATTCTGCGGATCACCGTAGAAAGCGGCGACCGACTGGGCGGACATCGTCGGCGACATCGGTTGCACGAAGCCGGGGAACAGGAAGAACGCCGAGATCCAGATGACGGCCAGCGCGGGCAGTGTCCAGAACAGAATCAACTCACCATCGGCTCGTTTCATCGAGTCAGGTCCTCACGGGTCGACGACGGGGCTGCGGTGGAAGCGGTGTTGCTTACCTGCCGTGTCCGGTTTTGATCGCCGCGGTCGCGCCGCCGTCGACGAGGAGGTCGGTCCCCGAGATGAATCCGGCAGCGGGGCTGAGCAGGAACTCGACGGCTGTGGCGATGACGCCGGGGCTGATCGAGTTGATCCTGGCGTCCCTCGTGCCCCAGGTCACGCTCGCGGCCTGCACGCGCACCAGGTTGGCGCGTTTGGCGAAGGCGTAGGCGGCCCCGCTGTTGGGGAAGGTGCCCGGATCGGCGATCGGGAGGCCGAGTAGTTCGTCGGCGGGGATGGTGGCCAGTCGCAGCGCCTGCTCATCGGTGAAGGCCGGCCACCGGTAGGCGCCGCTGCTGGCGATGACGACTCCGGCGCCGCCGGGTGCCACGACCTGTCCGAACTCCTCGACCACCAGGGCCACCCCCAGCAGATCCACCGCCAGGACGGTGGACACCTTGGCCTGCAAGGGAGACACACCGGCGGTGTGGACGACGGACCGGATCTCGCCGAGAGACGCGGCCCGCCTGGCGAGCGCCGACACCGACTCACGCGAGGACACCTCGACGACGACGGATGTGGCCTTCCCATGCCGAATGATGTCGTCACAGGGTGG
>Ga0307512_10006008_pt1 | contig 12448 bp, 16 predicted proteins | sample 14_EM_MG_FD_200267 | JGI IMG/M metagenome (GOLD analysis project Ga0307512, IMG submission 200267) | Populus trichocarpa ectomycorrhiza microbial communities from riparian zone in the Pacific Northwest, United States - 14_EM | ecosystem: Host-associated > Plants > Roots > Unclassified | place... | reverse complement strand
CCGTATGTAGCACCGACACGGCGCCCCGAGGACATCATGGGCGCAAGGATGGGCGAGGGGAGTCCCTTGCATGGCTGTCCGAACCGCTGGGAGGCGGCGGGTGAGCAGCGAGCACGCAGCAACACCCCCAACGACCAACCGCAACGCGCGCCCGCCCTCCCCAGATTAGAAACACGCGCTGTAGAGCACATAATGGAAGCCAGCGGCGTCGCTCTCTTTCTCCTCGCTCTGCAATACCGGATTCTGCAGGCCTCCCCTCCCCCGTCCGCCGGTGCCGCATGGCCGGGCCCTCCGTTCGCAATCCCCTCCTCCCCACCCACATCCCGAATGGCCCCCCTTTCCCCGTGCGGGTTGACACCGCCCCCAAATTCTCGCTTCTCCTCCCTCCTCCTTCCGGCCACGCGAGCCCCCTGGCGGCCCACAGGATGCGTGTTACAGCTGTAGTGTGTCTCCCGTCCATCTCTCCGTCCGGCTCCATCCTGCGGAATCGGCACGGCTTCACGTCTTCGCATGAAGCGCAGGAATAGCTCGCCAACCGCCGCTGCCGTGCGGAGTCGGCATGATACAACGCCCAGCCAACGGAGCGACGGTCTGCACGGCAGCGCGAGTCGCGATGCCGTCGTTCGACATGCCTTCGCGCTTGCCGGGCACGATTTGCTCTGCTGGACGCAGCAGTCGATGCCTCACGTCAGTTGCTGTGCCAACTTAACTATTCCGCACACGCGGACGAAGGCGTCCGCGCTATCTTCGGGACTAAGACTAACTGCAACCTACACACTGGCACCTACATATCGTGCAATAATATTCTCCTCCAGGAAATACATAGCTCCGCCTCGGTGTTTCCTCATCCACCGCCCCCACCGGGCCAGTCCGAATCTGGGCGCTCTTCCTCAGCAATGATTTCCCACAACCACAGTTTCGGTCTCCGGTAACTAGCTAAGCGATTCGGGGATTGGTCGAAGCAGGCATCGAGACCGGACTAGCCGCCACGCGTGGGATCGGCACCCCCAGAGGACGGACGGACGGACGGACGAGCGAAGCAGCGGAAGAACGAACGAAAGAACAGCAGCTCGCAGGAATCGACACCGCCCACACGGTACCGCCCGCAACCGGTACGTTCGGACGTGCGAGTACGGACGCGCGATGGCTTCGAGATTAGAAGTCCAAGGCGTGGGCGGGCAGCGTGTCGTCCAACCCCACTTGCTCACTCAGCTGGGTGGCACTGCGGGCGTCGCTCACTAGATACTCGCTCACTCTCACCCATGCATAGTCGTCCGGGCGGACGAACGCGGATCGGACTTAGCGTACCACTCGCGCTGACGTTGTGGCTTCGCACCCAGCAAGCCAGTGACACCCAACGCTCCACCAGCCACAGCCACAGCCACAGCGGTTCTTTTTTCGTTCCATCGCCGAATCACGATCCCGCAACAGCAAGCATGTGGCGAGACCGTGCTATCTATAACCAGCGGTCGCACCACAAATCGTGCCGCGCCCCGGTGGGACACTCGTTTCGCGGATTCCTCCTGGAATAGTTACTTCTGGAAACACTCTGGAGAAGCAACATCGCACAGACAGCCAGCTGCTCGGCGACATGCATAACTCTACCGTCAAGTGGCTGCTTACCTACCTACCTACCTTACCCTCGCTCCTGCCAAGCAGGCCACCCGGAGTCTGCCGTCGCGCTCATCTCCACTACTGAAAAGCGTGTCGCGTTCAAGCATATTGCTGCATACATATGCGCATATGCATCGTGGTCGGCATGCATTCTCGCCATGCTTTTTATGCGGCGACCTATGTAGGTGCTCTATGTACGTATTGCGCGACGGGCTAATTCGGTGCCTACTGCATGCGCAGCAGCATGCAGCACGAGGAGACCTGCAACGAACCGTCCATCGCGGAATCGCTGTATGCAGCTAATCTGGTGTCGGACCCCGAGGGAATGGGCACGAGAACCATCTTCGGTGGCCTGTGTGTGTTGGGGTGATGGGACTAACTAGATATTCCATTCGTCTCGTTTTCCCCGTCACGCTCACGTCGGATCCACTCTGTCCGGAGCCTTCCGCGCGTCCCGCGAGTGTCGACGGTCAGGTCAAATCAACTGCTGGCAGGTGGCTTCGGAGAGGAGAGAATCCTTTTAGAGCCCGGCGGGTAGGCTATGTAGATAGTCCACATATGCAGAAACCTGGACTCTCCTGTCAAAGGGGAGAGAGGAGAAGCCGCTATTTCCCTTCGCGAAGTAATGCAACACACGATTGACGGAAAACGAAAAGACCGAGACATCACTGCCCGCCGTGTTTCGCAGCCGAACTCTTCTTTCCCCACACGACCCCACTCCTCCTCCACCGAACTGACCGCCGACAGGCCGGAGTGGTGGTTCGATAAACTTTTCTTTTTCTTTTCTTTTTTTTTTTGGTTCGCACCGTGGTGGTTCTCGCTTTACTTTCGCCCGCGAAGATATTGTGTGGTTGGTCGGAGCAGTGCAGCGTCCAAAGGTCTTCGTAAGTAGGGTGCATATGTGAGGAGGGCTGACCGTATGAAACGGTGGAGACCCCTGTACTCCAAGCTTGATGCACTCGCATGTCGCCCTAGTACATGCATACATACATACATCTTCTGGAAGAGAGTGGAGCCGTTCGCTCTTGCCGGCTACCGATTGCGCGCACCCGTCGGTGGGTTCGTCCGCGTGCCGGAATGCACCGCCTTGGCATTCCACACACACGCGATGTCACTCGCTCTTCCAGCCCAATGCGTCCTGTTGGAAAACGAAGCCACGCTAGCACTGAGGGCACAAGCCAATGGCAGGTGTCAGGCCAGAATTCCGGGCGCGCACAGAATGTTGTCGAATCGACTTTATGTGATGATTCATTGACCGCATGCGACCCTATTGGATCATGGCGATGTTGTATCTGTATTGTCAGGCGCCGAGCGCCACGGATCACGAGGAAAAGAGGGTGAAGGTTTTTTTTGTCCTCTGTGTCAGAGACGTTTTACCCCTCCTAGCGCTTTCGCGACCAATCATCCCCTTAGTCATCTCCACACGTGACTCTCTTAGCCACCTTCGCACGTGACATTGCTATGCAGCCCTTTCCCATTTGCCGTCCATGTACAGTCCGCCGGCAGCTCGCGGCAACTCCTCCTGCCCCCGTCCCGACAAGAAGGAAACAAAGAAGCCGATCGACTTTGAGTGCAGAGCAAGCAGTTTGCTATCTTATCGTTATATGTAAGCGCAGGGAAGAGAAAGAAAAGAAGGCAAACCAGAACAACCGAGAGCGACTCCTTCTCCCGCTGCTGCTCCACCCAATCCATTGCCACAATGCAATATACAGAAACAGCGATGCGAAGCTCTTCTAACGGGCGCGCAGTATGCGTAGCAATGAGAAGCGAGCCCGACCGAAAGCTGCCCATCCGCTCTCTCACTCTCCCCAGACCCTGTGCGTGCACGCGGCCGCCATTATTAGCTGCAGCAGATTCGGCAGCTAAAGGGTGGGAACCATGTACAGTAGATATGTGCGAATCTACATACCAGCTGCGTATGTGCGTAGGCGCGTGACTCCGGTCCCCATGCCGGTTAGCACGAAGGAATTCGACATGTAGATATGTAGATATGGACCGGACTCAGGTTGCCGCGCAAACCGGCCGTGACGGCTTCCGCTGGTAAGCATCGATACCGCCGCAACTCGCGCATCGCCGTGCGCACCCAAAGGTGCCGAGCTCCAATTGAGGCGATGCGGGGATGACGTTTTGCGTCGAATAGATACATATTCTCCGCCCGCTGCATGCGTCGAGCCACGATGAGAACATCCATCGGTAATAGCGACGTCTCGAGGGCCGGGTGCGCGCATTGTCGTGGGCTGGAACCGCTCACCCATACTCAATCGACGCATGACATAAGCCGTGCCTGACGAGCTCGGGCCAGGCGCGGTCGATCGGGTTATCGACGCTGACAGTTTGGCGTTAGCCGCCCAGCTCAGCCGCAGTCCACCTACATACATACATACACACATACTGCCCCACCCGCTCTCTCGTCTGTGGCTAAGGCACCGGGCCACACAAGGCAGATCGAATCCCTTCGCCACAACGCCTTTGTGCCGCTAGGCGGGAGTGCTTATCTTTTTAGGGTGACTGGTTGGAGATTTGGAGTAAGTACACGTGAGTCGGGCAGCGATCGATCGGATGCGTGGATGTGCTATTGTGAGAATGACGGTAGGAACACAGGGGTAACTATCTGGAAGCGCTAGCAAAGGAAACAATCCACGCTCCGCTTTCCCCAGCCGCAACTACTTCCGAAATGCATCTCGCAGCACCGCGTGCTCGGGCGCGCGGTCGCGGAGACGGTCGATTGTGGCGAACCACCAGGCCATAAGCAGCAGCAGAAGATTGACCGACACCGCTAACACCGCCAGCCGGCCCAGTCAGCTCTCGATCTTCGTCTCGGGGGTGCGGACGTGAAAACACCTACTCGGCATGACTTGCATCGCCTGTTCGGGCACGACCTCGGCGAGAACGCCGGCCCAGACCAGCAGGTTTCCGACGACGGCGGCGACGAGAATCCGAGTTTGCACGGGGGTCTGCTCTAGTTCCTGGTTTTCCGCATCAGTCGCTCGCCGCCTTCCCGACATCCCCCGCTCTTTTTTTTTTTTAGCCGCTCACCTCGACCTGGCACCACAGCTTCCGCTGGCCGGTGGACCGGAACTTCTCGTACGCCTTGAGGTCGAGCTCCTCCCAGATGTCCTTCCCGGCCTTGAACGTGACCGTCTTGGGCACGCGGAAGCGGCCGGCCCACAGCAGGACCTCGGCGTGCTTCTCGGCCGATGAGGCCGGCTGCCTGACGTTCCAGGTGAACAGGTGCGTGCGCGGCTCGGCACCCGGCGCCAGGTAGTGTACTTCGAGATAGTCGACCGAGTTCGCGTGCGGCTCCGGGAGAGCAGCACCGACGGCGGCGGCGGCAGCCTCGGTAGTGGTGCCGCGGCAGCTCGTGGCGGTGGTGGCGGTGGTGGCGGTGGTGCCGTCGTTCATTCTATCCGTGGGGGTAGCGGTTGTGGTGGACTCCATCGTGTCGATCCGTGGGGTGGAGTGCAACGGTGCGGAGGAGGCGGGGAGTTGCTCGTACGTCCTGAACTGGTACATGAACGGCCAGCCTGTGAGGGGAGTGTGACGGACGAAACAAAGAAAGGTGCGGGCGTAAACACGGGACAAAGTGTAACTTCTAGGACGTTAGCGTCTCGTCGGCTGTCACTCCGGGCGAGTTGCATTAAACACCTGCATGCTCTCCCTCTCTTCGTGCCGCTTCACAGCAACATTACCGGCAGTTTGCCAGTCACCAGTGTTCGGTCAGCGGTCCGTGACCTAGCGGGAGTATCGGCGTCATGGCAACGTCCCGCACGTGGACGAGATTGTTGTTGCTGCCGACAGCAAACAGGTATGTATCACGCTGGGACCCACACGTGATGCTTGTTATGACTCGTTCTCGCAGCATCGACCACTGCAGTGGACACAAAACCACTGGCTCCCGCATACCGGTTCTGGCGACAAGTCATCGATCCTGCACGCAGCCGCGAAAGGGCAGAAGGCGGCGCGGCGGAGAGAACTCTATCTATTCCGACGAACTCAATTCACCATGGCAACGCCAGCCAAACGCTAGAGTTCTATAAGAACCTGCGTTCGCTGCGCTACTCTGCAGAGAGTTTGGTGCCGGCGTGAGTGCGTACGACAGGCTACGTCCTGTGCCTTGGAAGGAAGGGACAAGCGTAGATGTCACGTGATCCAAACGCGGATGATAATACGTGATGTTACCTGCAAGAAGAAGACCGTCGAAAGCGATCCCTCCCAGCCGCGCGGCTTGCGGCATGGGCCGGCTCTGGGATTGGGATCTGCGCTCCCGTGGGTGGTTGGCCAGCCACTATGCCACGGGATGCTGGTTGCGGAAAGAGTGCGGCTCGGCGTGCTACAGCGGAACGAAAACAATCTCACCATCTTATGGACACAAATAGCTGCCCCTTGAGAGCTTGCCACGCTGAGGACCCGGCACCCGGGTCTTCACTCCCTCCAATGTCATCTGGCCAAGAGCCTTCATTGCTGCGTCCGTGGCGTGCGTGTTCCGGGATAGCAATTAGAACACTTCTTCAATTCCTCCAGCGTCCGCTTGACCACGTCTCTAATGATAGCAGTATTGTACGTACCGCTGTGGAGACACGGTAGGACTCGAACTCTTGCGCTTCGCGGTCCGAGCGGGCCTCCCCCGCGGTACGTTTCCTCGCAGTGCTGGGGGGCGGGGATTCGAGGTTCGCTACTCGCGCTAACTGCTGGTCCAGACATGGGCGGTGCTCTCCTACCGCCACCACAATCCGCAATTGGTTGAGTCGGACGCGAGTTCGTCCGGCCGTGCACGGGTTTCCCGCATCCCCGCTGTTTCCACAGGCGCCAAGTTACTTGTTATCCCCGCCCTCCAGCTCGGTACCTTGGGCCTCGCTTTTTTTTTTGTTTATTCATACTCGCATGCGACCTATATAGATCATGGCGGCGTATATTTTGCCCAGTTTTCCCGTCCGCAGTCCGCGCGGTGGCGGCACATTGCAAGTTCCCCTCTTGCCCCACCCAGGCCTGTCCCGCGAAGATGTAGAGCGCACCAAGGAAATAACAAGAGAGAGACAAAGGAGAGACCAAAGGAAAGCCGTCCCCACACTCCTACTCATCTGCGGATGCCGTGAAGGGGGGCGTGTGTAGGAGCAGCGGTAGCTCCCCCCCGACACCCAATTCCCCCGCGGCGCCCAGCTCCTCCGCCTCCGCCTCCCGCTCCTCTCCCTGCTCTCGGCGCTCTCGGCGCTCCCGCTCTGACGCCTCACTCCCGGCGTCGCCTTCATTCTCCAGCGGCGGCACCAGCCTCCCCACCTCTGTAGTACTCAGATAAGTTCGAGGCCGGAAGCGGGAGCAAGAGCGGAAGCGAGAACGGGGAACGGGAGCGGTAGGGGGGAACGGGAGTGGGAGCGGGGAACGGGAGCGGTAGGGGGGAACGGGAGTGGGAGCGGGGAACGGGAGCGGGAGACAGGACAAACGGATCAGGACGGGCAGACATCGACGGGATGAGTGCCGGAGAGGGACGAGCAGCGCTGGACGAGCGTCGCCGATTACAGAAGGAACAGAGGACGGAGGAAATGGAGGAAACGGCGAGAAGGTGTATTGCTCGAATAGTATACAAGTAAGAGAACAAGAGATTGCATGAGAGAGGAAAAGAAGAAGAGCAGACAACGCGCCGAAGAGCCCTCCTTATATACATCCGTACTCATACCCACGTAACTCACACGTCGGCTTCCGCGCAACTCACACGCAATACACACGCAACTCACACGTCATCTGCCCGTGTCACTCACACGCAACACACGCAACACACACGCAATACACACCCAACTCGTCATCCTCCTACGCAACACACACGCAACACACACGCAACTCACATATCATGCTCCCGCACAACGCCGTAACCGAATGTCGAGCCGTACGCTTCTCTCATGCAACGCTGCCGTTGGCCTAGCCAGAGGTCGAGCCATATGAGCCATAACACCACTCCTATTCCGCGATCTAGACTCGCAACTCCTTGCGTTCCCGTTTCCTTCCGTTTGCTTCTCGTTATTATGATGACCACCAAGGTGTCTTTCTCCGCGGCAGCACTTGCGCTTTCCCGGTCGGTGCCGGTACTAGGACCAGGGATTTCCTGGTGCCGCAGAGTCGGTCGACCCGAGCCGAGCCCCGACAGTGTCGGTTGCCGAGTCTCGGTATGCCGTCCTAAGACCGTGTGACGAGTTTCCGATACCTTCCTGCCTGGTCCGTATCCGAATTCCGACCCCGTATATTTAGGGTGTCACAATACCAACGCTGAATACCTATTGATCCTGAGATGCCATCTAGGTTGCTATCACTACAGTGAGTTTTCCTACGTGGATCAGCGTCGATGGAATGGTAGAGGATGTGGTTGAATTTGTGAATGCAAAGGGATTGTTTGTGGTTTACTATCAGTGCTCCCCATAGTCCAGTCCGGCCATTTGGACTGCGTAAAAGTTGTCCGTCCAGTCCACGATGTCTGTGGCCTGCGGTCGACTGCAGTCGACTACGGCCCGTAATGTGCACTTCCTAGCACTTATATCCTCTAAAACATTCCGGTCAACCGTCATATAGCCTCCCCGTAGGTGATACATACTTGTCTGTCATCACAACTTGTTGTGGCCTGATCACCTACATTTTCAGTGCTGTAAGAGTGTACTTCTTGTTGGCTGCTGTTCCTACTTATACGACGCTGCGGCGCGAAACCCAGAAATCTGCTCGCTGTACAACTAGTGCCAACAAGATTTCTTACAGCTCCTCCATCTCTTCTTTGATCAACAGAATTCTAAGATAATCTTGTTCCTGTTCTCTTATCAGTGCTCTACTGGATCTGCACGGTATTTTATCTCTTGTTGTGATGGTGGTAGATCACTCCATGCACAATCCAACAAGACGGTAGAGCGGCATTAGTTCTCACCCGCTTGCTGGCACTCGGCCCGACTTGTGACACCTGAACGGCTTCGACATTGGATATGAGACCTGCTGCTAACCAGACTAGAGACGACGACGGTTCCTCAGAAATTGCATCTGTGTGTACGTGTCGAAAAGTTAGATTTTTTACGTTTCTGGCATTGGACAGCAGTCCGTCTGGCTTGTGATTTTTTTTGCACCAGTCCTTCTGCACACTGCCCGCGGACGGACTGCCAAGATCCAGTCCAGTCCAAGGCTCAGGACAGACGGACTAAACTATGGGGAATACTGTTTACTATATAGATATACATTGAGCTAATAGCACAATCAGTAAATACAATAAGCAAACTCAAATACTGCCTGAATTACAGAAAGCAAATACAGAATATATTAGTGGACACAATTACTACCTGAATTAGATGCTCAATTAGATACGACATTAGTTACCCAATTATACTCTCAATTTTAACGCAATTAACATAAAAGCGTAAAACACACACATTTCTTGTACCCTAGGGATGTCGAGCAAACTACAGACAGCAGCTAGCTGCATAGCCGCCGCCAATGCTGACTACCCCCGGCATTGGCGCTAACTTTCCCAATTCCTCACAAAAACCAAATTTCACCGGATCCAAGAGCTGGGGCGTTCATGCCCCCCTCACCCTCAAGACGTACCCAAGTAACGAGAAGCATCTCCAACAACTAACCACCTACTCTACTCAGGGAGCGGGCTATCTTGAAGTGCTCTGCCAAGCAGTATCCATTCCACATCTGGGGTATGATAGCTGGGGCAAGAAGAAGGAGTGCGTCGTGGCAAGGTCAGTCAACCAAATCACACATGCGTGGGAATCGCAGTCAAGTGTGGGGTCGCACGAACAAAGAAGTGGTTACTTCGGAAAGCACCATCTCCATCTATGCCACCAAGTCGACGTCAGCTCAGGCGATCGTAGATGCATGCCTACAAGGAGATCTAGACGGAGCACTTGGTGGCTGTCAATATCGCCGACTTGATACCAAGCGGGGGTGACTGTTATGTGCCCCATCTGAGAAAGTCACGCGGTCGGTCAAAAGAGGAGCGGCTGCCTAAATGAGAACACTGCCGCCGCGAAATTGCTCTCAGAGCTGCTGTCGCTGGCGCACTTGCAGAGGTCCCAGAAAACACTGTACAGCGCTGTAGCCAATGTCGCGGGGTAAGGCACAGCCGTACTACTTGCCGAGAGGCCGTATAATTACCAATTGGTGGCTTGTAGATACCTACTCGTAGTTTTCCGATTGCCAAATAAAAGTTCTGTTGTGGGGAAGTTTTTCTGGTGGTTGCTGCCTACGCCCGAACCGGTGGCATTCTAAAGGAAAAGCGCCAGCTGTGGCATTTTAAAGGAAGACACCGAAAACTATGGCATTTTAAAGGTTTGCCGTTTTTTGATTTTTTACGTTAGTGGGTTGCCCGGCCGGGCAGGGCGGCCTATTGCGACGCCTGCCTGGCTGCACATCGGCGAGGAAATCCCGGATCTTGAACCGGCTCGTCCCCCTCCCGCTTTCTTCCCGCACCACTACCCACAGGATCCTCTGCTTGGCCTTCCATTCGGGGCACACCTTGAAGAGGTGATCCCGCGTATGTGATTTGCACGGGCACCACCAACACTGAGGGGTGGGCCGGCTTTTCGTTCAGTTCAGGTACTGCCCAGTAAGGCAATGTCCTGTCTTCAGCTGGTAGAACCCAGAGGCGAACCTCTTGGAACTATCCGCTACCGTACCGTCTGGCTTCTGCTTGTCCGGCATCTTGTACTCCATCATGGAGGCCCGGCCTCCCGCCCACTGACTAGCCTCGGCCCAGTTCTTCTCTGAAAATCCCCCGCTTGAGGTGTACAAGAGACCAGGGGAGTGGCATTACCCTCGCCTCTGTCCTGTCCGAGAACCCTAGGAATTCCACCCCTCCGGCGTCTGGCTTCTCTGCCGCGAGCTTAGCCCACTCGTTGGCCTTCTCATTACCTGGGGCGTCCTTGTGTGCTGGGCGCCACCGAATCTCAATGGTATTGGTGATACCCGGTCTCGCCCTCTGTAGCACCGCAATGTGCTTTCTTGCCGGAGCGCGTACATCAGATGATGGATAGTGGCGCAGAGACTGCCGAGTAAGCAGTTACCGGTGGCCGGGGATGGCCGATCGAGTGCCACTGATGCTGGGCGGCAGCCGATGGGAGAGAAATTCTTCCGGACGAGCTTCCATCGAGTCTAGGATTTCAGGGTCAGACAGGAAGACTGGGTCGATTGCTTGTCTATTAGCTATCTAGAGAGGAGTGTCGATTAACAGGATTGAATGACTCAGGTTGGGTAAGTACTCATCCTCGGTCTGTGTAAATGCTGTGCGGAAAAGTAAGGGCCTGTCCGCCATCTGAAGTTGACTTATATGTAGTGGCCGCTCAACGGCGGTGGATAGAGAGGATGTGATCTATAGGATAAGGCCGGCAAGGCGGAGCTAGTCAGGGTACGGCGGACGGGGGCGCAGGAGAGAGAAGGGCAAGGCAGTGAGGATCGGTCGCGTCAACGATCGCGAGTTCTGGCAAGAGGTAACGGCGAGTAGACTAAACAAGTTGTGGTGTACTGAACCAGCGACTGGTCGGGGTGAGCCTCATATAAAGGAATCCTCCACAACAACGGAGCCTACGAACTAACGAGGGGAAAACACTGTGGGAACACCCAAACCCCCGAAAATTTCATTGTGAATATCCCTTGCTTGTACATTCTGGCGTGCCTTTCCGGCCCCCCCTCATTCCCCACTGGATTGTGCTCATTCCCGGTTCCAACTCATGTCTGCCGTGACAAATATAGCGTAGCACGCTAATGTTATCGGGTACCTATGTACCTGTAGGGTATCCGGGCTCTTCACGCTCCGCACTGGACGGACTAGTTTTCAGAAAACGCCATCTAGGAAGACTGGACTGTAGGTCCCTGTTGGACTGGCGTCCAGACGGACGATTGACAGCCCTGCGTCGACCGCCGTAGCGTCAGCGCCTCGATCCGTGAGCAGTCGGGCTAGCGCCTTGTGTCCGTACGCGGCCGCTACTTGCCGCGCTGTCCACCCGTCCTTGTTGGCCGCCGAGATTTTGGCACCCCGATCCACGAGCAGCCGGGCTAGCGTCTCGTGTCCGTTCTTGGCCGCGAAGTGCAGCGGCGTCCACCCGAGGGAATTATTCGCCGCGACGTCGGCGCCTCGATCTACGAGCAGCCGGGCTAGCGTCTCGTGTCCGTTCTTGGCCGCTAAGTGCAGCGGCGTCCACCCGACGTAGTTATTCGCCGCGACGTCGGCACCTCGATCCATGAGCAGTTGGGCTAGTGTCTCGTGTCCGTTCGCGGCTGCTACGTGCAGCGGCGTCCACCAGTAGTAGTTTTTCGCCGTGACGTTGGCGCCTCTCTCCACGAGCAACCGTGCTAGCGCTCCGTGCCCGCTCTTGACCGCGAAGTGCAGCGGCGTCCACTTGGCCCTGTCGGTCGCCGAGATTACGGCGCCTCTCTCCACGAGTAGCCGGGCTAGCGCCTCGTGTCCGTTCGCGGCCGCGGCGTGTAGCAGCGTCCGCCCGTCGCCATCGATCCGTGTGACGTCGGCGCCTCGATCCACGAGCAGGCAGGCTAGCGCCTCGCGTCCGATCATGGCCGCGGCGTGCAGAGGCGCACATCCGCCGACGCCCCACGCCGCATAGTGTAATGCTGTCCGCCCAACGCTGTCTGTGGTATTCACGTCGAAATTTTGGTCAAGAAATACTTGTGTAGCACCCGGGAGCCCTTTCTTGGCTGAAATGATCAAAGGCGTGTCGCCTTTGGAGTGGCCGTCCTTCTGCGTGCACGTAAGCAGTGCTTTCACTGCGTGAAGGAGCGGAGGATTCGCCGCGGCGTTGAGTGTTCGGTATTTGATGTCTTGGGAGGTTGCTTGGTACTTTTTGACTTGGGT
>Ga0307512_10006007_pt1 | contig 12450 bp, 13 predicted proteins | sample 14_EM_MG_FD_200267 | JGI IMG/M metagenome (GOLD analysis project Ga0307512, IMG submission 200267) | Populus trichocarpa ectomycorrhiza microbial communities from riparian zone in the Pacific Northwest, United States - 14_EM | ecosystem: Host-associated > Plants > Roots > Unclassified | place... | reverse complement strand
CTCGTCTGTATCTTGTTTGCGTTGGCATTCGATTAATCGACGTTTCGACGATTACCTGGACCACCGAACGAACTCACACCTTCATTAGGTCAACCTCAAAATGGCGCTGGTAACGATGGTCGCTCAGGGAAAGTATCAGGGACTTTTATTTCGCTAAGATCTAACCGCACACGATGTCGAGTAACGTCACCCACGAAAGAAAATCTCAGCCCGGCGGCTAACGGAGTCGACCCCACGCGTCGGATCACCATGCAGGCGAATGTACAAAAGGAACAGCAAATAGCCGAACAAACAAATGTAAAACCTGCGGCGGTAGTGGCGGCCTCCGGAACTCCACATGAGGGGTAATTAGGCAGGGAAATATACGACTGTTAAGGGTCTTATGTAAACGTACTGGAACTAACGTTCGTGGTGTAAATCGCGAGTCCGAGGCAACCAATACACAGCGTCAAGCTCCATATCCTCTTCGTTCGATACTACGGGAGCTCGCGAAATTTCGTGCAATTCTCTAGGCACCCGTGATGCGAGATTGATGGTCCCATCCCCCAGTGACCTTCCCCGGGTTGTAGTGGTCACGTTTCCGAGAGTCCACGATTTCCCTGGTTGGACGGCAGCTTTCTTCAAAGAGAGCATGAGGCGTGACGCCATGACTGGGATCAGGATCGTGTTCGTTCTACGGGCAATGAATTGATGTCAATATAAGCCATACGAAAGTTTCTTCGGCGTCAAGGAGAAAGAGAGCTCACCCCCCCGGTAAGAGTTTAATTCCTTCCTGATAATGCGCACATGATGAGCATAACTCGGTTGACCACCCTTGAACGTATCGTTTATCACCTACCGGGGCAAAAAGTATGAACAACTGGGCCAAAAGATGAACGAAGAATATGAGCATGAAGTATTGCGTCGAGTCCCGCACAATAATGTCCAAGATACTGGGCATGCCCGGAAGCCTACTCCGCCTTGATCTTTTGGCTATGACCAGAATGATCAAGAACGCAAGAAGATCTATGATACCACAACGTGGGGAATGTGGAATGTGAGGCGTGTCAGAACTCCCGGGGTGAAACGATGTTGCAGACTGGAAGGTGAAGACTTGCCGAAAAAAGGCGCTAGATTGTAGTACATGAGTTCCCCAAGTTTCCACCGTTTGTAAGCGCAGAGCTCGAATGGATCCAGGTTTACTACTGGGAACAATTCCACTAAAAACCGATGAGTCCGCACACGAACGGTAAAATGGTTGAGAGATTTACTTGGAACCCGGGCGTGCCAGACGACCGAGAAAATACCATGACAGAACTGCACGAAAATCGTAAGAGCAAGTGCACTACCAATCCACTTGTTCCGCCCGGTCACGGCGTATACCCTATGTGCAAACATCTAACCAAAAATTCACTTCGATCCGGAGAGAATGACCAAACCTTAGCCCAACCGTTATTTGGGCGAGAACGGTGGTGGCGGCCGTGTGAACAATCGGCACCAATACAGTGGCTTGGCAACTGTCGAGTTATTGAATGAGGTGAGGATCAGCAGTAGGGATACGGGGTAGAAAAGTGGTAGAAACGCACAACTGCAGGACTTCTCGTGAGGATGGTATCGCGATGGCGTCACAGGCAGAGGCTTACAGATTTTTTGTAATGAAACATGGTGGTGTGGATCCAGACGAGGTACAATACGGGGGTGTACCTATTCTACGGCACGGTCAAGCCCGCCGCGATGCGAGGAATTTCGGGATGTCATACAGCAATGAAGAGCGCGAATACTGTGTAGCAACCGTATGAGTTACTGAATGTTTAGACGAGGGGGAGGCAAACTTACTCCAGGATCTTTCCCCAGACCAAGCATATTTTACCTTTGTAACGGTCAGAACCTGATATTTCTGCCGAGAAAATAGGGGTACTGAACCTCATCTCCAAAGGTCAGAAAGTAGTCATATACCCATAGACATTGTATAGAGGTAAAGAGCAACTGTATGGTTGCACATCGATCAAACTCCACTGCCTCCGCACGCGTTCGAGATGGGCAGAATTACCTTGTACGCAAATCTAGAGGAGCTCATCGAACCGGAAATAAAGACTGAAGGCAAACGAATGAACACGCACAACTGGTTTCCGGCCTGGACCACCGCCGCCAAATCGGTTTCATCCATCAGGGTCGGTTGGCCTCCACGAGTAGTGGGTGCCGTCGGGGGCCAGGGAAGTCCCACCTCAAAGGTATGGGAGAGAGGGAATGTAAGCCGTCGAGCCGCCTGTGTGTGCAGTCTGCGGGATAAAGTAGAATTAAGGAACAGAACAAGGGAGAAATGGCGATATGCGGACAGCACATCCGCCAATTAAGGGGCTCGGGGAAGGGGCTGTATTGATTTGGTAAATCAATGTGAGAGTCGGGGCGTGCCTGGCCGGTCGTTGGAGGTTCCGGCCCACTCAATATTTTCTGCAGTTCTCGTCTTTACAAGGAAATCCTTGCCTGTTTCGAAGAACAAGCCCGTAACCATCAGGAAATCCTCTGCATCCAGTAATGCTACCCAAGCTTAACCGAGGCCTTTGGCGTCGGTTAGGAGCAGAGGGGACCTCAATTGTGCTTTTTTGACGAAACTGACAGACGCCAGCTAGTAGACCCAAAGACTGAATAGAATTTGCTAAGTGGCTGGGTAGTGCTATGTAGGACGTTTTGCTGATGAACCTCAGGGTTGCATGCAGACTAGGAGAGGTCGTCACAGTTGTCAGGCAGAGGTGAATAGATAGGTACCAGGGTGGCACTGAAACATCACGATCGGGTGGTACCGAGGTGGCACAACGGAGTATTGATGAACCGGAAGCCAAGAGTCTGACACTACGAGGTGCGTCGGTGTGAAAGAGTTTTCAATTTTACTGACGATTACAAACAGCAATATAACGATGTGAAAGACAAAGTCATCCCGTGGGTGAAAAAGTTACTGGTGAGCCTAGCGAAGGCGAACCCCAACGACGATCGCGATGAGGTCGAGAGACGATCAGAGCTTGCGAAGTTTGTATCACGTCTGAGATCTCTCACTCACTCAAAACTGATCCACCATGATAGATCGTTGGAAGACATTGGGACACGATCGTTAGCGTTATCAGAAAAGGGAAGGGTCGCTCGAGTCCTCGACAAGGCGCAAGATACAAGAGAAGTCGTCAAACTCATAGCATAGTTTAGGCGAGCCATCCTCACTGAAAGCGTCGGAGACTTTTATTTCGCTAAGATTTAACCGCACACGGTATCGAGCAACGTCGTCCACGAAAGAAAATCTCAGCCTGACGGCTAACAGAGTCGACCCCGCACGTCGGATCACCATGCAGGCGAATGTACAAACGGAACAGCCAATAGCCGAACAAACAAATGCAAAACTGACTGCGGCAGTGACGACCTCCAGAACTCCACATGAGAGGCGATTAGACAAGGAAAGATACGACTGTTAAGGGTCTTATACACACCGATGGTAAACGCACTGGAACTAACGTCCATGGTGTGAATCGCGAGTCCGGGGCGACCGGGGCGCAGCGCCAAGCTCCATATCCTCTTCGTTCGATGACACGGGAGCTCGCGAGGTTTCGTGCAATCCTCTGGGCATCCGTAGTGCGAGATTGATGGTCCCATCACCCGTTGGTCTTCTATGGCCTGTAGTGGTCATGATTTCAGGAGACCACGGTTTTAACGGTTGGAGGCTAGCTTTCTTCAAAGAGAGCATGAGGCGTGACGCCATGACTGGGGTTAGAATCGTGTTCGCTCTATGGGCCACAAGTTGACGTCAATATAAGTCACGCGAAGGTCACTTCGGCGGTGAGGAGAAAGAGAACTTACCCCCCCGGTAAGAGCTGAATTCCAAACTGAAAACGCGCACACGATGAGTACAACTCGGTAGACCACCCTCGAACGTATCATGTATCACTTACCGGGGCAAAAAATATGAACAGTTGGGCCAAGAGTTGAACGAAGAATATGAGGATGAAGTATTGCGTCGAGTCTTGCACAATAGTATCCAAGATGCTGGGAATTCCCGGATATCTACTCCCCGTTGATCTCCTAGCTGTGACCAAAATGATCGAGAACGCAAGAAGATCTATGATGCCACGAGGTGAGGAATGTGGAACGTGAGGCGTGTCAGAACTCCCGGAGTGAAACGATGCTGCAGGCTGGAGGGTGAGGACTTGCCGAAAAAAATTGCCAGATTGTAGTACATGAGTTCCCCAAGTCTCCACCGTTTGTAAACGCAGAGCTTGAATGGATCCAGGTTTATCTCTGGGAACGGTTCCACTAGAAACCGATGAGTCCGCACACGAACGGTCAGATGGTTGAGATATTTACGTGGGCCCAAAGCGAGCCAGATGATCGAGAAAATCCCATGACACAACTGCACGGCAATCGTAAGGGCAAGTGCACCACCAATCAACTTGTTCTTCCCGGTCACGGCATATACCCTATATGCAAACCACAGTATCTAATCTTAACAGGAGTTCACTTCGGTCCGGAGAGAACGACCGAACCTTAACCCAACCGTTATTTGGGCGAGAACGGTGACGGCAACTGTATGAAGGATCGGGTCCCATTTAGTGTCCTGGCAACTATCGTGTTATCGAATGTAGTGAGGATCAGCAGTGGGGATACAGAGTAGAAAAGGGGTGGAAACGCACAACTGCAGGACATCTCGTGAGGATGGTATCGCAATGAGATCATGGACAGGGACTTACAGGTTTTTTGTAATGAAACAGGGTAGTGTGGACCCAGACGAGGTACAACACGGGGGTGTACCTATTCTATGGCACAATCAAGCCCGCCGCGATACGAAGAATTTTAGGAGATCATACAGCAATGAAGAGCGCGAATACTGCGTAGTAACCATATGAGTTATCGAAGTTTAGACGGGGCGGAGGGAAACTTACGCCAGGACCTCCTCCCGGACCAGGCATATTTTATCTTTGCGACGGTCAGAACTTGATATCTCTGTCGAGAAAAATAAGGATACCGGACCTCATCTCCGAGGGTCAGAAAGTAGTCATATATCCATAGACACTGTATGGAGGTAAGGAGCAACTGCGTGGTTGCACACCGATCAAACTTCTCCATTATCTCCGCACGTGTTCAAGATGGGAAAAATTACCTTGTACGCGAATCTAGAGAAATTCATTGCTCGAGATTCAGAGCGTGAAAGGCCAAAGAATGCACACGCACAACTGGTCTCCGATCTGGACCACCGCCGCCAAATCCGTTCCATCCATCCAAGTCGGTCGGCCTTCACGGGTGGTGGAGAATCAGGGAGGTCCAACCTCGAAGGTATGGTAGGGTAGGGGAGAGAGGAAATCTGAGCCGTCGAGCCGCCTGCGTGTGCAGTCTGTGGGGTAAAGCAGAATGACGGAACAAGGGGGAAATGTGGACGACGCATCCGTCAATTAAAGGGCTCGAGGAAGGGACTATTGATCGAATCAGCGTGAGAATCTGTGCGCACGCGTTTGCGACTGTGTGGCAAAGATCTCGATGTTGTCTTCCCGTCGTTACAAGAAAATCCCGCCCATGTCACGCGTGACCGGGTCGGGTCTTGGTCTTACCTATTTCGGAAAGCGAGCTTTTGATCTGTACGTGATCGCCATGTCGACGAAACCCGAGGTCAATCCGTTCCGTACAGAAAACGGTGAATATGGGTCAGTGGGTCCTTTCTGATTTCTCCGGAAGATGGAGTGCGTGGTATAACTGCAATCCTCGAGGACGTTGCGTCTGCCTAGGTCATGGGGGTCAGACGACCGTACGACTACGACCGCAGACCCTTTTGATCAGCTAAGCGTCAGTGGGTGATACATCTCGTGAATATCCGGGGCGTCTTGCAAGTCCAATGTCAAGTCAGGGACTGGGAAAACCTCAGGGTTGTATACAGATTAGGAAAGGTCATTCTAGCCGTCAGGCACAAGCGAATAGAATAAGTCCCAGGAATGTAATACCATGAGTGGGTGGCATAGCGGAGTATTGATGAGCCGGAAGCCAAAAGCCGGGAGGCGGAGAATCGAAAGGGGGAGACCTTGACAATTTCCCCTGCACCGGAAGGTGCCGGTGTGATCCCAGATCGGCACCCTCTTGCATGGATGGGATTTACAGACGTTGGATCTACCAAACTATACCCCCACTAGCCTCCTCGACGCGTCTGGAGAACGCCTGTGGACGATGTAGGTCTTCTGCAACGTCGTACACTCGTGGCACTCAAGTCTAGAGCTCCCTACTACTCGCCCCGCTCTGCCGTGACCCCCGGTTCAATTTCTCCGGGGATGGGATTGAACCCCACCGTGCAGAGACCAACAGAATTGGAACTTTCGGATGGAGCCCGGTTGCCTGTGGGTCCCGGGGTCCAAACAATATCAACACATCATAGGCGCTGGGGCTGACCAAGCCACGGCAGTTCAATCGCGACCTCACATCTCAGGCGTTTCGAATAAGACGACGGGCTCCCTTCGTACTCTTGTTCCCACATCTCACAAACGACACCAACATTATGTCTGCCATCCTTCGGAAACGACCTCCATCAACCAGCGGGCCGCAAACTGGGCCGAATTCTTGTGAGCTGGATACCTCGCTTTTTTTTCGGATCCGCTGACGACCCGCAGCTAAGAAACAACGGTTCATCGATGCCGTCAAGATGCTACTGGACATTGGGAAGGAATCATCTGATGCGTTTCCACCCCTCAAGTCGTGTTTGGGAGGTATCAACGCCCTGATCAAACACTACGAGGTGCGTCGATGTGAAAGAGCCTTCAATCTCGCTGACGATCACAAACAGCAATATAACGATGTGAAAGACAAGCTCGATGATCTCATCCCGTGGGTGAAAAAGTTGCTGGTGAGCCTAGCGAAGGTGAACCCCAATGACGATCGCGATGAGGTCGAGAGACGATTAGAGCTTGCAAAGTTTGTATCACGTCTGAGCTCTCTCGCCCACTCAAAACTGATCCACCATGATAGATCGTTGGAAGACATTGGGACACGATCGCTAGCGTTATCAGAAAAGGGAAAGGTCGCTCGAGTCCTTGACAAGGCGCAAGATACGGGGGAAGTCGTCAAACTCATAGAACAACTTAGGCGAGCCATCCTCATCTACCAGGTGACTATCAAATACTGTCAGGGTCGTAAATCGTTGACATGTGGGACAGATGTCACAACAACAGTCGTTATTCACCCAGGTCGCCCAATTGACCGTGAGTTTCTGCCTCTCAAGTTCGACTTCGAGACTAACCTGGTGGCCGTTTGACTCCAGTCATCCTTTGATACATTCTTGAAACTACGTCAGGTAACAGACCATATACGCGACCGAAGATTCTGAATAACACATTTGCACAGAACTCACCAGTTGAAAAAAAGATAGAGTCTGTCCGTGCGCGGTTGGATCGGTTCAGAGTCGAAGGGAATACCGCGAAGAACACCGATGAGTTCAGGCGACAGAGAACCTTATTCGAGTGCGTACCCTCCATCCGCCGTTGACAATCGCCCATGTTGACCCGGTCCACAGAGCTCTGGAGGGGATCAAGGACAAGTTACAGCTTATATCTGAACACTCCGGTACCGACGAGCGCTCGGAGAAGGAACCGGACATGATCGCTGTGTGCGATCTTGCGGACGACTTCAGGGATACCATCCTTGACTACCTGGTTAGCAGTAATGTTGGGATATATATGCTGGATAGTGCGCTTATGCAACTCATAGCTCTCACAGCAGAGGGCAATCTACAATCAAACCTGTACACTGATCGTAAGTCCTAGGACCCATATTTCAAGAAAACATGGGTGCTGATTCACCTTTGCAGGACGCGGGTCAGGAATAATTTTTCTTCCGATTGGCCTAGACTCATGGTTCAACAGCTGATTCGTTGACGCTGAACAGTTGCCGTCACGCTAAGGCGGCAGAGTTTAGACATAGTGATCGCCGGGGCTGCCTTAAAGGAACCCGGGACTCTGTCTTGGACGAGATAGAATCTTGGTCCGAAGACTATAAAATGTCCCCCGTCTACTGGCTTAACGGGCTCGCCGGGACCGGCAAGTCCACGATCGCCCAGACCATCGCCGAGCGGCTCTTCACAGATGGGAGACTAGGAGCGTCCTTCTTCTGTTCACGCGATTTTGAAGACCGCAGGGACCTTCGCTACATCTTCCCCACTCTCGCCATCCAACTCGCCTATGGATACCGAGAATTTCGATCAATCCTTGTTCCTCTCCTCCGAACGAATCCGGGTATCATATATGAGTCTCTCTACAACCAGATGGAGACTTTGATCGTCCGACCCCTCAGTTCATCAAGCGCCGCAACGGTCATTGTCATTGACGCGTTGGACGAGTGCGCGGATGAAGACCCACAGTCCGCCATACTCTCCGTCATGGGCCGGTTGGTTGAAGGGATTCCGAATGTCAAGTTCCTCATCACTGGTCGGCCGGAACCTCGCATCCAGTCTGGATTCCGTCTTGGACTCCTCAGGCCATTGACAGATGTCTTTGTCCTCCATGAGGTAGAGTCTTCTGTTGTCAACATGGATATCCGACTTTTCTTGGACCATGGGTTACATGAGCTCGCAAAGAGACAAGGAATCGAGCAAGATGGTTGGCCAACAGAGGAACACCTTGACCTCTTGTGCGAGAGAGCAGCCGGTCTCTTTGTGTATGCTGTAGCAACCCTTCGGTTCCTGGACCATTCGTTCACCCCACCCAATGAACAACTCGACACCATCTTGAGGGCCCCAGGAAGTACTACCCATGAAGGACAAGCAAATTTACAACTTGGCACAACCCTTGATTCACTCTACCTCTCTACTCTACAAAATGCCTTCAATAGGACCAGTACCAAAGATGATGAAAAGGTTCAAATTGTTATTGGTGCAGTTGTTCTAGCTGTAAACCCTCTCCCACCTTCTGCCATTGCTACCCTGGTCAATTTGGGGAAACAACAAGTTATAAACCTACTTCAGCTGATCCAATCCCTCCTCAAACTCCCTAAGGATCCTGATTTGCCAGTGCTTCCATTCCACAAGTCATTCCCTGACTTTGTCACTGATCCACTCCGCTGTCCCAATGGAAGGTTCCACATCTCCCCCCAGACTGGTCACCTCAAACTTGCTCAACACTGCCTCAGGCTAATGAATGACAGTTTGGAGCAGAATCTTCTATCACTCCCCAACTATGCACTAAACTCAGAGGTTATGGATTTAAAGGCAAGAATAGATACCTACACCAGTACTGCATTACAATATGCCTGTAGATCCTGGCATAACCACCTTACTGAGGTTAGGGAAGATCTCACAACCATTATCCCTATTCTTCAAATCTTCCTGCAGAAGAAGTTTCTTGCATGGTTGGAAGTGTTGAGTGTGATTGGGGCTGCAAGAGATGCTGTTATTGCATTGGAAAAATTGATCCTCTGGTTACAGGAGGTTTGTTTTAGTCTATTCTACTGCATATTTTAATACTCACATATTCTAAATCAGGTGGTTAAGGATCATCAACTCCTCCACACTGCAAGAGACTATTTTCAGTTTGTGACCAAATTTTCTGAGGTCATCAATGTCTCTGCCACCCACCTTTACCACTCTGCTCTGGGGCTATCCCCCTTGTCATCAGTTGTCAGAAAGTTTTACTACCATCAACGACCCCATCCATCACCAAGAGTTGTAATTGGGATTAAAGATTCATGGGGACCCACCAGTGCTATTGCTACCAATTCTTATTATCTGTCCTCCACCTGGTCACCATGCAGTCAGTTTATTGCTGTGGCAGCCAAGGAAGCAGTAGAGATCTGGGATGCACTCACCCTAAAACTGCACTCTATCCCTTACTTAACTCAAGTAACAACCAGATTCAGGGGTGGACTTGCCTATTCACCAGATGGATATTCATTAGCAGCTTATTCCAATGCTGGCATGATAATTTGGGATACCAAAACAGGTGGAGAGGCAACAAGGATTGATGTTGATGTTGTTGGTGATTGGCTGGAGCTTGTATGGTCATTGGATGGAAGGACAATTTGTACTATTTCATCACTGGCAGGGGGGCATAACAGCCTTTCTGTGAATGTATATGATGTTGCCTCAGGTACAAAACTATCTCCTGGCATACTCCATTCAGATTCATACAAAAAAACATATATCTGGGCCTATGACAAGCTATTCAGAATTATGGTAACTACAAGGGGGGATCAAAAGAACTGGACGATTGACATCTTTGAGGTTGGACCAACTTTGACAAGAATTCAATCACTCCCTCTCCAGTTTGAGTCCCTTGATGCCTTCTCTCCAACTACTTATCGGGTATCTACTGCTAAAGACCACTACCATGATACTGTACTTGTCATACTAGACATTTCCAACTCAGAGGTTCTATTAAAGCAAGCAGGCTCCTACCAATACCACAGCTTCTCTCCTAATGCAGACTTCTTTGCAGCTTTCACTGGGGACCACCTTTCTATCTGGAGGTATACTTCTGGTCATTATATCCAGTGGAAGGAATTCCAACAGACACCAGCTCCACTTCAATTCTCACCAACCTCATCATCAATCCTAGGTCATGCTGGTGTTCACCTCCATATGCTACATCTGGATTATTCCTCTGCTGCTCTTGCCATAAAGTCTGTTATTACTACCCACAATCAGCCAATGGATGCCTTTGCACCTGATAGCACCTACATTGCAACAGCATATCATGGGGAGAGTACCATAACAATCACCAACCTCAAATCTCAAAACCCTTTCCCTACCCAGTTCATTGACACAGATTTGGAAATATCAGCAATGATCCTCACAGGCAATATCCTCTTAGTAAAGAGTTCAGATGTGATTGTAGCATGGCTACTCACAATGGATGGTATGGTGGATGGGATTATTGGAAATACAAGGGCAGACCGTAATGACAGCCTTTGGGATATGTCATTACAAAATCTTTCTGCTCGCTGGAGAAGGTTATTTGGACAACAGAACAGGAATTATGATATACAGGAGTTCTCAGTTGGAGATGAGGCTGTATCTATCAGATTTGGTGGATTCATCATCCGTACTTACCACATAAGAACTGGAGAGATCCTCAATCCAACTGAAATGCCTCAATCACATAGACAGACCTGGTATAAGTTCCATAACAAACAGCAGGATGAATGTAATCTCTACCACTGTGATTTGTTCAAACATCAGGACCATGAATGGCCAATCTCACAAGCCACTCTGCAGGAAGGGTGGGTGAAGGACCCAGAGGGGAAGCACAGATTGTGGTTGCATCCCAGTTGGAGGTCAAGTGATGTGCACTGGCTTGACAGTGTTACAGCCTTGCGACTGAGGAACTCCCCTAAGCTTAGGGCTGGTGCTCCTGAGATTACCATTGGAAGCTCTCCTGAGCTTGCTATCATCAAGTTCTAAGCTACTTGACCATGAATCCAGGTATGACTTCAGCATCACAAGTGTCAGTTTATGGTATTAACCTTTTATTTCTTCTGTTGTAGTTCTGCTCTATTGGGTTAAATCCATTGAGATATCCCAGACTCATATTGTACAATAGTTTGTATCTGTACTGCTGCTGAGTGTAGATAAGGTTATAAAAAATCACATGCTGTTCCTCCTTGAGCTGCTTGCAGTGGACCATTTTCATTCCTTACAAAAACACAGGTGGGAATTATGTGAACTCTTAGATAAAGCCCAAGTGCAACTACCATTCAGTGGGAACCACCTATGAAGAATTCAAAATGTGGGCTCTCTTTACTCTCAGTTCAGTTAATCATAAATGCAAGGGAACAGATCACTTTAGGTGAATAAGAAGGAGGCTTGTCCTGCATTGTCTGCCATTGCACATATTGTATCTGTGCACAGATGCAAGAATAACACAAGTTCTCTTCCTTGTTGATCCTGTGTCCCCCACTTAGTAATGACCTCCTTAAACATCCTTACAGACTCTAGGTCAAACCAAAATAACCCCTCCCCCCTGATGCTGATATGTTGATTATTAGTAAGGTATGTCTGTTAAGTATCATAGTATGTACTATTGCATATATGTTCTCTCTCACTCTTTGATGAACAGTATGACAGACAGTACAATTTGTGCATTTATCAGTGATGAAGTGATTAGGAGAGTCTGTTACATGAAGTTCCCATGCACATGTGAATTGTGTTTCCAACCATTTTTTTCATCACTCCATTCCACACATAGCTTGATAACAAACCTCTCCACAATCTTGCATTCAAAAATATACAGTCAAAATCACCCCTGCAAATGCTGCTGCAGAGCTCTTTTGAGTTTTACCTCCCAGTGGGTACCATTTCTGGTTGAAAGTATCACCATTGTAATGACCAGTCATCTGAGAATAGGTGAGGCAATATCATGAAAATGCAGCATGAAATATTGTATGACAAGTTTGCTTTCTGAATGCATGTAATGGAGTCTGAATGCACAACCTCAGGTTACTGGCAAGAATATTGTTGAATTGCAGCTG
>Ga0307512_10006005_pt1 | contig 12454 bp, 8 predicted proteins | sample 14_EM_MG_FD_200267 | JGI IMG/M metagenome (GOLD analysis project Ga0307512, IMG submission 200267) | Populus trichocarpa ectomycorrhiza microbial communities from riparian zone in the Pacific Northwest, United States - 14_EM | ecosystem: Host-associated > Plants > Roots > Unclassified | place... | reverse complement strand
ACGGCCAGCTAGCCAAATCCTTCAATACCCAGCCAATCCTTTAAATAATTCGGTTTCAGTTCCAGTGGCTACTCGTTCCAATGCTGCTGCGGAAACGCCCAACATATGACCGCCACTGGCACAACGTACACTACGCCGAGCCCAACATGCTCCGAACCCAACATGCTCCGAACCCAACATGCTCCGAACCCAACGTGCTCCGAGCCCAACATGCTCCGAACCGAGTCGACGCCACCGCTGCCACGGATTTCGCGCCCACACGACCCTCCCCACAGACGTGCTGGCATCTGTTGGTGGCCATTGATCGCATGCGGCCCTATCGGACCATGGCGATATTAAAGCGTTGGCATCTGCGGCGAGCAGTCAGCTGCTGCATCTCTGGATATCACTCGCTCAGTATCCCGTGCTGACTAATCAGCGGCTAGGGTGCCAGTCACGAGCTGGTACACCGTGTACCCTGCAGAGGCGTACACAGTAAGTTTGGCGTCTGCATCCACTCACAGGCTACATACATACATATGTAAGCACTGGCGATGAGCCTCAAGTGACTCAGGCCCCGGCGCTGGCCAGGAATCCTTCCCTCCTTTACCGCATTTGGATCGCCCGCCAGCCGCACGACCGCCCAAGCCTGACGCTGCGACTGCGCACACAACTTCCCCACCTTCGCTCGCACAGATCCTATCGACACCTCACTCCACAGCTGCGCCGGCCTTCTCCTCCCCAGTCTCCACACGTCGTCACCCATTTGCGCCCGACAACTCCCCAGCGCGCGCCCACCCACCTCAGCAACGCAACGCAACGCTTCCTCGTCCCCTTTGGCTGGCTCCTGCGCCGATTCTGCCGACTTGTCGCTTTCCGTTTCTCCCCTCCGGCGCCCCGCCACGTGCAAACCCCACTGCGCCGCCCTCCCTCCTTCTGCCGCATTATATAGCAAGAAACGAACAAGTCTCCTCGCTCTTCGGGGTTGGGAGTCCCACATTCAAGACATCGATTATTAACAAAGCCGGGTGTTTGTCGCTTTCAGTCGTGCCTCGCGCCCACATCATCCGTCTCTCGTTCCCCGTTCGCCCGTGGGTCCGCATAAGTCCGCCCGTTCGTCGCTCGCCCTCCCTGTGAAGCCCTCTCCTCTCCTCTCCTCTCCTCTATCCTGCAAGATCCCCTCCGCCGGCCCCGCGCCTCTTCCGTGACTCCTCGCACTCCTCGGTCTCCTCAGTGGAAGGTTGTCCCTCCGACCCGACCCACGTCCCGTGTTCCCCGTCCCCCCCCCCCCACTCCGCCCCGCATCAATCCTCCCACTCCACTACAACTACTGCTGTTCGTACGTGTCTGCGCACCAGCTTCGCAAACAGAATCCATCTGCGACACCAACCCAAGACAGCCAGTCAACCAGCCGTCCTGCCGAATAAAGCCAACAGATCCTACTCGTCTCCCCACTCCCCTCCCTCCCCTCGCTCCTCTCCAGAATCCCATAAACAGAACCCAAGGAACCAAAGGGCTCGCCATAAACAAAACGTAGGTTGGAGAAGGACCGACCTTCATCTGCCTCTAAGACTTCTTGCTTTGCTTACAGCTTCGGTTCCAGCTTCGGCTCCGGCTTCAGCTTAGTTCTTCGCTTCCCCGCTCCCCGTCGGCATCGCGAAGCCGAGCTTCGAATCAACCTGTAAACAGGACCGAGAGCTATCGTGATCTTTGAAGCTCCACCTCTCTATCTCGCGAGGAAAGAGAAGCAATCCGGATATCATCCGTGCCTGGATCTCAAAGTCCAAATGTTGTACTCTCCCCTTTCTCCTCCCTGGCTCATTCCCGCTCAACTCTTCCTGCTTTTTATTTCTCGCTGTATACACTTCCCCGCATCTTCCCCCACTGCCTTTTGGCTTTAGTGTACCCCATCTTCCCGTATCCGACGGCTGCTTCAGTGCTGTTGTGCTCATACATCTGGCCGCGTGTGCAGACTTTCAGCCTTTCAACTTTCAGCCTTCTCGCAACTCTACCCCACCTATACGTTCCCAGCGCCACCGCCACCGCCACCGCCACCGGTACCAATATTCTGGTCCCATAATCCATTTAGGGATGTCTGGTCACTCAGAGGAGAGTGGCATGGGCGATAGTGGATACGAGATCCTGACGGACTCAACAATCCTCACCGACGAGGAAGATGAGACCTCGTCGGTAGCCTCGATAGACGACGAAGATCTGCTGGGAACCGACTCTGGCTCGCTCGTGGGCAGTGTAGCTTCACTGCTCGATCGTGCGGAAGAAGTGGAGGATGGACACGACCCGGATCCAATTCCTGCTTTCGGTGGCCTTGACGATCATCACCACAACTGTAGCGGTACGACGGCTAGGAACAGGAATGGGAGCTGTACTCCGGACGAGGAGATCGTGTTCGACGAGCCCGTAGACTTCTGCGGGGACTACATCGCGGTTTCGCAACGACTTACGAGTTTCAACGAAGTCGAGAGGGCGGAGATCTGGAAAAGTTTAGGCAATCACAGCACACCGCCACCGCCACTCTACTCTACCATCCGCCAATGCATGAACAGGGAGCTTCTCGAGGCGGACGAGCCCTTTCGCGTCCTCTACATCGGCTCGCTGTCTGCGAAAGAGGAGATTCAGCACAAGTTGGCGGGTGCTCTCGCTGCCGCCATCTCGGAATCTGCGATTTCATCGGGATCCTGGGATGGAGTCAAGTCCCCCCGGTTTAACATCGTGCCGATTACGTCTTTCGGATCGAGGAGTAATACGCCTGACGTGGAGCTCGTCAACAGCAGCGGACTGGACATGACTTTCGACGTGTGCAATATCGCCAAGGCGACCAAGAACCCAGGCCAGTTGGACACTCTGTCGTTGTGGTTGAACGGAAACCAGAATATTACGTCGGTCCACAGCGAGCAGGGCGCTCGGCTGAAGTGTGCGGGATGGAAACTCCCTCACCTAGCCGTCATCTACTGTTCGGACGCCGACAACCCCCAATGTCTAATGGCCAGGGCCTGCGCGCGGATGTTTTTGGCCAGACATTCAGTGGCCACACTGGTGATCACCCAGAATCCGGCATACTACAATGCGGCTGAGCAAGCTCCGCTGGACCCACGAAGCATCCATTTGTCCATCCAATCGGACGAGCGGGAAGTAGGTGACAACAACGACAGCAAGAGGTCGATCGTTCATAAAACGCTTCCGGTTGACCTTTCGACGTTCCTTAGTCTCAACCTTCGCCAATTGAACCGCAGTTTAGGCTGGATCACCGGATTGTCTTTCAACAATCTTAACCAACAAGTTAATGATCTACAGATGATGCGAAGGCAGTCGTCAAGAGGAGTCGGTTCGGCGATGGCGAGTTCGATGCAACAGGATGTCGAGAGAGCGCCGCAGGGCTGGGAGAAGGTTGATGGCAATGGTATTAGAGGCTGGCAGTGGATACGGGATATGGGCACCCATTACGAACCGCGGAAGCTGATGCTGGCCGGTTGGATGGTCTTCTGCGGCATCGCTGTGGGGATCCTTGGGATTACGTGCATGAAGGCGACCGATTTCACCACGGACGAGGTTTCCATGATACCGACGGTAGCGACTATGTTTTCCATCACCACTCCGAGCGTTACACTTCAGCACACCGCTTCGTCTTCGGTCGCTTCTTTGGCTCCTGTGCCCGTCAGCGTCTCTTCTCCAGTCGCCGCCATGAGCGTATCCGTTGCTCCGCTAGTCGACTTCAGGAGCCAGCCCCCCATTACTTTCAACCCGTCCGATCGTTTCCAGATCGACATCATGGGCTACAACCATGTCATTGTCCAGCCGCCCCAGACATACCTCCAGCTGCGCCGACCACCACCGCTCTTCGTACAGGTAACACGCAACGAGGATTCCGTCGATGCCTCGCTCTCCCAGCTCGCCGACGGCTCGTATGCCCTCAACATCGACGAAGGCGATGCTTGGGGAGTACTGAAGGTGGCGCTCTGGACCGAGTCTAAGCCGATCGTCAAGGGGGATATCGAGATCGAATTCGGCACGCCATGGATGGAGGTGTCACGGTGTATGAGTGCGGTTGAGCAGCGGCGGGCCCAGTTGCAGCAGCTCCTCAACCAAGCGGCCATCAACGCGAAGGAAACCGCAATCGATTTCACACAATCTGCTGGACATAAAGTCGCCGAGATAGGATCCATTGTGCTAGCCAAGGCGAAGGACTATTCCGGCGACGTTCCGAACGGGCTGGTAAAGCTACGCCAGGACGCGATGTCATTGACCAACAAGCTCAAGAGGGCTTCGGCCGAGAACAGCGACAAGTACGTGAAAAAAGCCCAGAACCAGGCGAAGACCATATGGGAGCGCCGCCCGTTTGGCAACAGAGTATAGTGGGGGTCTTTCCCATTCTGCGGTTGCGCTGAGTCGTATGGCATATACACGAGATTTTTCCTCTATTATTGCTCGCTTGTTGCTCTTCGCTGTTCGCCGTCGGGGTGGTGCAGCCCGTGTACGTTTCGAGTGTGTGTTGATGAAGGTTGGTGGAGGCGGTGTTGATGGTGGCTCCTGCGCAGTTTCATCGTCATCGTGTCTCGCCGGGAATGTCCGGCTAACCCTTTTTGCTTTCTCCGTGGTTCTTTATTGTTTTTCCTTCTTTTCTATCTCTCTCACTCCCTGGGTTTCCTTGGGGCCATTGCTGCGGCGGGAGAAACTCGGATTTGGCTCTGCTTTTTCGTGCATGTACCTCGTGCTCATACCTGAGCCCCCCCCTCATTTTCTTTTGTTTAATTTGGTTTCAATTAGTCACAGGTGGAAAAGGGGAGAGATTGGTCTCCGGATTAGTCATTGGTCATTGCGGGGTGCGATGGAGAGTGGTTGGAATGTCATGGTTGCGGTCGTGGCGTCTTTGTCTTTGTCTCTGTTTATGAGTTTTTTTTCCCCCCTGCGTTCGCTATTTCAGTTTCGAATAGCTTGACTTCTCCTTGGCAATTTTTTTTTCCTCTTTCTTCCACTTTTTCCCTTCGCTTCTATTCTGCAGGCCCCGAAAAGTGGGCTTCGGTAAAGCTTGCGACGTAGGATAGCATCCCGCTACGGAGGCCTAGATATAACGACCAATGTAACATGTGATTGAATTCTGATCCCTGAACAGCAAAATGTAAAAACTCGAATCCAGAGCCAGCGACGCAAAATCAATTAGGTTTTTTTATTGTCGCTTACAGATGGTAAATAACACCTTGGAAATCCACCTCCTTTCGTCCATTTCTCGATTGGAGGTGTTCACGGAACAATGGTCGCGGTAGCAGTAGTAGCAGTAGTACCGTAGTGATAGTTGCACCATTTCCACGGCGAACTCTACAGGGCAAAAGAGGTAACAATAGAAGCCAGTGGTCGGTTGAGAAGGTCACCCAGTACATACCACCAAAACAGAAGCACCGTCGGGCATGCATTCGGGTATGCAGGTCGCACAGGCCGTCGGTTGGGGGGGGCGGATCGGTCGCGGCATCCAGCGGGAGGGCAGACAAATTATCCGTTGGGCAAACCGCCGACAAACGGAATGAACGAGTGATATGGCGAGCGATAGGAGGAGACGTCCAGCTCGGGACCAGATAATGTGCCATGGAACGGGAGAGGAGAGAAGGCTCGCACACCATGGGGTGCCACCGATAGTTGTACAACCTCCACCGCGCAGCTCTCCATCAGCACTTATGTGGTGAATAATTGCGGGCGCCCATTAATAGTGAGAGAGAGCGGGAGCAGAACCACGAGGGGCAGAGTGACTCGCGTCATTTCATCTATTAACTCAAGTCATTCTATTCATTCGTTTTTATTTGGACTCGACTCATTCTGTTTTATTGACTCGGGATATTCCATCTATTGCGCAGCGTACCCCGAGTGAGAAGCGGTGCTAATCGATTCTTACTCCACCACCGCCTCCACGTCATATGTATATATAGCCCAGATTCACAGATGAGCCAACCCCTAGATGTGTTAATAGAGGCCTATGTATAGGTTCGAGAGCGAGAAGAAGAGACCTCGGCTGACGCCGGCGCGTCTGACTCCGAAACTGTTTACATTGCCGTATCGTCCCCCCCGAACATCACGCTGTCACAGCGGTCATCTTACAGCCAAACCTTCTTGTATCAGACTAAAGGCTAATAGAGATCGACTGACACAGGTTTTATTGCCTCGTCTGTGGATAAGGACTATATACAACACGACGGCGGAGCAACAAACGATTGCTTCGGCCACCCAGCACTACTTCTCACTCGGGCTGCGCGGCACGACAATAACATAACTCGACGAAAATGACGCGAGTCAATAAACAAAATGAGTCGAGTCCGATAAAAATGACTCGAATGAATAATAAAAATATATGATGAATCAATAAAATAGAACGGCAAAACGTCTAAAGTGCCGTAGTTTTTCCCGATGGCACCTCAATTCAACTCAGTCACAATAGTAAAACACACAGCAGCCGACTGGGAGTGAATAAATCCGTCTCAACTGTCCTCTGTTCCACTGAGCATACAATTAGGAGCTGATAGACTCCATCTCAGGTGCTTCTCTTGTGACCCACGTTGCCACACTGGGTAACAGCGCTGGGGAGCATCGTCCGGAACAATTTCCAGCGCACCGGCCATTCGCACGCCTCTCCATAAACCCCTCGCTTTTTTTTCTCCCCGATTCTGATCCTCCTCTCCTTGGGCCAACCACGTGTGCGCCTAAACAGAAGAGGAGAGCACTCGTCTTCCCGCAGTATCCGGAGCAACCGGGTGCAGGTCCCCCATGTTTGGTCCATCTATATAAAAAAACAAAAAAAAACTTTGGGGGTTTATAGATCCGCGGCTGCTTGCGAAGACGTACAATTGGAGCAACTGCATGGCCGCAGATCTCGAACTGACCACAGGTGCAGGTTCTTGCTTCGATATCCACCACTTGCATACATACATAGATATATAATTGCCATGTGGCAACCCCCTCGTGTTTCACCAGCAGCTTCCACTTTGACGGCCCTGGCTGCGACTCGTGGAGTTGCAAAGCGAAATTTTATCTAGCGCCGGGAACAGCAAGCTTTTTCTGGAAGGGTTGTGTATGCTGTGTCGCTCAAAACCCGAGTGATTCGTGATGAGGATGCTACCGCTACGTCCTGACGGGAAAAATAAATTACTAAGCCAAATTAACAGAGGAGCCAACTCAACGTGTGGTGATTGAGCTCAGGTGTCTATGAACTGGTGCAAGACGTTTTCGCTGTAATTCGATCTTTGTGTTGACGGGACTGTGCAAAGTACGATTTAATGTCATGACTTTGGACCTCAAACCGCAATGGTTAATTCGATATCGTCTTACACGATGTGGTGGTGGAGTATGGAGTAATCATGGCGCATGGCTTCAGTCAAAAATAAAATTTCTGGAGCGGTTGAAGCGGGGCAACGAGACAGTGAGAGCGGGGTTCGCTCCCCGTCGTCATTCGACCGCAATGCTCCCCTCAATATAGATATATCTAAGTAGTCATTCCCAATGCTCCCCGTGGTGACGCATAATTCTAACGGCAAACATCTAATATGCCATAGTTTTTGACCATAATGTCTAAAACTGCTATGGTTGGAGGGGGCGAGCCACCGATACGCGGAACGAACAAGAGAGCAGGCGAGCAATACGACGAGAAGAACGAATGAGCGAGTGAGAAACAGTGATGCTTTACCGGCAAATTCATTTCTTACTCTACCACTACATTATATATAGCCCAAATTCACAGCTGACCCAATTTCAGGTATTGTTTGATTCATGTTTGCTTTAAACTGAATCAAGGTTTGGCTGTAAGAGATCAATACTTTCCTATGTTCGTACGACTATGGAAAACACAATACCTTTTTTGACACTTTCAACCTCAAACAACCATCGTCAATCAAAATCTCGAGGTATCGCCCTCAATCTGATAATGCCCCTTTAAAACACCAAGGATTCGCTCATATATGAATTTGGGGTACCGTATTATCTCACTTAAGAGGTCACCCTATAAATGCCACTACTACATATAGCTTTGCGCGCTAGTGCACATAGGGTTAGCGCGCCGAGCGTTTTCGAACGTCAGGTGATCATCCCATGTATTACCGTAGTCTTCACCGCTTAAAGGCTATCAATCATCAACGCCAAGCACTAGGTTCTGAGCAACTTCTCACGGCGATTCTCTCGCAGACTTCCTTGCAGCCAGCTGCCGATACACCTCGAACGCCTAGCATACGTCCACCGGTTATGTTCAAACAACGGCCAGGGCCTCGGAAACATCCAATTGCTGTGGTCTCTTGCCGGACTTCTCTGCCGGCAGCCGTTCCTCCCAGAGTCAAGCGGTGCAGGACAGTTGAGTTTAAGCTGAGAGTACTGTCCTGGGCAGAACACGGGCGGGTGGGCGACGGGAATGGCGGACAATGGAAACCTGCACGTGTGGAACAACACCTATCAATCCAGATGATATCACGGGAAGTAGCGCAGTGGGAGGAATGAGGGTTATGATTAGATGTGTCGGTGCGGCTTGGAGGAGGTTCTGTCGGAATAAGAGGGAGGTTATCACTCGAAGCTTCCGTTGCATTGACGCGTCGCTAAATATCGATGGGTCATCTGACGGCGAGGTGCCTAACAAATGGCTACCAACTTCCCACCTGATGCCTGCTCTGAAGGACTGGGAGACTCGAGGAGCACCTACTGCAGATGAAGGTACGTACAATGAGTACCAGCGACGACACCTCAGAAGTCTCATCATCGTCGGGTGGCGAGCTAGATGATCAAGGTCTGCCTTCAGCATCTGATGCAACTCGAGGCAAACCTAGGATACGCGACGTGTCCGCCCATAGCAGGGCGCGCTGTGCGAGTCGGAGACGTGGCCATGGCAAGAACCCAGCCTAGTCCCTTCCACCGCTGGAGCCATCGGTAGCGACTCACTCACAGCCACGTCCCCAACCGCACCTCAAGTCGCAGCAGTGGCACCAGCCGCCCGCCGCGACGTGGCATCAGCAGTAGATAGGAACTCGGCGAAGTGCTAGGCTGTCAGAAAAACCTCAACGCAGTCATGTCATTTCTTTCCCGCAAATTGCCAGCACTGGGGGTGGTGGGGGTGAAGGTGAAGATGGTCTTGGTATGGCTTTCGTTGGCACCCAGATGGGGCTTAGTTAATTTGTAGGTGGTGTGTTGCTGCGTGTGTGTAGTGATTTGGTTCTTTGGACGGAGCATTGTGCTCACCAAAATTCAGTACTTTATTATAAGCGCGATTTGATATTGCGCTAGTCCTTAAGCGCACTACTGCGCGCTAGTACCTATAACAGTGGCGTTTATAGTGGGATCTCTTAAGTGAGATAAATACCCACGACGTGATAGTGAAGTTAGAAATGTAAACGACGGTCACCAATCACAGTTTCTCACCCGACCTGGCGGGCACTTTTTCTGACTCAAGCCAATAAACGCCTAGAAGGGGGAGTTGCCGTGGGCCGCCAGCGGACTGTGAGAGGTCGTGGTGGACGGCGAACGGGACAGGACTGTATATAATATCGCCATGATCCGATAGGGTCGCATGCGATCAATGAATCATCACCAAATGCCTAGAAGGACTTGAGTCAATTAATTCATCCGCGCCATGCCGTACAACTCTCTGCTTGGTTCGCTCGTGTTTTCCGCTTCGCCCGACGGATGGTTTGTCTGCCCTGCCGCTGGATGCCAATGGATTTGTTCTGCTCGCCGATGGCCTGCGCGACTGTTTGCCCGGCAGATAGCTCGTCATATAGACTTCGGTGTAGGAGTGGTAATTAACGGTGGTTCAGTGCTAGGGGAGGCTGAAATCGCTGGTACCGGGGGAGCTTCTCCATCAGTTTCCAATGGCTTGCCAGGGTCATGAAGCCCTTTACTGCAAACACAAGAAAAGTCTTATCACACAAAGCCCGAAGTGGAAATATTTGAGGGTGTTATCTATTGGGGTAGACAGACGAGGCCGCCATTAAGCTGATAACAAACCACCCACCGTTTCCACCACCACTACGGCTCTGTGACTAACTGCCTCAACAACCAACGCACCCATCGAGAATCAGAAAACAGGAGGTGATTCACTGGGGTGTTATTTGTCATCTGCGAGCGGCATCAAAAAACTTGATTGGTTCTGCATCGCTGGCTGTGGATTGCGATAGGATCTCACGCCACCGCTGTTGGTTTTGCATTTTCGAGTTCTCGGGGTTGGCTAATTCAAAATGTGACATGCGCTTGCAGTGGACATCATGCTGGCGACCGTCTACAGAACTAGTCTCGCAGCAGATATCTGTCACGCTTGCAGTGGTATCGTATCGACTGGCAGTACTGCAAAGTTACATGTGTAGAGTAGCGATGCGCACTAACAGCGGGCCAACGATGCGTACGGGCGCAGTCTGCAGCGCGCACGAGGGGAGTCCTGCAACCCGTACAGGCATAGGTCAGCGATGTATATGAGTAGTAGGCCGGGATGCATACAGGCAGTTGGCCTGCGACGCGTATGGGCCTCTCCCCGAGCAGCCCTCCTCTGTCCGGGTGAGAAGGTGCTGTGAGGATGTGTGTTGCTTCAGGCCGCCGTATTCCGTTGTTCGTTGTGGTTGCAGCGAGGCTATTTTTTTTTCTCGTCACTCGTTCGTTGTAGTTGTAGCGACACTGTGTTTTTTTCTCTCGTCACTCGTTCTTGTTGGTTGCGTTGTGGTGTTTGGCATTGTGCAGTTGTGGTGCGCAAGAAATACGACTTGATCGCTTGGCGGACTTGTCGCCGTCCTACGAGATCTAGGGGTCCAAAAGTCCCAGCGCGTGAAGAACTCTTCCAAAACCGTGTTTGGTGAATTGCCACGTCAGGTCACCAGGATGGGAAGAAGGTTAGTAAGACCTCCAAGTCTTACACAGTTGTCATGACATGTCCAAGTCGGGCTGCTTTTACAGACTTGTCTTGAGTCTGAGGATGTTTTTAACCTTGCTATCCTAAGGCAGGAGTTGGACCCTCCGGGCGGATGAGTTATCGGATTCAGTTAACAAAGCTCCAGGCGTCGTCTGGTGTTCACTCACCAGTCTATGCACTGAAAGCTACTTATGCCTGCAAAGCTCGCCTTCCTCCACCAGTTGTATCCCATTGCAGAGCGAGTTTTGGGGCTTCTCGGAACTTTTTTTATTTTTAGTTTAATCATTAATCGCGTGCGACCTACCTGGATCATGGTGATGTACGCACTGTTCCGGTTCCTGTCCACTGTCCAACCCGAAGGCGGCTCGCTGCGGCAGCCCCCCCTCCCCCCCTACCCTCTGCCCTGGGCTATGAATTGTATCCTCCTTCTCACTCCCATCCTCGCTCCCAACCCTCATTCACTCCTGCAGAATGCTTATCTCCCAGCTCCTCCGTCTCCTGCATCCTTTCCTCCGCCTTCGCTTCCCATTCCCTAAGTTACCCCTCGGACATATCTCGCTCTGGGCATCCCCCTCAGCCGCGTCTGTTATCCGTCGCTCCACATCAGTGGCGGCAAGGAAGCCAAGGATCCCCCCCAGCTGAACCGCTCATCGGCGAAAAGGTCACGAATCTTGAACCGATTTTTAGCTCCACCCGTCTCCTTCCAAACTTCCGCCCACAGGCCTTCCAAGGTGCTCCTGGGTTTGGGTCTGGTACGGGCACCACCAAAACTTAGCTGAGGTACTAGCCAGTGAGACAACGACACGGTCTTCAACTGGTAGAATCTCGCTGCCACCCTAGCAGTTCTACCTAATCGATGGTGGAGTCAGCAATACCTACTCCTGCTCGACTGCCAGTATTGGCACACCCTGGGCGGAGAAAACACGAACAAGCCACAGCAGGCCCGGGTCCGGAAGGACGACCAAACCCAGGACCAACCAACTCAGCCCGTATCCCCGACAGCAAAAATGAACTTATCATTACTGCGTATAGACCTGAGCGGTAACTACATACATTCTCCCCTCAACCTTTGGCACCCTTTTTTTTTCTTCCGAGCTGAGTGATATCTAGTGACCCCAGCTGGGAAGACGAAACTAGGTATGACCGACGATAGTTCGAGCACCAGACATCTCCCGAGGCTGGGGGCGCGTGCCAACCTGCTCCAGCCCCTTCCAGAGGAGGGGCTTACGGCCACTTCCCCGTCGAGGCCGTGGTTCGGGCAGCATTGCCGGCATAGTCCTCGCATGACGGCTTTTCCTGTCACCGCACGAGCACCTGACATCTCCTGGGCTGGCGATACGTGCCGGCCTGCTCCGCACCCTACAACAGGCGGTGGTTGTGGTTCCTTCCCCGTTGGGGTCGCTGTTTGATCCCTTGAGACGGTAAAAATTTTCACCGCAATAGAGCATGGGTGGGGGAAAGGACGACATCACAGCAGCGCAATACACACATGCTACCGTAGAATAGAGACGGTAAGCTAAGAGAAGGGACATTCTTTCCGCCGCCAGACCTGAAATTTCGTGTCGGTGGGTTGGCTAGGTACCTCCTCTCATTCACACAAATAGG
>Ga0307512_10006004_pt1 | contig 12454 bp, 10 predicted proteins | sample 14_EM_MG_FD_200267 | JGI IMG/M metagenome (GOLD analysis project Ga0307512, IMG submission 200267) | Populus trichocarpa ectomycorrhiza microbial communities from riparian zone in the Pacific Northwest, United States - 14_EM | ecosystem: Host-associated > Plants > Roots > Unclassified | place... | reverse complement strand
GAGGACAGTCGCTGGTCGTCGAGATTGTCGACCGGGGGCGGGGCTTCTCGCCGCGCCGGGCGTCGACGCACCGGTACGGCCTGACCGGTTCGCTGGACGCCCGGCTGGCCGGGGTCGGCGGCCGGGTCAGCATCGTGAGCCGACCGGGTCGGGGCACCCGGGTCCGGCTGGAGGTGCCGCGTGCCGCCGCCTGACGAGTTGCGGGCCGAGGCCGGGCTGCTCACCGCCCGGCTCACCCGGGCCATGCGCCTGCTCACGGCGGGCATCACCCTGGCCATCCTGGGCGGCCTGGAGCTGCCGGTGCTGGTGGCCAGCCGGGCGGCCTACACCCACGTGCTCCCCCAGTATCTGGCGTGGATCCTGTTCGCTCTGGTGGCCGTGGGCGAGGCCATCGCCGCCCTGCGCGGTCGTCTGCACGGCTGGTGGCGCTGGCCGGCTGTGCTGCTCGTCCTGGCGGCGTCGGCCGCGGCGACCGCAACGGTACGCCCGGAGGACCTGCTCGGCATCCCGCACTGGTCGTTCGGCGTGGTCGGGTGGGCGCTGGTGCTGCTGACCTTCGGCGAGCCGCTCAGCCGGTTCGTGCTGGTGCTGCTGGGCCACTACCTGATCACGCTGGTCCAGGTCCTGCCGGGCGGGGTCGTGGCGCCCACCCTGGCCGGGGTGCTCAATCAGGCCATGCTCGCGGCGGCGTTCCAGCTGAGCACCGCCGTCTTCGCGGTCGCTCTGGGCCGGGCGGCGACCGGCACGGCCCACGCCTGGTGGCGCGGCGAGCAGGAACGCACCCGGGCGGCGATCGCCGACAGCCTGCACGCCGACCGGGTCGAGCGGTATGCCACGCTCGCGACGACGACCTCACCGCTGCTGGCCGGTCTGGGCTCCGGCGCGCTCGACCCGGGCGATGCGGCGGTGCGGCGGTCCTGCGCCATCGAGGCCGCCCGCATGCGCCGGCTCCTCGCGGACACTGACCTGGTGGCAGACCCGCTGGTGCACCACATCAGGGCCTGCGTGGAGCTCGCCGAGCAGCGCGGCGTGCGGGCCGCGTTCGCCGAGCGCGGCGAATACCTCGACATTCCCAAACCCGTGCGGCTGGCCCTCACCGAGGCCGCCGCGGCGGCGCTGGCCACCGCCCGGGAGACGATCCGGGTGACGCTCGTCCGCACCCCGGCCGCGGTGACGGTGAGCGTCGTCAGCGACGCTGTGCCGGAGTTGGCGGCAGCCCTGACCGAGATCAGCGGCGCAACCGAGGCGGTGACCGTGTCCTCGGTCGTGCTGGGCGACCGGATCCGCGTCGCCTCGGTCTGGCAGGGCACCGCAGCCGAGCAAGAAGGTGGTAGAGCGTGACCTCAGTCGTCGTGGTGGACGATCATCCTGTGGTTGTGGCGGGCGTGCGCGCGTGGTGCGCCGGTGCCGTGCCGCCCATCGAGGTGGTCTGCTCGGGGCCCACCTCGGCGGCCGCCTGGCTGCCGCCCGGTGACACCGCCGACGTCGTCGTTCTCGATCTGCAGCTCAATCACGGCACCCCGGCCTACGGCGAGTTGCGCCGCCTGGTGGATGCCGGGCGGCAGGTCATCGTCTACACCATGCGCGACGACCACGACTCGGCCCTGACCTGCCTGGACATCGGCGCGTTCAGCTTCCTCACCAAGGCCGAGGGCCAGGACCATCTCGTCGCGGCGATCGAGGCGGCCGCCCGTAACCTGCCCTATACGCCACCCGGGCTCGCCGGGGCCCTCGGCACGGATCTCCGCTCGGACCGGCCGCGGCTCGCCCCCAGAGAGGTCGAGGTGCTGCGGGAATGGTTCCACTGCGAATCCCGCGAGATGGTGGCGATGGCCCTCAACCTCTCCATCCACACGGTCAACACCTACCTAGATCGGGTACGCATCAAGTACGCGAACGTCGGGCGGCCCGCGCCGACCAAGGCCGCCCTGGTCGCCCGGGCCATCCAGGACGGGCTGGTCACCGTCGACGAGTTGTGAGCCGCCGGCTCAGCGGGTGAAGCGAACGAAGCTGCCTTCCCCGGCTTTGTTCGCGGCCGGGAAGACGACGGCGTCGACCTGGTGGCCGGTGGGGTCGAGGAGCACCAGGTTGCCCCCGGCGTTGCTCAGCTGCACCCCGGCGCCGTCCAGCGCGATCAGGCCCGACCCGCCGGGGGCCAGGGCAAGCTCGGCGATGGTGGTGACCCGGCGATTCTTGTCGACCAGTTGCCAGCCGCCGAGTTGGACGGTGGCGTTGGCGAGGTTGCCGATCACCACGACTTCCTTGCCGACGTCGTCGCCGGCCGGGTTGAGCAGCGCCCGTTCGAGGTAGACCGTTCCGGCGGCGGCCGGCGGTGGGACCGGCGGTTCGGCCGGGGGCTGGGCCGGCGTCGGCTGACCGTGGATCAGCTCCGCGATCGGCCGGGACTGCGGCGTCGGCGCTCCGGCGTCGGTGGTCGGTACCCGTTGGGTTTGGAATCCCAGGAAGAGACCGACGATCCGGTCGGGGTGGGCGAGGATCAGGCCGCCGTCCTGCAAGGCGCCGTTGTCGCCGGCGTGCCGGCCGGTGTTGCCCTGGTTGAGGTGGATGTCGTGGATGCCGTGCAGGCCGTCGACGTTCCCGAATTGGGCGTCGATCGGCTTGTGCAGATTACGGTCGAATTTGACGCCGAACGCGAACACCTCGCCGCCCGCGTTCTTGCACTGCTGGAGGTGCAGGGCCAGCAGATCCTGCAGGTCGTCGGCGGAGGCGCTGCCGCTGGGTGGCAGGGCGGTGCCGGCCGGCCAGTCGAACAACGGGGCGCGGACATAGTCCAACGCGGACGCCGGCGAGTGGGTCGCCGCGCTGAAACCGGTCGGCAGGGCGGACAGCCCGGCCAGGACGGGATGCCCGAGCAGCGGGTCGACCAGCCAGTAGACGACCTCCGACCCGGTGTCGGACTGCACGTTCACCGCGATGCGCCAAGGCTGGCCGGTCTTGTCGAGCGCCCGGATCTGCAAGTGCGGCGTCTGCTGGCCGTCCTCGCGTACCCAAAGGTCCAGGTCCGCGCGTAATACCCCGTAGCCGTTCGTCATCTCTGACACCTCCCACCGAACCAGAGGCGACGGTACCGATTTTGATACGCCGAACCGCCGGCGAACGGGCCGGTTACGCCGTTCGGCTGACTAGCGCCGGCCGACCGTGCCGGCGGTCCTGGCGATGTCGAGCAGCAGGCGATCCCAGGAGTGCCGGACGTCACGGCCGGACAGCTCGGTGATCCGGCGAAGCCGGTGCCGCATGGTCTGCGGGTGCAGGCCGAGCTGCCCGGCGGCCTCGGCGGACGATCCCCAGCGCAGGTAGCCGTTGAGCCCTTCGAGCAGGTGCGCGTTCTTGGCCTCGGCCACCGGTCCGAGGGCTTCGGCCGCCAGCTCGGCCGGGTCGACGGGTGGCTGCCCGCGCAGCAGGGCCACGAGCATCGCGTCACCTCGGTCGAGAACGGGCGAGCCGGCGAAGGCCTCGTCGGGCGCGTGCTCGAGGGCGGCGGCAGCGAGGCGGAACTCTGCCGGGATGGCGGCGGGGGCGATCCCGGGGACGACGCAGGCGCGCCACTTGCGGAAGGTCAGCTCGGGTGCGAGATCCGGTACCGCCGGGGCCAGCACCACCCCCTGCGACCCGCGGCGGCTGGACAGCACGTCCGCCGGCCGGTCGCCGCCGGCCGAGGAGATCGACGAGGCGAAATCGGCGACGTCCCCCTCGGAGAGGGCGCTTGTTGCGGTGTCGGGCGCGACGACGACGATGGCGAGGGCCGCCGGGAGCGCGATGCCGAGCTGGGCGCACCGGTCCGCCAGCACGGCCCCGGAGGTCTGCCGGCCGGTCAGCAGGTCGTTGGTCAGGCCGGCGAGCATCTGGGCCCGGTTGCTGTTGAGCTGCTCGGTGGCGCTGCTGTAGCCGGCGAACAGCGACTCGGACAGCTGATCGATGCTGGTCAGCAACGTCCGGTTCAGCGCCACCACGTCGGCGAGGGCCAGCTCGCCTGCGGCGAGACCGGCAACCAGGTCATTGATCTCGACCGCGGCGATCCGGTACGCACGCAGCACCGCGAACAGGGGACGGCCGTCCGTGGCGCGGGCGACCCCGATCCCCCGGAACCGCCGCAGGTCGTCCTCGGTCAGGGCGGAGCCCTCGACCCACATCTCGATCAGGCGCCGGATCGCCCAGGCGGCGATGGCCCGGGTCTCGGCCAGTTGGGCGGGGCCGATGGTGGTGTACGCGGGGACCTCGCGCAGCACCGCCGCCATGACGCGCTCGTCGAGCTGGCCGCCGAGCTCGGCGAGCCGCCGCTGCGCCGCCACACGTTCCGGAAGGCCCATGCCCCTGTTTTATCACCGAGTGATGACGATGCACCGCAACGAGGACGGTTTTGATTGTCAATCGGGGCAATCGCCGGGAGAGTACGTCGCATGGATGCGGACGTCATCGTTGTCGGAGCCGGCCTCGCCGGTCTCGTTGCCACCGCCGAGCTTGCCGACGCGGGCCGCCGGGTGATCCTGGTCGACCAGGAGCCGGAGGCCAGCCTCGGCGGGCAGGCTTTCTGGTCCTTCGGCGGCCTGTTCCTGGTCGATTCGCCGGAGCAGCGCCGGATGGGGATCAAGGATTCCCCCGACCTGGCGATGCAGGACTGGCTGGGCACCGCCGGCTTCGACCGTCCCGAGGACGCGTGGCCGCGCCGATGGGCCGAGGCGTACGTGGACTTCGCCGCCGGGGAGAAGCGGTCCTGGCTGCACGCCCAGGGGGTACGGTTCTTCCCCATCGTGGGGTGGGCCGAGCGCGGCGGTTACGGGGCGGTCGGGCACGGCAACTCCGTCCCCCGCTTCCACGTCACCTGGGGCACCGGCCCCGCGGTCGTCGCGCCGTTCGAGCGCCGGGTGCGGGAGGCGGCCGCGCGGGGGCTGGTGACCTTCGCGTTCCGGCATCGAGTCGACGAGCTCACCGTCGCCGACGGGGCCGTGACCGGGGTCAGCGGCGCGATCCTTCAGCCCAGCGACGTGGCCCGGGGAGTCGCCAGCTCCCGTACGGTGGTCGGCGATTTTGCCCTGACCGCCCAGGCCGTCGTGGTGACCACCGGCGGCATCGGCGCCGACCACGACCTGGTCCGCAAGAACTGGCCGGCCCGGCTCGGCAGCGCACCCCGAAACATGATCACCGGTGTCCCCGCGCACGTGGACGGGCGGATGCTGCAAATCGCCCAGGCGGCCGGCGGGACCCTCATCAACGCCGACCGGATGTGGCACTACGTCGAAGGCGTGCAGAACTGGAATCCGATCTGGGCGGGCCACGGCATCCGGATCCTGCCGGGCCCGTCGTCGCTGTGGTTCGACGCGACCGGCAAGCGTCTGCCCGGTCCGCTCTACCCCGGCTTCGACACCCTCGGCACCCTCGCCCACCTGCGGGCCACCGGGCACGACCACAGCTGGTTCGTGCTCACCCAGAAAATCATCGAGAAGGAGTTCGCGCTTTCCGGCTCCGAGCAGAACCCCGACCTGACCAACAAGTCCATCCTGCAAACCCTCAGCCGGATCCGCCCCGGCGCCCCCGGGCCCGTCGAGGCGTTCAAGCAGCACGGCGCGGATTTCGTCGTCGCCGACACCTTGGACAAGCTGGTCGCGGGGATGAACGCGCTGACCGACGAGCCGCTGCTGGACGTCGAGGACATCCGCCGCGAGGTGGTGGCCCGGGACCGGGAGATGGACAACCCGTTCACCAAGGACGGCCAGGTTTCCGCCATCCACAACGCCCGCAGGTATCGCGGCGACAAGATCTCCCGGACGGCGACGCCGCACAAACTCCTCGACCCGAAGGCCGGGCCGCTGATCGCGGTCAAGTTGCACGTGATCACCCGCAAGACCCTCGGCGGCCTGCAGACGGATTTGTCCGGCCGGGTGCTCGGCTCCGACGCCACCCCGCTGCCCGGCCTGTACGCGGCCGGCGAGGCCAGCGGCTTCGGTGGCGGCGGCGTGCACGGCTACCGGTCGCTGGAGGGCACCTTCCTCGGCGGCTGCATCTTCTCCGGCCGCCAGGCCGGCCGCGCGATCGTGCAGGCGACCGCCTAAGCCGGACTGCGGCGGCCATCCACCGCGCCGAGCCGCCCAAGGCGCCGGGCCGAAGCGGCCACCCAACGCGCCGGGCCGCAGCGGCCGCTCAGGGCGCCGAGGGGCGGGCCATCCAACGCGCCGAAGGGCGGCCCCGAGGGGCCGCCGGGCAACGGTTTTGAGTTGGGGTCGTCATCTGTTCGGATTAACATCATTGATTCTCAAGTTTCATCAAATATCCTCATCGTGTGAAGTTGTCCGAGTGGGCGCGTCGGAACGGCGTGCATTACCAGACCGCCTGGTTATGGGCCAAGGAAGGCCGGATGCCGGTCCCGGTCATCAAGACCGACACCGGCCGGTATCTGGTCCTGGAAACACCCGTCAACGAGGACGGCCGGACGGTCGCATACTGCCGGGTGTCGTCGGCTGACCAGCGCGATGACCTGGAACGGCAGGCTGGCCGGGTTGTCACCGCGGCGACCGCGCGCGGGCTGACCGTGGCCGCGGTGGTCACCGAGGTCGGGTCCGGGCTCAACGCCCGCCGTCCGAGACTCGCGAAGCTGCTGCGCGATCCGCAGGTCACGACGATCGTGGTCGAGCGCCGCGACCGGCTGGCCCGGTTCGGTGTCGAACACCTGACCTGCGCGCTTGCCGCGAACGGGCGCACCATCGTGGTCCTGGACGAGACCGAGGTCGACGACGACCTCGTGCGGGACATGACGGAGATCCTGACCTCGTTCTGCGCCCGGCTGTACGGTCGACGCTCGGCGAAACGCAAGGCAGAAGCGGCGATGGCCGCCGTCGAGGTGACGGCGTGAGCCGGGTCAAGCAGGGTTTCCGGGTCGAGCTCGCGCCCACCGACGTGCAGCGTGCGGCGATGGGCCGCCATGCCGGGCTGTCGCGGTTCGTGGAGAACTACGCCCTGGACAAGATCCGGGCCGCGTTCGCGGCGCGGGCCGTCGAGCAGTCCGCCGGTGTGCCCGCCGACCAGCTGACCCGTGCCCCGTGGACGGGTATCGACCTGGAGAAGCTGTGGCGGGCCGAGCATCCCGAGGTGGCGCCGTGGTTCGCCGAGTCGGGCCTGTCGTCGCGTGTCCCGAAGGAGGCGTGCCGGCTGCGGGCGGCCGGGTTGAAAAACTGGTGGGAGTCGAAGACCGGCAAACGCAAAGGCCGCAAGGTCGGCTTCCCGAAGCTCCGCAAGCGCAAGCACGGCTCCCGGTTCCGGTACGACGCCGACCGGGCCCGCCCCGCCGGGCCCGCCGCGGTAAAGCTGCCCGGCGTACCCGGCCCGGTCGCCACCCGCGAGGACCTGTCCTGGCTGACCGAACGCCTCGGCGACGGCCGTGCCCGGATCATCGGCTCGACCGTGCGCGAGCAGGCCGGCCGATGGTGGGTGACGTTCCAACTCGACGTCGACCGCACCGATGTCAACGCCGCCCGCGCGGTCGGCCCGGACGCACCGACGTGCGGCATCGACCTCGGGCTCAAGACGTTCGCCGTGATCATGGACGACACCGGGAAGGTCGAAGAAGTCCAGGCCCCTCGCGCGCTCAAGGCCGCGCAGCGCAAGCTTCGCCGGGCAAACAAGGCCCTGTCCCGCACCGTCAAGGGCAGCAACAACCGCGACAAGGCCCAACGCCGGCTCGCTGACGTCCACCTCACTGTCGCCAACCGGCGCGGCGATTTCCTGCACCAGCTCACGACCAGGCTCGCGAGAACCAAGCGCGCCATCGCGGTCGAGTCGCTGAACGTGGCAGGGATGGTCCGCAACCGCAGGCTCGCACGCGCCGTCTCCGACGCCGGGTTCGGCGAGTTCATCCGGCAACTCGACTACAAGACGAGTTGGTACGGCTCGAAACTCTGGGCCGCTGACCGGTTCTACCCGTCCAGCAAGACCTGCTCCGCGTGCGGCGCCATTAACGCCGGCCTGACCTTGTCGGACCGGACCTGGGCGTGTGTCTGCGGTATCGAGCACGACCGGGACCGCAACGCCGCAAGTAACCTGCTCGCGGCGATGCACGCCACGTCCTAGCAGAACGTCGCCTCGCAGTTCTGTGGGAGACACAAAACGCCTGTGGAGGACCCGTAAGACCTCGGCGCAAGCTGAGGCACGGACCAATGAATCAGGAACGAGAATCACTGAGATTCTCCGAACGGCTGGTACGAATGGCGCCGCACCGCCGTCGGCCGGGCCCGGCCGAACCCGGCCCACCTCGCGCTGGCCGCCATCGAGGCCCGCCTCCCGGGCACGGTCCTGATCACGCAGAACGTCGATGATCTGCACGAGCGGGCCGGTTCCAGCACGCCGGTGCATCTGCACGGCAGCTTGTTCGCGCCGCGCTGCTCCGATTGCGGCGGGCGGGTGTCAGGTAGTCGTGTTCGGGGGCACGGGTCGGTGGGTGGCTTGAAGTGGCTGATTAGAGGTCGCTGGGTTGCTCCGGCATCGGGGACTGTGAGGTTGCGGCGGGGCCACGGTTTGCGTACTCCCAAAGTCTGTTGAAGTTGATGTCGTTGAGGTCTCGACCGGAGTCGATGCGGGCGGTGAATGCGCGCCCGGTGGTTGCCGCCGGTGCCCAGGGCGTCGTCGGGTTGAAGCCGGTCCCTAGCGTGCTGTTGCGGATCACGAGCTGTCCGTTCGGGGTGATTCCGGGCAGGTAGCCGGTTGTGCCCGCGCCCTGGTCCCAGGCCCGGCCGAGGTAGCCGGTCGGCGCCGTCGCGTAGCCGTCGTCGGCGGTGATCAGCGACCGGGTGACCAGGAATCCGTACGGGAAACCGGGTGCCGTGTTCGACGCGAAGATCACCCCGCCGGAGTCCTTGCGGGTCGACACCAGGTGAAAATGGGTGTGCGTGAAGACCGCGCTGGCCCGGCCGAAGACGAAGTCCGTGTCGCCCTCGATGTAGCTGTCGCGCACGGATACCCGGGCGATCCGCGAGACGTCGTTCGCGTTGGCCAGGAAGGTGTCCTGCCGGCTGATCAGGCGCATGTTCTCCAGTTGGGTGCGGTCGGCGTCGGTGCGCAGGGCGAGCGCCTGGTGCGTGCCGCGGTCCACCGTGTCCAGCAGCGTGTTGGTGATCGTCAGGCCCTTCAGCTGCAGGTCGGTGCTTTGCGCCCAGACCACGGTGGCGCAGAGGCCGGCCGTGGCGCTGGTCCGCGTCGCGCAGGACTGGAACATTTCCCAGGCCGGGTCGCCCTCGGCGTATCGGCCGTCGGGGTTGACGAGCGCGGCCCAGGCCGCCGGGGTGATCGTCGCGTCGACGGTGAACTCCAGGCGTACCTCGCTTGCGCGCCCGGCCCCGTAGAGGGTGAGCGGCGGCGATCCGGCCGGGATGAAGACCGTCCCGGTGTAGGTGCCGGGGCGGATCGCGATGTAGCGCCGAGTGCCGCCGCCCGCCTCGAACGCGGCGTTCACCGCCTGCTGCACAGTGGCGAATCCGTGGGGCCCGACCACGAAATCCGCCCGGCGGGTCACGATCGGGCCGGGCCACCACGGGTCCGCTACCGGCGCGTCGTAGGGCCCTGACCAGCCAAGATAGTTACGCGGGACGAATGGCGCCGCCTCCGCCGCCGACAGGATCGGCCGGGTGGCGGTGCCCGGCGCGGCTGGTGTGGCCGGGTTGCGGTGTGCCCAGGCCGGCGTTCCGGCCAGCATGGCGACCGTGACCGCCCCGGTGATCCACCCTGAAAATCTCATGGTCATCTCCTCAGGAATGCGCTTACCTCAGCGACTTTACGCATCATAAGAGCGATGGACATCGATGTGTACCGGCGGCGCTCGCGGATCGTGTGGTCGGGTGCGCGATTCGGCCCGACCCGTCCAGATTTTCAGCCCGAGGTTAGCTAGCTCCATCATTTATCCCTCTAAAACGGGTAAAGACCGTACGAAGTTCTTCTATCGCGGCACGGGTAGAGGGTCGCCACGCCGCACTCGCCCTGCGACTATGAGAGGGCGGGTGCGGTACAGCTGGGAGTCGCCATGGCTGGAGTCGTCGTCGGGGTCCGGAAAGCAACGGACAACGCGGCCGTGCGCTGGGCATCGGCCGCCGCCGCGATAGCCGGGCTCCCGTTGCACCTCGTCCACGTCTGGGACCAGCCGGTCGACCTGTCCGTCGAGCTCGATCCCGATTCCCTGCCAGACCTGATCGCCAACGCCACCGCCTGGGCGATCCAGGGTGACGTCGCCGCCACGCTGCTGGCCCGCCGGCCGGAGCTGCTCGTGCTGGGCGGCCGCGAGGACCGCCACCGGCCGTCGAGGATCACCCGAGCCTGCCTGCGGCACAGCGCCTGCGCCGTGGTGGTAGTGCCGGACCGGGTCCGCCGGCCGACCGGGCGGGTGGTGGTCGCCGTGCGCTTCGGTGACGCCTCCCGTACGGCGCTGCGGTGGGCCGCCGCCGAGGCCGACCGGCGGCGCGCCGGTCTCGTGGTGGTGCACGCGTGGCAGGTGCAGCCCGGATCCGCAGTGGACGTGTTACACCCGGACCGGGCAATCGAGCTGCAGCGCGGCGCGGTGAACGCCCGGCTGCGCTCCTGGGTGCAGAAGACCCTCGGCAACGTGCACGTCGACGTCGACATCGAGGCCGTGCACGGCAGTCCCCTCGACGCCCTGCTCCAATTCGCCCCCGACGCCGATTTGATCGTGCTCGGCCGTCGGCCGCACTCCGGCGTCAGCCGCATGCTGCACGACGTGCTCGGCAACGATTTGACCAGCCTGGCGCCCTGCCCGGTGGCGGTAATCCCGCATCTCACCAGCACCGCCAGCACGCCGGCCTGAAACCGGCGTCGTTATCTGGCCGTGACGTGATGAATTCTTCCGCGATGGGTCGACGGGCCGTGCCGACCACCCTATTCTGACCATTCGAATAACGCAGGGTTACGTAAGCCATTCCACCAAGCGCAGGTTACGGAAGGCGACCCGATGTCTGACGCCTCGGTCGACGTGGAGACCAGCCCGGACGGCAGCCTCATCATTCACCCGCACGGCGCGCTCGACGTTGACGACGCCGTCGAGCTCCGCCGCACGCTGGTGCACGCGGTCCGGCATCTGCGGCCGATGCGGCTGATCCTCGACCTGCACGACGTGTCCTACCTCGACCCGATCAACCTGGGCACCCTCGCCGCGGCCTGTCACCTCGGCGACGACCACGCCGTCGCGGTCTTCCTCGACCATTCCCCGCCGGCCATCGCGGGCCAGCTCAGCGCCGCCGGGGTCGCCCGCCACAGGCTGCGCCACATCACGCACCCCAGCCCAGCCTGAGCGGGAGGCTGTCCTTCCCGGTTGAAGGTTGAACGCTCGGGCGGCTGACCTGCGATTCGCAGAGTATGCCCGACCGGTTGCGCCTGGCGCTTGTATTTTCTGGGCTCGGTTGCCTTCGCTGCTTGTCACTCTCATTGGCTACCGTACTGGGCCGTGACGGTCAGGCCGGAGCTGGGCCGCTCCCAGATCCGGGTGGGATCGTAGAGCGGGTCCACGTGCCACATCCGTACGTCGATCGTGTGTTTGATCAGCCGGCCGCCGCGCACGGTGGCCGTGGTCCCGATGGCGGCGAGCGGTAGCGCGTCGAGGTTCAGGCTGCTCAGGTAGTCGCCGGCCCGTGATCGCGCGGGCAGGGCATCGGCCAGCATCACCGCGTCGTAGGCCGGTACCAGGAACGATCCCAGGTCGTTGGCGGTGCAGGGCTGACTGGTCCGCTTGGCGGCGGCGTCGAGCGAGCAGGCCTGCAGCAGCTGCCCGGCGGCCGAGGGATCGGTGCGGTCGGCGCAGGCGAAACCGGCCGGCAGCTTCAGCAGGCCGGCCGACGCCTGCGCCTGCGCGATCAGCGTCGTGTATGCCGGCGGGGTGAGATCGGCGCAGGCGGGCCCGCTCGCGTAGTAGTCGACCGGCCAGTTCGCGTTGGTCACGGCCCGCAACTGGTAGTCGGCCATGAACCGGCTCACCGAGCTGTCCGCGATGACCAGGCGGGGCTTGTCGTGGCCGCACAGGTCGTTGACGCGCTGGACGAACGCGGCGAACCGGGTCCAGCGGTCGGCGAAGAACAGCACCGTGGGCGGCCCGGCGGTCCTCCCGGCGCAGATCGAGTCGTTCAGCCCGGCCAGGTCGGGCACCCGCCGCCCGGTGGCCGGCAGCACCTTCCGCAGCGCGGTGAGCAGGTCGTTGACCATAGACGTCGTGTAGTAGTCGGTGGGGTCCGGCTGCTGGTAGATGTCGAGCCGGAAGCCGGTCGGGTACAGGTGGGTCAGCCGGGCCGCAGTGTCCGTGGCGAATTCCATGTTGGATGCGCCCAGTTGCAGGTAGCCCGGGCGGTCGACGAACGGCCGGCTGGGCGCGCCGAGGTCGGCGAGCAGGTTCGGCGCGATGAACGGGATGCCGGCGTCGAGCACGTGGTTGATGGCGCGCTGGGTGGTGTCGCGG
>Ga0307512_10006003_pt1 | contig 12454 bp, 9 predicted proteins | sample 14_EM_MG_FD_200267 | JGI IMG/M metagenome (GOLD analysis project Ga0307512, IMG submission 200267) | Populus trichocarpa ectomycorrhiza microbial communities from riparian zone in the Pacific Northwest, United States - 14_EM | ecosystem: Host-associated > Plants > Roots > Unclassified | place... | reverse complement strand
CCGTCCACGCTCTCGCGGCTCGTGGCCCTCGAGCGGACGCTCGCCGGTGACACCATCTCGCCCAGCGACCTGGCCGGCTCCCTGGGCATCACCGATCCCAGCGGCCGGCGGCTGATCCGCAAATTGCAGACCCGCGGCCTGGTCACTGTGGAGGGAAGTACGCAGACCCGCCGCAAGGGCCGGCCATCACGCCTCTACCGGCTCGCCGTCGACGCGGCCATCGCGCGCGTGGCATGAACCACGCCGCCGCAAGCCCGATCCACCCGGACAAAGGAGGAATGATGCTACGGCCCACCAGAACTCTCCCGGTTCTCGCCGCGGCCCTGCTCTTCGGCACAGGTGCGGCGGTGCCGACGGATGCCGCCGCGCTGCCGGTCGTGTCCCCCACACCGCAGCGGATCGAGCGCATCGGCCCCGACGTTGCCATGCCCGACCGGGTCGAGCTGATCACCACGGACGCCACCGACCGCGCCGCCATCGACCTGCTTCGCTCGGTCCTGCACCAGCAGGGCGTCCAGCACGTCGTCCAGCGTGCCCGTCCCTCGGGTCACGCACCGCTGACCATCCATCTTGGACCGGCTACCCGGCCCGACATCGCCCGCCTGCTCGCCGGCACCGCCGTCCCGCACCAGGCCGAGGGATACGCGTTGCGGGTCGAACGGGGCCAGGTTGCGCTCGGCGGCACCGATCCCACGGGGCAGTACTACTCCGTGCAGACCCTCCGGCAGCTGGTGCTCCCGGGCCGGGCGCCGAGGATCGCCGGCGCCTCCGTCAGCGACTATCCCGCGATGCCCCTCCGCGGCACCATCGAGGGCTTCTACGGTTCACCGTGGACCCAGGCCGAGCGCCTCGACCAGCTCGCCTTCTACGGTGACATCAAGGCGAACACCTATGTGTACGCGCCGAAGGACGATCCCTACCACCGGGACCGCTGGCGCGAGCCATATCCCGCCGACAAGCTCGCCGAGCTCCGGCAGTTGGTCGACGCCGCCACCGCGCACCATGTCCGGTTCACGTTCGCGCTGTCGCCCGGCACGTCGATCTGCTACTCCAGCGCCGCGGATCGCCAGGCGCTCACGGACAAGCTGCAGGCCGTGTACGACCTCGGCGTCCGGGACTTCTCCATCCCGCTCGACGACATCAGCTACGGGCGGTGGAACTGCCCGGCCGACCAGACGGCGTACGGCGCACCGGGGCCGGAGGCCGCCGCCCGGGCGCAGGTAGACCTGCTCAACGACGTGCAACAGGGCTTCGTGGCGGCCCATCCCGGCATCCGGCCGCTGCAGATGGTGCCGACCGAGTACGGCGACCTCACCGACACCGCGTACAAGCAGGTGATCCGGGCGACGCTGGACTCGCACGTGCTAGTGATGTGGACTGGCACGGACGTCGTCCCGCCGAGCATCACGGTCGCGCAGGCCGCGCGCGCGTCGGAGTTGTTCGGCCGGGACGTGTTCGTCTGGGACAACTATCCGGTCAACGATTACGCGCAGGCCGCCGGGCGGTTGCTGCTCGCACCGTACGACAAGCGGGAGGCGGGCCTGTCCGAGCACGTGACAGGCATCGTCGCCAACCCGATGAACCAGGCCGCCGCCAGCAAGGTCGCCGTCTTCACCATCGCCGACTTCGCCTGGAACGACCGGGCCTACCAGAGCGACACGAGCTGGCAGCGGGCCGCGTCGTACGTCGCCGGCGGCGATCCGGCCGGCGTGCGAGCCCTGCTGGTCTTCTTCGACCTCAACCATCTCGCCCCGACGTTCGGGGCCCAGCCGTGGCAGCCCCAGGCTCCGGCGCTCGCCGCCCGGCTGGCGGAGTTCTGGCCGGATCCCGCCGCCGACGGCCAGCTGAGAGCGTACGTCCGCGACATCGTCGCGGCGCCGGCCGCGATCCGGGCCACCGTCGGCGACCCGGGGTTCCTCGCGGACGCGGCGAACTGGCTGGACGCCACAACGCTGTGGGGACAAGCGATGAATGAAGGGCTGGACACGTTGGCCGCGATCCGGGCCGGCGACGCGGATGCGGCAGCCGCGGCGCGTGCGCGGATGACGGCGCTGGAGCAGCAGGCCGGGCAGATCCGCTCGGTCCCGGGCGAAAACCGGGTCGAGGGTGCGGTCCAGATCGGCGACGGGGTCATCGACGTCTTCCTCGACCGGGTGCGGGCGGAGCACGACGCGTTCCTCGGCTTGCCGCCGCTGGAGAACGTCTCCCAGGGAAAGGCGGCGACCCAGATCTCGGACTGGTCGAGCGACTACACCGCGGACAAGTCCGTGAACGGGAACGTGTCCGACTTCTCCACCACCTCGGGCGCCGAGCCGCAACCGTGGTGGCAGGTCGACCTCGGCGCGCCCACCGACATCGAGACCGTCAAGATCTACAACCGGTTGGACTGCTGCGCGGAACGGGTGCGCGACTATCACGTGCTAGTGTCCGCGCAGCCGTTCGCCGGCACGCTGGCCGAGGCACTCGCCGCCCCGGGCGTGGTCAGCGTGCACGAGGCCGAGCAGGCGGGCCGGCCGACCACGATCGACCTGCCGTCGCGGGGCCGGTATGTGCGGGTCTGGCTGGCCAGCGCGACACCCCAGGAGCTCAATATGTCCGAGGTGCAGGTCTTCGGCCGCTAGCCGCCGGACTCACACGCCGGAGACTCGGTCTGTCCGCTTCTCAGGTGTGGTTCAAGGTAGATCTTGGTCGGCGCTCGCCCGCGGAGGGGCGAGCACCGACCAAGGTCCAGGATCTTGCCTAGTTTGGGCACGATCCTCAGCGGTGACCACGAGCGGGCGCCCGACCGTGGTCACCGCAGCACTTCGGTCAGGTCGTCTGGCGTGGGGTCGGCTCAACCTCGTCGACGAGCAGCCAGCAGCGCGCCCACCGGCCGGCGTCGACATCGACCCGGGGCGGCGCGCTGACCCGGCAGTGTGCCATAACGAACGGGCAGCGCGGATGGAACCGGCATCCGGCCGGCGGCGCGACCAGGTCCGGCGGTTCGCCGAGGTCGTCGTCATCCCCGTCCAGCGCCGGCTCGCGGCCGGGGTCGGGGGAGGAGCCGATGAGCAGTTTCGTGTACGGGTGTGCCGGTGCCTGGGTGACGGGCTCGCTCGGTCCATACTCGACGATCTCGCCGGCGTACATGACGGCGATCTCGTCGGTGAAGTACCGGGCCGCGGCGATGTCGTGCGTGATGTAGAGCATGGCGAGGCGCTCCTCGTCGCGCAGGCCGGAGAGCAGGTTGAGGATCTCCAGGCGCATCGACACGTCGAGCATGCTGACCAGCTCGTCGCCGAGGATGACGTCGGGCCGGACGGCCAGCGCCCGCGCGATCGCCACCCGCTGCCGCTGCCCGCCGGACAACTCATGGGGATACGCGTCGATGAACCGTTCCGCCGGGGTGAGGGCGACCCGCTCGAGCAGGCCCCGGATCCGCCGATCGAGCTCGGCTTCGGCCCGGACCCCGGCGTGCAGGGCCAACGGCCGGGCCAGCAGATAGCGTACGCGGTGCAGCGGGTTGAGCGAGCTGAACGGATCTTGCAGCACCAGTTGCACGCGGCTGGCGTACTCTCGCCTGGCCCGCCGCGACCGCAACCGAACCTCCTGGCCGGACAGGCGCACGGAGCCGGCCGTCGGCTGCTGCGCCATGGCAAGCACTCGGGCCAAAGTGGACTTCCCGCTGCCGCTCTCGCCGACCACGGCGACGATCCGCCCGGGATGCAGCGTCAGCGTCACGTCGTCCAGGGCGTGCACGACGCGACCACCGATCGGGCCACGGTGCACGGGGTAGTGCACGGTGAGACCGGCCGCCTCAAGCACCGGGCCACCATCCGCCACGGACGTCATGGTTGTACCTCCACAGCTTGCCGGTGGGGGTGGATGCAGGCGTACACGCGCTCTGCCTCGGTCTGTAGCGGCGGAACCGTGGCCTCGCAGTCGGCCGTGGAGTGAGCGCATCGCGGCGCGAACGAGCAACCCGGCAGCGGCCGTCGTAGGTCTGGGGGTGTGCCGGGAATCCCGAGCAGTTGCGGCACCGGGCCACGCAGCGGGGGAAACGAATCGCGCAGCCCGACGGTGTAGCGGTGCCGCGGATCCCGGTGCAGAGCGAGCGCCGGTGCGCTCTCCACGATCCGGCCGCCGTACATGATGGCGATCCGGTGCGAGATCTCCAGCAGCAGTGAGAGGTCGTGCGTGATGAAGATGATGGCGAAACCCGCCTCGCGTTGCAGACGAGCGATCTGGCGCAGGATCTGGCGCTGCATCACCACGTCGACGGCGGTGGTCGGCTCGTCCATCACCACCACGTCCGGTTCGCAGACCAGCGCGAGCGCGATGGTGGCCCGTTGCCGCATCCCGCCGGACAGCTCGTGCGGATAATCACGCATGCGCCCGGCCGGGATGCCGACCAGTTCGAACATCCGTTCCGCGCGCCGCCGCGCCTCGGCCTTGGACAACCGCCGATGCGCGCGCACGGCGTCGACGAACTGGCTGCTGAGCCGCTGAACCGGGTTGAGCGCGTTCATCGCGCTCTGGAAGACCACCGCGATGCGCTCCCAGCGCAGCCGGCGCAGCGTCCTGGCGTCGGCGTGCAGCAGGTCGAGCGGCTCGCCGTCGCGCGGAAAGAACCGGGCACGCCCGGCGACGGTGACCGCCGGCGGCCGTTGCAGCCGCAGCAGGGCGGTGATCAGCGTGGTCTTGCCACTGCCGCTCTCGCCCGCGATGCCGAGGATCTCGCCACGGCGCAGCGTGAACGAGACGTCGGACACCGCGAGCAGCGGGGCGCCACCGGGCATGTCGTACTGCACGCACAAACCGTCCACATCGAGCAGCAGATCGCCGTTCACGAAGCCTGCCTTTCGTCCGGTCCTACAGCCGCTCGGACAGCGGCCGCACCGACTACGTTCTTCGACCGGCGCGACCGACCGCGGCGGGCGACCCGCAGGCGCGGGTTGACCACCTCGTCGATGCCGAAGTTGACCAGGGCCGCGGCCGCACCCAGCACGGTGATGGCGAGGCCGGGCGGGATGTACCACCACCACGCGCCGGAGGCGATCGCCTGGCGGGACTGCGCGAAGTACAGCATGGTGCCCCAGGTGACGCTGTCGATGTTGCCGATGCCGATGAAGTCCAGGCCGGAGACGGCGAGGATCGAGCCGACCACGGCCAGCATGAGGGTCGAGGAGATCAGCGGGGCGAGGTTGGGCAGGATCTCCCGCACCATGATCCGGATGTCGCTCTCGCCGAGCAGCCGCGCGTTGAGCACGAAGTCGCGGTTGCGCAGCGACAGCACCTGGGCCCGTTTGGTGCGCGCCCCCCAGGCCCAGCCGGTCAGGCCGATCACCAGAGCGACCGCCATCGGCCCGCCGCTCCCGCGCAGGTAGCCGGCGAGCACGATGACCAGCGGCAGGCCCGGCAGCACCAGGAACACGTTGGTCACCGCGTTGAGGGTGGAGTCGAAGAACCCGCCGTAGTAGCCGGCCGCCAGGCCGATGAGCACGGACAGCACCGTGGAGATTGCCGCCGCCACCACGCCGACCAGCAGCGAGGACCGGGTGCCGACGACGAGTTGCGCCAGCACGTCCTGCCCCTCCTGGGTGGTGCCCAGCGGATGCGCGCCCGAAGGTGGCAGCAGCGCGTCGTTGGAGATGCCGGTCGCGTGCAGGCCCAGCACCGATTCCACGAACCACGGGCCGATCACCGCCACAACCACGTAGCAGGCGAGGATGGCGACTCCGACGCGGGCCTTGGTATTGGCCGGAAGCAGCCAGCCGGGCACTCTCATGTGGACTCCCGGGTACGCGGGTCGAGCAGGACGTACACCGAGTCCGCGATGAAGTTGGCCACCAGCACCGACAGCGAGATGGCCAGGAAGAGCGCCTGCATCAAGGGATAGTCCAGATTGGTCACCGCTTGGTAGAAGAGATAGCCGACGCCCGGATAAGCGAAGACGATCTCGGCCAGCAGCGACCCGCCGACCACCGAGCCGAGCGAGATGGCGACACTTGCCACCTGCGGCAGCATGGCGTTGCGCGCGCCGTACGAGAGCATCACCCGCCATCGGCTGAGCCCCTTGGCCTCGGCGAGCAGCACGTAGTCCTCGAAGATCGTCGTGATCATCATGTTCCGCATGCCCAGGAACCACCCGCCCACCGCGGTGAGGACGATGGTGAGTGCCGGCAGCGTGCCGTGATAGATGACGCTGCTGATGAACTCCGGCGTCCATCCCGGGTCGAGGCTGAGGTCGGCGCCGTTCTGGGAGGGAAAGACCGGCCACTGTACGGACAGCAGCAGCAGGACGACCGTGCCGACCCAGAAGTACGGCATGGCACCGAGAAACGTCGACAGTGGAGCGAAGATGCTGTCGAACCGGTTGCCCGGGCGCATGCCCGCGACGACGCCGAGCAGGGTGCCGATCAGGAACGCCAGCACCGTGCTCAGGCCGACCAGGGCGAGGGTCCAGGGCAGCCCCTGGGCGATCACCGTGGCGACCGGCTGCGGGTAGAAGGCGATCGAGATGCCGAAGTTGCCGTGCGCGAGCTCGCCGATGTACTGCAGGTACTGCCGCCAGAGACTCTCGTCCGGCGCACCGAACAGGGCCCGGATCGCGGTCTCGGTCGCGGCCGTCACCGGCTGGCGCTGGGCGAGCCGGTTCACCACGATCGTCGCCGGGTCCCCCGGCATGAGCCGGGGGATGACGAAGTTCAACGTGATGGCGACCCACGCGGTGGCAATGTAGAACAGCAACCGTCGCAACAGGACGACGGCGCCGCGCCAACGCCGCCTGCGTCGGCGCGGCGCCACGGCCGTCTCGGTCGGCCGTGGACGTACGGATGTCGTCACGTCGCTCCCCGCTACTTGGCGGGTCGCAGGCGTGTCAGCATCGTCTCGACCTGCGGGCCGTTGAACCAGGGGGCACAAACGGTGTACGGATCCTTGGCGGACGGGAAGCCGGTCCAGTTGCGCGTGCTGTACGCGCATCCGGCGGTGATGTTGGACAGGGTCACCACGGGCATCTGGTCGACCATGACGTGTTCGATCTGGCGGGTGAGCGAGACCTGCTGTTCCTCGGTCGCCGCGCCGGCCAGTTCGGCGAGTAGTGCGTCGGTCGCCGCGTCGCGGTACCGGCCGAAGTTGGCGTACGAGGACGGGGTGCCGCTCGCGTTGCCGGCCAGCTTGCTGGAGAGCATCGAGTTGTACATCAGCCACGGCGTCGCGCCGTAGGCGAAGCCGAACGCGACCAGGTCCCACGTGCCCTTGCCGCGGTCGTCGCCGTAGGTGCCGCCGGGCGCCGCCACCACCTTCAGATTCACGCCGACCTTGCCGAGCTGGTCGGCGATGATCCGGGCCCGCTGGACGGAGTCGGTCCACTCCGCGTTCTCGCCGAAAGTGAGGCTGAGCTGTTTGCCGGCGGCGTCGACGAGCTTGCCGTCCTTCTGGGTGTAGCCGGCCTGGGCGAACTCGGCGAGGGCCGCGGCCTGGTCCTGCTTAACCGGCTCGGCCAGTGCGGGATCGAGCCACTTCTGCTGCGTCGCGGCGTCCAGGCCGGTCTGGCTGATCGGGTTGGCGCCGACCTGGGTGGTCAAGGTGATCAGCTGCTGCCGGTCGAGCGCCAGGGAGAGCCCGCGCCGCACGTGGATGTTCTGGGTCACCGCGCGATCGAGGTTGAAGCCCACAAACAGCGCACCGTACGTGGGATAGAAGTAGCCGTTCTGCGGAGACTTGTCGACGTATTGCGTAATCAGGTTGGGGATCGCGCCGCCGCTGAGGTCAAGCTGGCCGGACTCCAACTGGGACACCTCGGTGGCGGAGTTGGTCACCGGCATCTCGATCTGCTTCACCTGGATCTCGCTGGATCGCCAGTAGTTGTCCCGCAACGAGAGGGTGATCTGCTGCGGATTGAAGCGCTTGAGGGTGTACGGCCCGCTGCCGACCGGATTCGCGTTGGTGAACGTCTTCGCGTCCTGGCCCGTGAACGCCGCCTTGGGCACGATGTACTGCGACAGGATCGACGTGAGCAGCGTGAAGCCGGCCGCCTTGAAGGTGATGGTCACCTTCTTCGGGTCGGTGGCCGTCGCCGTGTCGTAATCGACGCCGTTGGTGTTGAGCTCCGGCGTCTTCTTCACCAGATCGAGGGTGAACACGACGTCGTCCGAGGTCACCGGCTTGCCGTCGCTCCAGGTCGCGCGCTCGTCGAGATCGACCGTGAGCGTCTTGCCGTCCGGCGTGATCTGATAACCCTTCGCAAGCCACGGGATATATTCCCCGCCCTTGAGGATGTCGACGCCCATCAGGCTCTGGTAGATGTATTTCTGGGTGCCCGGAGCGGCGTTGCTGAGCAGCGGGTTGAAATTGTTCTGATAGACGTTGTCGCTGGCCATGTTGATGCGGAGCACGTCGGTCGTGCTGCCCGCCTTTTTGCTGTCCCCGCAGGCCGCGATCGTCATCGCGGCCACCACCAGTACGGCCAGGACAGTGCGCGTGCGGCCTCTCATCGTGGTGACCTCCAGTCGGTCGATCGTCGGATTCTTCGGGCACCGCGAAACAGGTGTCAACGAACCAGGAGACGTAAATGAATTACGAACCTCAGCCGATATTTCCGCTGGTTCGCGAGGCGAGCAGAAGAGAGCCTCGGCCTCGAATTCGCTACCCGGCCGGAGTGCGGGCGCGGACTGTGCCTGCGACGAGTACGGCCACGCCGAGCAGCGCGGCGACAACGATCAGCGCGCGCAGCACGGTGAAGTGGTTGCCGAGGACGCCGATGGTGGTCGGGCCGGCGAGAGACGCGCAGTAGCCGATCGAAGCGATGACGCTGACCCGGGCGGCGGCGCGGCGTGGATCGTCGCCGCCGGCGCTCATACCGACCGGGAAGCCGAGTGAGACCCCAAGGCCCCAAAGCAAGCAGCCGGCGAACGCGTACGGGAACGTGGGTGAGAATACGAACAGCACGACTCCGGCGATGCCGATCAGGGCCAGCAGGCGCACGACGGCGGTGCGGCCGTAGCGGTCTAGGATCGCCGGGCCGAACCAGCGCCCGGTCGTCATGGCGACGAGGAACGATGCGAAGGCGAGCGTTCCGAGGGCGTCCGGGACGTGGTATCCATCGATCGCGGCGACGCTGATCCAGTCGTTCCCGACGCCCTCGGCGAAGGCGAAGGCAAGCACGAACACCCCGATGAGCAGGGTGCGCGGTTCCCGCCAGGCGGTCAGCGCGCCGACCGCCGGCACCTGTTCGGAGTTTTCCGGCCCGGCTGGTTCGTGGCCGGCGACGAACCGCTGGGCTTGCCACCCCACGCTGACCGCAATCAGCACCGCGACGGCGGTCAGGTGCCCGGCGACTGGCACGTGCAAGGCCACCATCGCCGCACCCAGCAGTGCGCCGGCCACCGTTCCGAGGCTGAACCCGGCGTGGAAGCGGGACATGATCGACCGGCGGAGAAGCCGTTCCACCACGGTGCCCTGCACGTTCATCGCCACATCCCAGGCGCCGTGCGAGAAGCCGATCAGGAACAGCCCGACCGCTACCGGCAGGACGCCGGCGAGCGAGCCGACGGCGGCGGTGGTGAGGCCGACGCCATGCAGGACGGCCATCACCGTGACGACGCGCGCCGAGCCGATCCTGGTCACCACCAGGCCGGAGAGCGGCAGCGCCAGCAGGGACCCGGCGGCAACGGCGAGCAGCAGCAGGCCGAGAGCCGCCGGGTCGAGGTCGAGGCGGACGCGGACCTGCGGGATCCGGGAAACCCAGCTGGCGAACGCGAAGCCCGAACCGATAAAGGCGGCGTACGTCGCCGTGCTGGCAGCGCGGACCGCTTGCGACGTGGCGGCGGCCGAGGTTTCGCAGGCCGTGAACATGACTCCGAACATAACAAACACATTCGATGTTCGGAACGTTGTGTTCTCGACCAGCGTGGGGTTCAATGGCGGCATGATGATCGGTGACCGCCACCGGCGGATCCTCGACGCGGTGCAGCAGGCCGGTGAGCTCGGCGTCGGCCAGCTGGCGGAGCTGACCGGCACCTCGGAGATGACCGTGCGCCGAGACCTGGAGCAGCTGTCCGATCAAGGGATGCTCGAGCGTTACCGCGGCGGCGCGCGCAGCCTCACCCTGCGCGGCGAGGCGCCACCGTTCGCCGTACGCATGCAGGAAAGCCGGGATGCCAAGCTCCGGATCGCGCTGGCGGTTGCCGACCTGATCGCCGACGGCGAGGCGGTCGTCATCGACAGCGGCACCACCTGCCTGGAGGTCGCGCGCCTGCTCGCCACCCGCCGGCTGACGGTCATGCCACTCTCGATGCACACGGCGAACACGCTGGCCGGCGCTCCTCAGCTCCGGTTGTTGCTGCCCGGGGGCGAGGCTCGCACCGACGAACTGGCCCTGACCGGCCCGCTCGCCGAGGCATCGTTGGCCGCGCTGCGTTTCGACACCGCGGTCCTCGGCTGCTGCGGGCTGACTGCCGCCGGGCTAACCGCCTACGACCTCGCCGACGCCGCGATCAAACGCGCGATCATCGCCTCCGCCCACCGCGTCATCGCAGTCGCCGACCCGACCAAGCTTTCCCGTACGGCATTGGCGTTCGTGGCACCCGTCGCCGCGCTCACCATGGTGGTCACCACCGACGACGCGGACGAGGAGCAGACGAACGCCCTCGTCGCAGCCGGCACCATCGTCCACAAGGCATGATCGGAAGGCGTTTCCCGTCGACTTGCCTAGCAAACGGCCGATTGGACGATCATCGTGCCGGTGGCCGTGTCGATCGTCGCTTGCGTGCCGAGCGGGATGGTGGGCGGGTGCGGGCCGTGCCCAGCGGGAAGCCCGCCGAGGACCGGAACGCCGAGCCGGGTCAGCCGGTCCCGCAGGACGTCGACGATGCCCCACCCGCCCAGCGACGGGTCACCGATGGTGTCCTCGAATCCGAGGAACTGGCCGAGCGCGACGCCGTGCAGACCGTCCAGTGCTCCGGAACGGGTCAGCTGGGTGAGTGCGCGGTCTACTTCGCCGAGACCAGTGCCTTTCTTGTGTTCGAGGAAGAGGATCGCGCCGCGCAGGTTGGGCAGGCCGGCCCCCGTCTCGGTGCGGATCGCGTCGAGGTTGCCGCCGACCAGGACACCGGTGGCGGTGCCGGCAACGGTGACCGGCGCGGTCACCTGACCGGGATCCTGGTGCACGACGATCGGGTCGGTGGTCATCAATGCCCGGCGTAGTGCCTCGGCCGACGCCGGCCCGGACCATTCGTCATCCCAATTGGCGAACGGGCCATGTAGTCCGGCCAGCCCGCACCTGGCCCATAGGGCAAGGTGGATGTGGGTGACGTCGCTGAACCCGACGAACGGCTTCGGGTCGCGCCGCACAGCGTCGATGTCCAGATCGTCGACGATGCGGTAGGCGCCCTTGCCGCCCCGGGTGGCGATGACGGCGCGTACTCCAGGGTCGCGGAAGGCCGCGTTCAAGTCGGCGGTGCGGTCTTCGTCCGTTCCGGCCATGTATCCCCACTGGTCGAAGACGTGCTCGCCCAGCTCGACCGGTAACCCCCAGGAGGTCAGCAGTTCAACACCGCGCTCGACGCCGGCACGGCTTGGTGGGCTGGCCGGGGAGACGATCCGCACCCGGTCGCCCGGCTGCAGCCGTGGGGACCGGACCGGGTGCCGTCCGTCGCGAGAATTCACTGGGTGATCCTTCCGCCCTTTCCCGACCTGGTCCAGGTTGCGCGCGTGGCAGCGTCCGATATCAGGACTGTTCGAATGCCCGGAGTGTGGGCCTGCTCTGGTAGCGGAGGTGGATAACGTCGCGTCTGCGCTGGCCGAGATACCAGTCCGCGGCCTCGTCCGGGTCGATGGTCGCTCTCAGTACGCTGGTGCGGTTGGTGGCCGACTCGGCAAGGATCTCGCCGCGCGGGGAGATGATCATGCTGGGGCAGTGCTGGTGGGGGTCGGCGACGTTGGCGGCGATGACGAACCGTTGGTTTTCTGCCGCGCGGCTGATCAGGTGGCTGCGCCAGACTCCGGCGGGCTCGGTGGGGTTGGCGGCATGGGTGAGGTAGATGAAGGCCTGTGCTCCGTCGTCGGCCAGGTGCTGCCACTGCTCGGGGAAGCGGATCTCGCGACAGACCTGGACTCCGATGGTGAAGGGGCCATCGGCCAGATGGAGTTGGAGCGTGGAGAGCTCGGATCCGGCCGCCAGCAGGCCGCGCTCATTCATCGCCAGGTTGATCTTCCGGTAGGCCCACCTGGTGCCTTGAGGCGAAACATAGAGGGCGGTGTTCCACCAGGCGCCTTGCTCGAACAGCAGGGAACCGAAGAACAGGTGGACTGCTGCCTCACGCGCCAACGTGGCGAGGTGGTCTATGCCGCGGGTGAGCGTCGTGGGGTCGATGCGGCTGAGAACCGAGAGGTCGGAGCCGTAGCCCGACAGGGCGCCCTCGGGCAGCACAACTATCTCATCCGGCTGAGCGTCCGCCAGGACCTCGGCGAT
>Ga0307512_10006002_pt1 | contig 12455 bp, 17 predicted proteins | sample 14_EM_MG_FD_200267 | JGI IMG/M metagenome (GOLD analysis project Ga0307512, IMG submission 200267) | Populus trichocarpa ectomycorrhiza microbial communities from riparian zone in the Pacific Northwest, United States - 14_EM | ecosystem: Host-associated > Plants > Roots > Unclassified | place... | reverse complement strand
GATTAATATTGGTGGACTTAATTGGGCAGTTCACTTAAAAAATCGTCGATTTTTGATGTGATAAGGCCGTTGCCACGCAGACCTATAAAACCGGCCGGTTCCAAATATGGAACCGTTGCTAACACTACCCTTGAGGACTCAGGAATTGAGTTGCGTACATTGAGAAACCACATACCATGCATGGTGCATGTCGTTCAGCTTGCTTTAGGTGCATTCATGAGCAGTCCCAGTGCAAAAGGCCGCACGAATGATTGGGAAGCCCATGAGCATGATCAGCAATTGGGAAAGAATCAAAGCACTGTCATTGGCAAGAGTAAAAGACTGCGAAATGAGGGCAATGCTAGAATCAACCAGGCGTTGGCCATGAGACCTGGTTTAGCACAGATAATTGAGAAAGTAGGTATTTCAAGTAATTTTGAAAGACCTCGAACTGACCTTCATATAGCAGCTAATCCATGCTGTATTGACTACACTGACACCTCGTGGTTGAAACGAAATCATTGTCAGTCAATAAGACGAAGTACAAATTGCAGTACTACCTATTATGGATGTGACATCAGCAACGACCCCAGTTTCTGTCAGAAACATCCAGGTGTTCTGGACGGCTCGGACAGCTCTGATGGAACCTCGTACCCTCTGACGGTGAATTACACATTACCTGTCGCCCAAGCGATGGGTCACGTTGCATACCTACCTCCTTCACCTTTTGGTGAGGTATATGCACCATCAGAACGACGCATGTGTTACACTCTTCGCAGGGGCTGCAGTTATGCTGTAGCCATTCACACAAAGCCTGGCGATGTTAATGCCTTTCTTCGGCCGATAGCCACATGCCACACTCTCATTTATGTTTCGCTTTGAGATTGTAACTTATTGCAATACTGTCTTCACTTCGGAAACATTGCTTGCCATTGCATTGGTTTCGACATCATCGTATTTTACATCTGAAATATACTGCCCAATCATCACACTCTCTAGTACTATGCCCTCAGTCCTCCACATTCTGCGTTGATCCATCATCGGCTTGCGATGCTTCTTGCTCCTCATCCGTATCCGCATCATCCCCATCCTCGCACTCATAGCTGTCGACATCGCTGGTTCACAGGTCAAACCTACCATGCCCTCAGTCCTCAACATTATGCGTTGATCCATCATCGGCTTACGATGCTTCTTCCTTCTCATCCGCATCTGCATCTTCGTCGTTGCCATCCTTGCACTCATACCCATCGACATCACTGCTTTCCAGGTCAAACCTTTTGAGTTCAGTCGCCGGCTGGCGGTGGGGATGTCATCGCGCTCATCACTTTCGTCACCGTCATCTTTGTAATCCCCGCTGCACCCTGGCATCCCGATATGCAGTTTGTCATCTGTGCAATTGTCGTCCATCAGGATGTTTGGGTAAGTGCGTCCAATCTCAGGCTGCTCAAGCGCCACTTCGGAGGTCAAATAGGCAAAAAGAATAGCATTGTCAACACGAGCTGCTTCCGTGCAGATGCCCATGGCAGGCATCGCGTTCTCCGCCTGTTGGATCTGACACTTCACTCCAGCTAGAGTGTTTTTAGACACACTCTGTTGGTAGCTCTCCGGGAGTGTGTTCCAGATATTCATCAAGAATGTATACATGTCTGCAACCACAGGCGAGGTTAACAACTAGCGACCTGGTGCTGCACAGCAGGATGCGTTCTTACCACCGTAATTCTTGTAATTGAAGTAGTTCGAGCGATCAGGTCTGTCCACTTTCAGCTTTGACTTGGAAGCTTTCAGATGAACACCTTCGTTCCTTTGCCACTTCAGGAGAGCATGGCGCAACGTGGTGTAGGTAAACTTGACCAGTGGCGAGGGAATGTGAATGTTCTTGTCATAAATGATGGAATTTAGAAATCCATCGGCATAGTTACGGCGGTTATTCGACCGAGGATCAAAACTGATGCAGATACACCGTGGGATTGGTTCCTTCAGAAAGTAAAGTGGACGTCGGCCATTTGTCAGCAGCTTTCGACTCTCTCTGAATTGGATTTCGGCCGTGTACACCACCTTCCACACGCTCTGCTACAGGAAAAAGATACTTATTGTCTGCCAGAACAGAATCAATGAATTCCAAACACTCTGCGGCGAATTCAAAGCGGTGGAGATCATAAAGCTCTGCTATGTTGTCCCAAGGAGATTGAATAAAATGTGACTTAACCTTATCGACTTGTGCTCGAACCTGGTACCGGTTTGAGTGTGTAATATCCAACGTGGGCCATTGCTTCAGCATACCTCTTCCAAGATCTCCTTTATGCGCACCTCAAATGCTATGGACCAAATGTTGTTTTGCTGCATAGCAGTGTTCCAGTATGTCTCTATTGTCTGCCAGTGTAGGGCATCAGCTAATGCATTCGAAACGAGTCACATTGCATAACTTACTCTCTCCAAGTCACTTGCACTCATAAACGGCCGTCTGTTCCACATGCAGAGCGCCAGGTGTCTGGCCTTTGCAAACACTAGACTCGTCATGTCTGAGTGACCAATTCGATGGATGCTGCGACTGCCGGAGACCATTGATCGAGGTGTAGACACCGCCTGCGGTTGCAATTGCCACTGCATCTGTCTCTGATTCTTTTCGGTTGCTCGCATTCGGAGCGGATTTGTAATGATCGCCCGGGCTTCTGGATTACGGATGGGGGTAGGAAAGTTTTCAACACGACTGAGAGGAGTGGGAGTGATAGCAATGCCAGATTCGGGGCTGGATACGATGCGATGCAATGAGGTTCCTCCGGGTGCTGGTGTGCTACAACTGCTTGTACCCAGCCTGGCGGTTGGAGTAATTAGAGAGTGTCACTATGTAGTGGATGGGGTGGAAGTCACGCGTTGAGTGATATCTGCAACACAAGAATTGTTCAGCGAAGATGAGGGGATGGAGTTCTGACCGTGGATTGTAGAGGCTACGGAACTCCCTCCTTGAGAGGAATCGCTCTCACCAGCCGGTACGGAAACGAGTTTTTTAGTAGGGGGAAGTTGAGAATTCTTTGCTGGCCCACGCTGAAGTTGATTCTGACAATTAGCAAGACTCTGAACATTGCGTACGACTGCAGTCGTGTCAAGGTGAGGGCTGTGGGAAGGCTTAGTCCGATATCAATGTTTGACGTTAAGAATGTAGGAATCATTGCTTGTGCATGATTATGCAACGGCAGGCACGGTAGACTCCTATTTGGGCAATCAGGGAGGGTTTTGACAAAAAAGAAGGCGCAGTGTAGACCGCTGTAGACTCTGGACCGTGACAATACTCGGTCACGGGATCCCTTGAAAAGCTTTCAAATCTGGTGTCAACTGCCATCAGATTAAACTCAGCATTGATATTCACTGTTACACCAATGTCTGAAGGCCTATATTCACCGCTTGAAGAGTGTTTATGCGTTCTTGGTGCTGGTATCATAGTATTGCACTCGTTCTTGGCTCAATACTTCGAACCATTAATTGTGTATATCTTAAGCTTCCCGGTGGAAATCACCCTTTGCCAGAGCTAAAAGCATCGCAAACCAAACAATGACGTATTCTCCATCCTATGACATCAGTTGCGTTTGCTTTTTCCACCGCTGGGCGTTGGTAGCCATGTTGAATGGTTGCAAAGTTGGGACAACTTGAGAACCACTCAGTTTACTCCGGGATGCATGAGGTCTGTGCGCTTAATGTGGTATGACATGATCAAGCAACACCTGGCGTCGCAAACTGTCCTCCCCGCGAGTACTAAATCTCATCTCGAGGCTACACATTCATGAAGTGCCTGGTGTTTGTGCAAGCTGAAGGCTGGGCCGTTTTGTGTTCATTAACCAAAAATTCGCAGGAGATGAATCAAACCACAGGAACTCGAATATATATATCCCTTCGTCCATCCGACACCTCCATTCTCCTCTCCTCCCGTGTTTTACACACCGCAAGCTTCCTCAACTCTCTCCTCATCATGTGCCTTCCACAAAACAATGCCTCTGTTTCCAAAACACACCCGATAACCTACATGACTTTGTACATTCCCTCTCGGCCTGGTTCCGCTACATGCAACTGTATTATAGTGCTCATACATCGGATGTTGATTCAGTTTCAACACACCACGACGGCACGACAGGGCAGCCGCAAATGAAAGCGGAAGGCAACTGCTAGGGCGAAAATGCCGACATCCGTTATCAATCGACGCCTGTCGTTGGATCGGGACCATATAAAGAGGTTGATCTCAGATCACATTCGTGGACTCACACGGATATACAATATTTGCGGCGCAAGGATGGGTGGGCATGGGACCTCATTCATGCTATAATCATTCTTGATCCAGTCACGACTCACCACTCTCCATAATTCCAGCTAATGTGGCTGCACCGCAGGAGCAGCAGTTCGCCTTTTCGGGACTGGTTGGCAGCCTTCCACTCATAAATGGGTCAAATGTTTGACAGAACCTGCAACCAAATGAACAATTCGAGGCGGGACAACCCCTCTTCCTTCGAAGATCAAGTCGATCAATGCAATCCACAGACAACCAGCTCAGTGAAGGTTAAAAGTCCCGGTGAGTGTTTCTCTTGGTACGGTAGGGATGATCTCAGGGCAAAGATTGTGCCACCAAACTGCCGGCAGTACAAGCCAGGCGACGTCCTGGCTGTTAGACCACTGAATCGGGATGAGATGATCAACCACGATTATGATGATGAGAACTGGGTGCATCCCGGAGTGCCAAGTGGTGGAAAGAACCATCCTAGCGATGGCAATGACAACAACCACGGCGAGGGTGAGGAGGACATGCAGGGCTGTGAGAAAGGGACCGGGAAAGAGAAGGGAACTAAGGATGGGGAGGAGAAAGGCACACGGACAGGGAAGGGGAAGGCGAAGCCAATGGATGAAGGGAAGGGGATGGGACACAGTAAAGGTAAACATAATGGTATACAAACCCCAGGGGGAGATGATATCTCTCGTGCCGTTACTTTCCAGTTGCAGAAGGACATGTATGAGGCAGACTTGGACACGGAGGGCTAACTAGAGCGGGTAAATTTAGAGCCGGAAGCACTGCCCCCTCTGTCAAATTCCTCGGATGATGATATCGACTCTACCAAGTCGGATAGTAAATATGAGTCCGAACATGAACTTGATGTGGATATGCGCATGGAGGATGATGTGGACCCACCCGACGACGTTGATTTATATGGCAATGTGGATATGGAAAGGGACGGTGAGGATGAAGAGGAGGAAGAAGAAGAGGAGGAAGATGAAGAGGAGGTTGATGAGGATGAGGAGGAGGATAAGGATGACAAGGAGGATAAGGATGAGGATGACGGCAAAAGACCTCGGACAATTGGCCAGGGAGAGATGGTTAATTCATCGGCTGACAATGTTGATACGATGGTAGACCCTCAGCGAAGTGTGCTACCTGAGCAACACCACAAGATGCGGGACTATACCCCACGGCCACAACCTCCGGCGCCCACCCCTCGGCGACAAACCCTGGAGCCTCGCCCATGACCACGGACTCTGGAGACCTATCCTCACAGTGGGCTGGAGCATTTGGGGCTTGTGATACCGCAAAAACCTGGCCTGGCGGTGCCAACTCTGCGAGAAGCTGAACCAGCCAGACACACCTCCGATGTGGATGTGGATCAGCAGCTGCTCAGTGAATCGACAGGTGGCGACAGTCTCCCAGATGTTCCACTCCCCGATGCCACTATCCCTGAGACGTGCCCAGTTGCCTCGATAGGCATGGAGTGAACCTGTCCTTGCGTTGCAGAGGCGGAGATGGTTGTTGAGTTCGAGTTGGGGTCGGGTTTTCCTCTTGTTCCGTTCCTTTTTTCTAATCTATTTATCTCAGGCATTGACAATTAGACGCGTCGCGAGGTTTTTGGATTGCTCAGGGTTTATTTCATTTATACGTTTTGTATTGGTTTTATTTTATTCATAGTATTATGGGACATTGGGCATGCAGGGTTTTTGCAACTCCAGGCATGTAACTAACCTCCTTGTGATGGTGTTGAGGCTCAATAAGTTAGCTGAAACTATCGTGGGCTTACACACCAGGCTGCTCAAGCCCAGCACCAACTTTCGTCTATTGCTACACTGTATACTCTGCCCCTCCTGTGTTGTCCACAATGCCAGAGAAGACCCCTTTCCATTGCCCTAAATTTTCATGCTGAGAGAAGTTCACCTCAGACAGCTGCCAACTTGAACATATCAAATTACACCATCCTGAACAGCTTCAAGTTGGGCGCCAGGAGAATCTGACCAATTGCAGTGCGCCCTGACGTGTTGAACCCCCTCAACGTCATCAATTGCGTGATAACAATGATTCAGTTGAAGACTTGGACGCATTTCCCGAACCTCCAACGCTTTGAAAAGATTCCAGATTAGGAGTCTCAACAACAACAACATTGTCTGCTGCGGACGGAAATATACCCCGGTGCCGGCGCTCTGCAGATCGATCTCATTGCTTAGCAATGTGAACACGATGCTCAGGGTTGCCTTGAGACGAACTTACAAATCAATCCCTCCTACCTGTTTGCGACGCGTGAAGAGTACAAATATATCCTGTGTGGGATCAAGAGGAAGGGCATGAAGACATAATATGACAATGTGCTGAAGGAAGAAAATACCACTCTGCATTTCCCAAGCTTCAAAAACAGGGATTGAGTCCAAAAGCTCCTCGCTAGCATGCCAGATGACGAGGCTCCTGGGGAGTGGGAACTACACTCTCTCGAGGATATGAGATGGAAAGACAATCACCAATGCGTTATCAAATACCGGAGTCGAGACATCATCAAAAGCATTAGATGGTCGATGCAGCAGCCAGTCTATGCCGAGCAGCGTATTTACGCCACTCAGCTTTGGCTTAACAGTGATACGCCACCGAAACGCCTCTATACTGAAATGCACACTGCAGACTGGTGGTGGGAGACACAGGTGAGGAGAGATACTCCAGGATAATAACGTGCTAATTGACGATGAGTCAACGCTCAGAGTGGGGGATACCCTGGTTCCCTTCATCTTGATGTCTGATGGAACACATCTCTCGAATTTTGCAGGCGACAAGAAAGAGTGGCCTGTGTATATCACAATTGGCAATCTATGTTCGAAGATCCACCAGATGCCCTCAAGTCACAGCGTCGTAATGGTCGCTCTCCTGCCGATTCCACTCAAGAACAGCAATATTCCTCGGACGCAGCTGGATGGGCAGTGGCAAACAAACCAAAAAGTGGTGAACGAAGTACTCCGGCGGGTACTGCAGCTTCTCTACTTTAAACATAATCCCGGGGCAGAGAGCGGGTATTACAACGTTCTCTGTGCCGATGGCAACTTCAGGCATTGGAAACCAGTTTTAGCAGCATGGCTTGCAGATTGCTCTGGGTATAGCGACCTACATCATCTCGAGCGGCATGTCTTAGATTGGTGTGAGTGTCCAAAGCACCCACTTGGAGATTATGTCCCTCCAAACAAGCAACACCCCTGGTGGGATCACAATGTATATCGAACACTCAGTGATGACACCAACAAGGCAGCCAACCCCGAACTCTCATCACACCATGTTCACCAATGATTCAACGTGTTTCGACATATTCCCTGTATCGTGAGTGACCTCCCGAAGCCCCACCTTCTCCATATAATGCACATCGGCATGCTTGACCACCTTCAGAAGTGGATTTTTCTGCTTATGAAGACGCACGAACTGCTCGACAAGTCCAATGCAATCTGGTTATCCGTGCCTGCTTACCACGACCTCACATGAAAAAATGAGTCATATGAAGAAGTTTCTCCAGGGAATGGGAAGGAGATGAAGGAAATGAGCCGTTACCTGCTTGGAGTTGTAACCCAGTCTCTACGAGGCTGAAGCCCCGCTCAGCGTCCCATATTCAACCATGCAATTGTGTGCACATGGGCATTGTTAGAATTCTACATCGGCAAAAGTGCAAATCAACTATAGACTGCACTACGCACACTCGCGCCCTTGCGCGGCTCATTGCAAGCTTCCTGTTGACCCCTGCACGACACGCAGCCTCTAGTCATCTATTGTCGATTCACAGAGTTGTGCACGTGGGCCTATGGAACTATATACAGCTGGTGGCCGGAGATGCTCCTGTACCGGTCTTCACTGCCTGCAGTTCTCGCTGCTATACTTGTACTGTACACTAATGCTGAGAGCCCGCTTGAGCGCCTGCTTGAGAGCCTGCTTGAGAGCCTGCTTGAGAGCCTGTTTGAAAGCCTGCTTGAGAGCCTGCATGAAAGCCTGCTTGAGAACCTTCTTGAGAGAGCCTTGCATCGGGAGGACTACAGTTTATCTTTTTGGCCGATGGAAAACCCTGAGTTTGTGGCAGCTTTGGCTAATAGAAGGCTCTAAGTCTGTGGAAGCTTTGGCTACTAGAAGGCTCTAAGACTGTGGAAGCTTTGATGCTAATGTTGACATAGCCAACCTACTTGTCTAAGTGCTTCTGGTACTATGATCACCACTACTGACACCATCATCATCACTATCGCCATCATCACCATCGCCATCATCACCATCATCACCATCGCCATCATCACCATCCGCTCCAAATCCGCACACATACGCCCACAATGGATGGGAAACACGCAGTAGATTCCGCTGGAAAATCTGAGTTGGAGATCTGCTCTCCCCAACATCCAATTGTCTACCATTCCTCCAGAATCTAAGGTTTCAATTGTCAACACCATCGTCGTGAGGCATCGTGAGACTTCGTCTTGGTGGGCGTGCTAAAGATGAGATTCAGACTATGATATAGACCGACGTCATGATTTCAGCCGCCCGCCACCCGCTACCTGCCACCTGCCAAATGCCACACGCCACTCACCCAACACTGGTCGCAACACGCCACCTGCCTCACGCCTCCTCGGGCCCGGGTCCCAGAGCCTGCAACCCACCAAGTCTCTTGAATGAAAATGTAGGAGCATATTCGGGAGGAGTAGAGTTTTCCACAGGAAGCTTTTGGCCGATGGAAAACTCTGAGTTTGTGGAAGCTTTGGCTAATAGAAGGCTCTAGGTCTGTGGAAGCTTCGGCTAGTAGAAGGCTCTAGGTCTGTAGAAGCTTTGGCTAGTAGAAGGCTCTAAGTCTGTGGAAGCTTTGATGCTGACGTTGACATAGCCAACCTACTTGTATAAGTTCAATGATCACAATCGCCAACACCATCACCATTGCCATCACCATTGCCATTGCCATCTTCCCCATCAACTCCGGACCAAATGGACACACATACGCCCACAATCGATGGGAAGCGGGCACTAGATTCCGCTGGAAAATCTGAGTCAGAGATCTGCTCTCCCTATTATCCAATTGTCTACCTTTCCTGCAGAATCTAAGGCTACAAATGTCAAAACCATGAGTATGAGGGATCTTGAGATCATGTCGCGGTGGCCGCACTAAAGATAAGGTTCAGACTAGGATTTCAACCGACGTCATGATTTCGGCCACCATACGCCGCCTGCAATCTGCCACACACCACAGGCCACCTGCCGCCCGCTAAACACTGCCAACCATTCGCCACCCGCCTCACGCCTCACGGTGCCTGGCTTCTCCAACTCAGGAGGTCTCTGGATTGAGCATGCAGGAGCATACATGGGAGCATACAGTCAAGCAGGCTGGGAGCGTGTCATCGAGTGCAATTGGGAGTGTACTTGAGAGCATGCTCGGGAGTGTGATTGGGAGTGTCTTGAGAACATAGTTGAGAGGGTATAGTCAAGCAGACTGGGAGTGTGCCATCGAATGCAATTGGGAGTGTATTTGAGAGCATGCTCGGGAGTGTGATTGAGAGCGTCTTGAGAGCTTACTTGAGAGCGGAAGTCAAGCAGGCCGGGAGTGTACAGTCGAGTGCAATCTGGTGTGTACTTCAGAGCACATTTGGGAGCATGCAAAGAAGTGCATTTGGCAGTTTGGTTTCAAGTTTGTTGAATGCAGCATGATGTATAGTATCAAGCGCACATAATTGCACACGTATCATAGTAATCTAGTCGATGCGCAGGTCCATAGGACTTCATAGTGCCACGCGTCCAATATGCTATGGATCTCAGACCCAGAAACAGCTTCTCTATGAGTTAAGTGTCGCGTAAGGTCGTTTTTCCTGGTGTATATGTATGCTTGATATAAATCTCACCATGATGCAACATTGAGCTGCATGGAGGGCGCCTTGCATCGTTTTCACCCCATCAAAGATGTTTTCTTACTCGGGCGAGCCGGCAAAAAGGAGAAGGCCCAAGCCGATGCGCTCAGAACAGAACTCGTGAAGAAGCGAAAGGTAGACGAGGAAACAAATGCTGAAACTTGGACGCCGCGCAGGAGGCGGCACAAAATGAATGCCTGGCGGGATTATATCAGCCGCGTGATAGCTGTTTCCAAGGAGTTAGATGCCGACTTCAACTTTCCGAAGATCTACATGTTGACTCATTGGGTGGAACAGATTTATCGATACAGAGCCTTGCAACAGTATTCTGCCGAGAAACATGAACCAGCACAAAACACAAACCTCAAGCACGATTGGAATGCCTCCAATCACAATCTCCGCTACCTGCCACATGTGATCACCTTTCAGCGTCGCATCCTCTGCTTCGATATCACAGAGCTCAATCTCCAAGACCTCTCTCAGCATCGGGAGAACAGCGCAGTCGCCTGCCAAGTCCTCCCTTCCGGTGCTGATCTGGCTGCCCCCCTGAGCCCCGGGTCATATGTGAAGCCTGAATTCATGGGACCCCAAAACCGCCGTGATGGAAAGCATACAGATACTATGGTCAAAGACTTCAGAGCATCGCTCGGCAATACGCGGGACACAACGCACCACGTGGCAATATACAGCGGCACACGGGAGCTTATCAAGCATAAGACTTGTAACAAGATGTATATATTGGATGAACAACTGCACGCAATGGAGTTCTGTATTTACCATCGTATTAAGATTCAAGTAGAGGGTTTATATGGTGAACGGATATCTCAGATGTGTCGATGCACAGGAAGCCAGAGCTGGTGCGGAGGGGTTCGACGGAATGACTGTGTGTGGGTAATGAAACACCCGGGGATGTGGTATGGCGCGTGGGAAACATTGTCGGCTGTGCGCACGTAATTATAGAGATAGCTACTGGTAGTCAGACAGGAGATGGACGGAATGAGCGATGGATTGTCAATAGCCACACAGACCTGGCGACTTCGAATGATGTGTACAATTAGCAGTGAAGAGAGGATTGCATTTGGCGCGCAGGTAGAAGGAACGCGCGGAGAGTTATTCGCAGCATCACACATCTCATTCCATTCCCCATTCACGCGCGTACCCAGTGAACCCATGGTCACAGTTGGCCACAACCCCAGAGTCATCGTTGGAAATGGGAGACTGACAGAATGTGAAGAAATGGTGAAACAGCGATCGGAGGGAGATATAAAGTGAGACGCGTTGTATTGATGCCGGGCACAGAGTAATCCGCCACCGGGTTGTCTCAGACGGCTCTGAAGGAGCACTTACACTCTGACAGAGCCATTTCGCCTGAACAGAATATATTTTTGCTGATGGAAATCATGGTGAAATGCAATTGTGGAGTTGTTTGAGGGAGGCTACCGATTACGAGCATTCACCCGCAAGTGGCTCACAAATCCAAAATACAATGATTACCTGCCACCATTCACCACACAGGATGAATGGACTATCGTCAAGTACATCATCAAAGTTTGAAGGCCATTTTGATCCTGGACCATCTGGATGTCAAAATGGCATACAGTATCTCGGCATTACGATATCACAGACTCCAATGTCATGTTCGATCCTATGAATGTTGTTATAGGAGCTTTAGCTCAGAAGTAGATCCATGGAAGGAAGACTTAAAGTTCTCCATGACGGTTGCACCACAGAAGCTGCCCACATATTATGGCAGTGTAACTCCAATGACCGGTATGCTTCTCATTTCAGCACTCATTCTTGATTCTTTCCAAAATTTGCGATTATTCAGGAAGTGGGAGAAGGGAATGGATATTAATCCTGAGGACGAGACTTCTTATACTATCCAATACCAGGAGGCGTTCCTGACGTATGTGGACATCAGCAAAAAACATTTCCGTCCGCGCGGAATGGCTCCGTCAGAGTGGATGCGCTCCGTCAGAGCCGTCAGAGACACCCCGGTGGCAGATTACTCCGCGCCCGGCGTCAAGACCACGCGTCGCGTCACATATCGCCCTCCAATCGCCGTTTCACCGTTTCTTCTCGCTCTGTCGGTCTCCTATTTTAAACAAACACTCTGGCGTTGTGGCCAACTGTGACCATACGTCGGAATGGGTTCATTGGGCACACGCTTGCATCGGGATTGCAACGCAATGGCTGACGCTGCGAAAATCTCTCCTCGCATTCCTTCTACAATAAGCTCGAGGAGCGTAGGAAGGTGAGAAGATATGATACTACCCGGCCGTGAGGATCCACGCAATTGCATGGATCTCGGACAGAGCGAGTGAGACCAAAAGTTGGGA
>Ga0307512_10006001_pt1 | contig 12456 bp, 12 predicted proteins | sample 14_EM_MG_FD_200267 | JGI IMG/M metagenome (GOLD analysis project Ga0307512, IMG submission 200267) | Populus trichocarpa ectomycorrhiza microbial communities from riparian zone in the Pacific Northwest, United States - 14_EM | ecosystem: Host-associated > Plants > Roots > Unclassified | place... | reverse complement strand
TTTAGATCAGGAAGGGCATTGGACGAACAGGCAATTACACAACGAGGAACAGACAAGGAGCTCAAATACCAAGCCAACACAAGAGACGAAGATCTTACATACGGCAGATACTCATACCGACGCGGTGCACAGCACCCCCCAGTATACTAGTATCCTATGGGTAAATGACATAGAAGAGGGCCTTTCCAACAATGGATGTCCTTAGATGAGATCTGTCATTTCCAGTACAATCACCACTTTGTATCGCCCACCGGTGCCCTGTTCCATCCGAACCACATCAACCTGAGAATCCGGATGGTGCACGCAGTGGCTGGCGAGTCTTCGCATATTCTCTCCCGCTGTCTGGGTAACCACGGGAGCGCGATGAGCCAATGGTCCAGGAAGAGTAGCTTGAGTAGGGCCTGGCACGACGCCCTGAGGGGCATAACCGACACGGTCATTTCCTTGGTTCTCCTGTAGGGAACGGTCCAGTCATAAATATATTCAGCAAATGTAAGTCGGTACATACGTGGAAGATGACATTTTCGCGTTCTGGAACACCTTGACTAAGTCCGATATTGGAATATGTGTGTGGAACTCTAAGATACTGGTGTCGCAGGAGGGGTGTCAGCACATGAGGATCATAGCCCACTTGTGTATACCTCGCTCACGCCGGATGGCTCTGGGTAATTTGCTATCCCATAATTGGTCACGTTGACGTCTTGTGGGTCCTGCAATGCGTCTTGCACAACATCGTTCTCGACAGCCGATACAGGTAGAACATCCTCCCACCGTCCATCGAGTTGGCCACCGCTGGCAGCGGGAGGGATCTAAAGAACATCGTGTTCAGGTACATGGGCACTAGCAAAAGGGAGATTGTCAAGACGGACAAGGCTGACCCGAACATTATGGAGTACTACATGGTGATTGTGCTGCGGGCGCGCAGTGGAACGAGGAAAGAAGTTCCTGGGAAGGTGATTGGCTTGTTGTGAATCGATATCAGCCATAGGAGGTTGTGAATGTAGTAGTGGGTGATATAGAAAAGCTTTGTTGGTGTCCGATCATGGGAGATGTGACGCCGGTTATATAGGCGTTCCTGCTTAGCGGGGTGTTCAGAGGGTAGAATAGAGCAGCATTAGTAGAGCTCGAAGACAAAATGGAAATCGGAGTTCGGCGAACCGTCTTTGTATATGTGGGCCAACCACTCGGATACAGAATACACACCTGTAAATGGCATTGACATCATTCGGACACATACACACCTGCAAATGGCATTGGCATCATTTCGGATACACACCCGCAAATGGCGTCGCCATCATTCGAGTACAGAATACACGCCCGCATCACTACACTCCAGGAGGACGGCGTACTTGAAACGCCACTTACCATGCTGTTTTGGCGTGCACGCGGCTCATACTTACTCAGGCTACTCGGATTCAGGCTCTTTCGACCACGTGACGGCCTCTGCGCCGCCAAATTGACACGTCAGTACTAGTCATCTAGTCATCTCTCGACCCTCTCGCCTCGCCCCCAAGTCCTGCGCCGAAAATTCTCGGTCGGATCGTCCACACCCTTCGTCTCAAAAACAACAAAACGCGCATGTCTCGCCAGCCGAGTACCACATCGCCAAACTCGCCACCTGTCCCTTCCATGGTCAAAGCCCTCTTTTACATTTCCTTTTCCTACCTAGCCGGCAGACAACGCACGACGCTTGGACCTTGCGCCTGCAACTGCGCCCTCGATACAACGCTCGTTTCTATCTTTTTCTTCATTATCACTTACATTCTTTTGTAGCACACTTGTTCCTATCGTCGTATAAATACCTATCACCTGGCCTCACAGGATCCTCATGCAATAGAAGCCCGGTTCCCCCCTCTCTTGTGTGACACACACAAACTCCTCATCCCCCTTTTGCCCCTCCTCCGGGATCGCGAACCCTTCTCGGATCTCGGGACTGCCCTTCGAACTCGCACGTAGACCAACGGCCTACGTTATAGTACTATTTACCACAAACCCCGCGCAGTCAAGCCGGGTGGTGGGTGAATAATGGGGTGATCAGACTTCGCGTGTCTCGGCATAGATTGACCGGGATTGCCAACAGTTCGCTACTGGAATGCTCCGTCCGAAATACTTCGTTTTTTCTGCACTCGCTATATGAACATACGCCGTCGTTGACATCAAAGACAAGACGTTTTGCACAGCGGATACCTTCCAGGACCGGCAACATCAGCGACAAAGAGACATCTCTATCATCAATTCCTTATTTCGCACAAACGCACTGGTTCCTGTACCCCCAGGAGAGCTGATATGGTGCTTATCTGTCGTATCCTGCTAGAGCCTTCCTGACTCCTTATACTGAGAGCACTTGAGACTTGGGACAAGCGCTTCAACTCCCGTCATGGCACAAATAATGAGCAATCACCTCTATACCCTTCTATTTGATATCGTTGACAAGTACAAGTATTTATACGAAATTGAATTGCCAAATAATATCTACCATGATATGATCCGGACATGTTGTCGCATACCATTAGACCCCGACAATGAGCGAGATCAGTGAGGAGATGATTGGTTGACTGCTATTCACGGTTGTTTATATGAGCCAGAGGAGTAAACGAATGATAGGTGAACTCAGCCGATGTCGAAGGGAGAGGAGAACTCATCGTCGTGTTGCCGATAACCACTGGCAGGAACTGAGGTGATATCCGTAATCCCCAGCTTGCAAAGTGCAAGTGCAACAAAGCAACTCGTCCAGGTTAGACCCTGACAAGGCATCTGTGGTTGCGATCACAATGGCCACAATGTTCAGTCACCTTCGCACTGAAAGTGGTATATATCGCGAGTGTTGAGTCCACTCTTGACAACCAGCCAGAATTGTCTTCGGGGTGTCGTCTAGTATTTAACGGATGTCTGACTCGGATCCTCGGCAGCTGATAAAACTATGCCACACACCGAGAGTTGAGGTGAACGGTCGGCGGTTGGCGGCCGGCGAGCATGGAGAAAACGATGAAGGTGCCCATTGACGTGCACCACCTCGTGTTTAGAATGCCAAGAGAGGAGGTTGGTAATGGTGGAGAAATATAGAGGAGAGGGTGATGATGATTCCAGTCAGCTGTTCGGTGGGTCAAGGGAGTCGTGGAAGCCGAGAGGGGTGGGCTGAGACAAGCAATTCCCAGTACCGAGAGACCCCTTTGCCTCGATTGGGAGGCGGGAAGCTATGACTATGACTCGGAACTCTCGGAGTACAGGCGTGAGAGTTCAACGGCGCGCGTACGTTCAACGTTCAATATTCAATTGGCGCGGCTGTCCGTCCATGTCCGGTCACTCATTACGGTAACCCCCAGATCTCTATTACAAATAAACTTCCAAGTGCCATGCCCAGCTCAAGAAGACGGAGTACCCAAATCCCCCCAAAAGCCTTCATTTTGTAAATAGCCCGGTCCCCACATTTGAAGAGGAGAAAAAACGCCCCTTCATTGGCGCAAAACGGGTCCTACCTCGAATCTCGGGACGGAAATCGCGCATGCGAAAGGTGCTCAATCGATCCCGGCCGCATGGCTAGAGGGCACAGGAATAAAGGAATAGCGAGACAGGATAAATGTGAGCGCTCTTAATGGGAAGATCTGGGTGTTGTGCAGTGCAAAAACGCAGGTCCGGCGACAAACGGGTCCTGCCTCGAACATTGATACGGAAATCACAGGCAAACGGTACTCAATCGGTCCTGGCCGCATGGCTAGAGGGTACAGGAATAAAGGGATGGCGAGACGGGATAAATGTGAGCGTTTTCAGTGGGAAGATCTGGGCGTTGTGCACAAACGCAGGGCAGGAACGGCCTGCGCGCTGTAAAACATGCGGAAGACGAGCGTTGATGCAATGGAATTTTGTACTCGACACCATGCATCTGGATACAAGGCCCCCAGGAAAGTGGTCCTCAGAGCACTTCAAGTTTCCGACAGTGAAGACAGGCCTGCCGGCTCAGCCAGTCCCCAGACTCGTCATAAAAGATGATAAACCACGGGCGTTTGTAATTACGGATAAGGAGGGGGATCATGATCGCAGTTAGAAGAGGCACAGCCAAATGACGGAAGGTACAAAGAAAAAAAAATCGTAAATAGACCCGTGGCGTTTGCCCTGAACTACACGATAAGAGGGTTTTTAGGGTCAGGGTGGGGGTGCGAAGCCCGAGGACGGTTTCGCAATGCGGCTTCCTGGGGCGGAAAGTGCGGGTTGAGTGGCAGTCCCCGCGCTGGTATTTACAACGCATAGCGTGGCGATGGATTGGACAGTTCTGGACATCAAAAGGCAGGCTGGCCGTAACATCGAACATAACTGCCAAGTCGTAAATAGTGGTACTCAAGAGAACACTGGTCAAGTGCCTCAACACCAACGAGAGGAACGAACAGACGAGCAAGGCTTTGAAAAAGGCGCACACGAATACCAATTATGTCATGAATAAACACCGTCTATACAGTTAGATCTTTTAAAACCGCAATCAATGAGGCCGCATTAATCGCACACGAGGACCCACACACCCATTTTTCCAAGTTGATTCAACAAACGACAGCTCGCTTCATCTCGCACCAGACCTCGAGTTTGCCCTCCGGAATGCCCTTGGCGCTCTCGCGGGCAGTCACGATCGCAAGCTCGTAGTCGCTCTCGTCACGCAACGAGACCTTGCCGCCATCCTCGTCGCGGAACTTGAGCATGATCGATTGGGGGGTCGTCTCAAACTTGGCCGCCACGCGCTGCCCGAACTCGGCGAAGGACAAAGTGGGGTCGGGGGTCATCCCGCACGTGTCCCCATCGCAGTGGGTCTTCACCCTCTTCGTGAGTTCATAGATCAGATCGCCCCACTCGCCCGAGCCGTAGTCTTCCTCCTCGTCATCGTATACGCTCGGTGCGACAGTGCGCCGGGTGCCGCGTCGCCTGAGCGTGCCTGAGCGGGTCGAGCCTCCGTATGCACCCGGTGGAGGGCGAGCCGAGAGAGGAGGGCCTCCGGCATCATTCCGTGCACGCTTTGCTACGCGGTCATTGTTAAGCCGTGGAACCTTGGGTGGCGGGGATGGTTGGATATAACAATCCACAATATCCTCAAAGAACTCTGTCGCCCCGGGAGATGTTTCTGCAGAAATGATCCAAGGAAGTAGGTGTATAAGATGACACGCGTAGAGCATTTACTCACTAGGCTTGGGGGACGCAGTCGCAGGAGGGGCATCACTGGCACTAGGTCTGTGCACAGCGAGTGCCCGTGTAGGCAGGCCTGCTCGACCTTGATGAGGGGAACGGAAAGTTTCAAGAGTCGAGTTCTGCAATTGGGGGGTGAAAATATTGTTGGAACTGGATTCTAAGGGGGGAGGTAGAAGATATAGCACACCTGAGGTTTACGCGTTTACGGTCGACATGAAGACTTTGTGACCCGCGCTTGCCATTTTGGTCGAACCATCTTCTCTTCTCTCTTGACTTTGAATCAAATCAATCGCTGTTCGGCAGCCCCAACCGTCCTTACGCCCCTCTCCTGTTCGCAATCGGAAAAGAAAAAAGTACATCAATGTCCGATTGGGATGAATCGACTTTTCTCAGCCTCGCCCTACTGTTTGCTGCTGCTAACCCCCGAAGCGATCCGCGCTTGGCGGGCAGCCTCCTTCTCTGCAAGTTTCTACTTCAGAGACCTTTTCTTTTTGGCAGGAGCGACCGACGCAGGCGCGGGTGCGGGCTTCTCCCTTTCTTCGTCGGAGGACGCTTCCCAACCGCTCTGCATCTGCAACAACCGCATCGCATCGATGAGGGAAAGGGGGCCTCGGTCAGGAAGTCAACAAGTGAGAGGCTCCCCACGGGTCCATCGTCATCCTCGTCCTCCCCTTCCCATTTGCTCCTGGTCGCTAGAGCCTTGTTGGGTATGGAACGTGCAGAAGAGCCGTCTGCGGAACCGCCGTAGCTCGGAACGGAACTTTTCGACCACGTGACGGCCTCGACATGTTCAACCACTGGCACCACCACTCGTCCATTCCTCGTCCTCTTCCCCTCACGCTCAAGTCCCCTCCCGCCTCGCCTCAAACCTTGTTGCTAACGCCACGCGGATCGCCCACCCTCACCGCTCGAGCTATCAAGACAACAGTGTACGCGACGCCTGAGTTTCCCCGGTGACTTGGAAATGCCAATACGCACCGACCACTTCCAAGAAGCCACGAGACTGTGACAAACGTCATCTTCGAGTTAAGGCATACAAAATATTCAAATGGCCAAGAATTGGCCATGATCAGATGAGATACTGTGTTGTGGTGACAGGGCAAGAAATCAACTCGAAGTACATAGACCGTGTGCACCCCTGCTGCTGCTCTGCAGTGTGGTCTGTCCAGTCCACTACCTGCTGCCTGACCAGTGCTTCCCATCTCCCGATCTTTGTCCCCATCTGGTTAGCCGCGCGGACAGCAACACCATCCAAGCTGTCGGGTATAAGAGGTGCAGACTTGATCATGCGGAAGCGGACAACGTGGGGTGTGACCACAGCAGCGCTTGCAGCCACAGGCCCGGGAGCGGACGGACGAGACTGTCGGAACATCGGGACATATGGGCGGGAGATCAAGTTTGGGGCAGATCTAGAGCAGGTTCAGATCGCGGTCCAGTGGCACTTTTACGCCGTTGACCTTGCATTTTTAGGATGAAGTCGGCGGGGGTGAATTTTTATTTTTCTATAGCACCTCGAGGCAGTGTCAAGAGTAGTGTCATAAAATCATCCACACCTGCAGCACGTGCTCTATTGCCTTTCTCGACCACAATACTAATATGGCTGTGTAATAACACTGCAATTGCAATTGCACATGTCAGGGGGTCGATGTACGATGTCCGCACACCACGCCTGCGCTTGGCGTGAGGTAAACCTACTCGATTTAGTAATTACTGTGGCTGTGTGGCACGTGGTTTTGCTCCCGGTCTCCCGCGGATGGTACGGGTATCCACATCAATACCGGTCCCCAACACACACACCAAGGGAGAGTGCCGAGTGCCAATGCCATCACAGGGGCCATGAATAATCCGCCCCTTGCTTAGTCATCGAAAAAATTGGGTTTGGGTTTGTATTTGTTTGTACACACGGACGGGCACAGTACGGTAACACAGTACGTCAACGACCTCGCCAAATTGGTCCCCGTTTCCCCGATGGAGGAAAACCCGCACGGACGGACGTGCGAGGACGCAGACCCAGACCACGGCATTGTCCGTTTGGGTCCCAGCCTCGCGAGTTTGTGCAAATTTTTGATCCCGCGGATTTCCGGAGGGGAGGCCAAACAGGATTTAGGAGCTACTTGCGTCCCTTGCGTCACTAGAGCTGCTTACCTGAGCTGTATCATGTGGCGTAGTTGTTCGCTGTTCACTACAGTACAATCCCAGAACAGTAACGTTGTTGCGTTCATATACATGGGCCGGATATAGCTCCCAGGCGTGGAACCCTCAGGCTATCCTTACGGCGTCCACGCTTGTTTCTTAGGCCAGCGGTTTATAAGACACCAGCATCCATATCCCCCTATTATTATACCCGCAGCATCAAATGACCGATATGGATCCGCAACAAGCTGATCACCTCCCGGGAGACTTGCTTCCTCTTTTCATTGCACCTCAACAACACAATCCCATACTTTGCAATGCTGCAGTCAGTCGAGCACGTCGTAACAATCTCCCTCGTGTGAATCCTCATGTATCTGTGAAAAAATGTTGTTCAGATACCTCCCGTTGCCAGTCGTGTCCAACTCGAAGGTCAATGGGGCGATGTCGTACCTCCGGCTGTCCGAGACCATGGTGCTGTAGGCACCTCACAGGACCAACAACACTTCAACGTTGCAAATCATCGCTTAGCAGACTACCCCGAACCACGTGACGTGAGTGATTTATACAGACGCGGACTGTCGACCTTCACATGCGACCAACAACCTTGTCACCAGGACCCTGCGGTCCCGTACGTATGTCCCAATGTAGGATTTGCTCGAGGTGTCCCGGGATACGAAAAAGTCATTCCTCCGGTGTGTACCGACGTACCTTTGATGCATAGATTACCAACCAGATTCCCCACAGGACCACCTAGGAAACCATGGTTTGGGGTATGCCCCTCGGGATATTGTGCCAGGCCCGACCCAGGCCACCTTTCCTGGTCCATCGACTCACCAGCCGCATGATCGTGGCCAACCAGCGGTAGAAAATCTCCGACGACTTGCCAGTCGTTATGTGCACCACCCCGATTCGAGGGTTGATATGGTTCGGATGGAACCAGGCACCGCTGGGCGATATAAAGTGGTGATTGAGCTTGAGATGTCCGATTTCCTTTGAGGGCGTCCCTTATCAGGACGGCGTCCGCTTTGTCATTGCCCACTGAACTCCAATGGTGCTGTGCACCTCGTCCGTGTCAGTACGTTGCAGTGTGTAAGAATACCGTTACTTGTCTAAGCTTGCTGTCAACGCTCGCTGTCTGCTGTAGTTGCTTGTCCGTCCCGTTCTCCGCCTAACATATTGCTGTTCCTTCGTTTTCCTTCGTTTCCTTTCGACTTGCAGTCCGATAATCCAAATGGTGAGTTCAATGTCGTATCCGGATTTCATCTCAAGAGGTGCTGCATTCCGCAACAGAGTTACAGAAGTCGAGACAGTTATCTGCGGAAGGCGAGGAAATAACGTAGTGCCGAGGGGGCACAGCAATCGCGCCCACGGACCTGGGAGCGCGGAGGCAATTCATGATCGGTGTTAGGAACATTCGAAAGAACTACATTTAAGCTGTGGTCAAGTCTTATCCTTTTTGTTTCTGTTTCTTGAGGTGACCTGACCTGGATGTACTGTAACATAGACGGTTGTTCTACGCTTATGAGTTTGGACCAGGAAGGATGAGAGAAAGGAGAACCGAGGCCGCGATCGTGAGGGTTCGAAAACGCGCGAGGGAGAACTTGAGTGGTCACACGACGAGGAGAGACGGAACGCGCGTCAGCCGCTTGTTAAGTTACGACGTGCTAGACTGACCGCAGCATTGCAAAGCACGGGGTTGTGCTGTTGAGATGCAATGAAACGAGGAAGCAAGTCCCCTGGAAGGTGATCGGCATGTTGCTGTTCCATATGTTGCTGTTCCACATCAGTCATTTGATGCTGTGAGTGTAATAATAAGGGGTGTGGATGTAGGCATGGCTTCAACTTTCTGGTGGCCTTATAAACTGCTGGCCCAAGAAACAGGGCGAGAAGGCCAGGCAGTGCAGGGAAAGTGGCCTAGCGAGCGCTAAGCACAGTAGTAATGAAGCTAATGAAGCCTTTAAACAGTTCTCACGTGGTTTCTGTTTTATGTAGTTCTTTCCCACACCATCCTCCATCCATCATGCATCAAGCTTGCATCAAGCTTCAAAGACGCCGGGTACCAAAGTGAGACTCGGTATGCTAGCAACTTGCTCCCCCAATTTCAACGCCCTCGTCAATGTACTTTTTTTCAGGGTAAAACTTACCGCAATCGGCGTGCTGCTACTGGGAACAAATTTTGGCTCAGCATGAGCGGTCTTTTTTGGCCGGCCCGGGTTCCTTGGAGACTCATTTGTGCCAGTGCCTAAGGCCTAAGGCCCCGACTCCCGACCATGAACGTATGAACCTACTGTACTCCCTAAATATGAGTAAGTGCTGCGCTCCAGCCCCGGGAGTTACATTATTTTCTTATCTTCTGTAGATTTCTGCTTGGCGTTTTGTGACTCGTTACGGACCGCGGCACACCTTCTGATGAAACCCGAGTATGATACGGACTCGTCTCATAAATATCGGACCAGATGTCGAAAGGAAGCAACGAATCAGTAACATGTTAGATCAGACAAGGCACAAGACGAACAAATAATTACACAGCGAGGAGCAGACAGGGCGTTCAAATAACAAGCCAACACAACAGACTTACATACTGCAGATACTTACACCGACGCGGTGCATAGCACCATACGAGTATATCCTATGTCAATGACATAGAGGGCATTTCCGACAATGGATGTCCTCAGAGGAAATCTGTCATTTCAAGTACGATCACCACTTTGTATCGCCCACCGGTGCCCGGTTCCATCCGAACCACATCAACCTGAGAATCCGGGTGGTGCACGCAACGGCTGGCCAGTCTTCGCAGATTTTCTGCCGCTGGCTGAGCAAGCACGGGAGCGCGATGAGCCGACGGTCCAGGAAGGGTAGCTTGAGCAGGGCCTGGTACGCCGCCCTGAGGGGCATAACCGACACGGTCATCTCCTTGGTTCTCCTGCGGGAAACGGTCCAGTTAGGAAACATTCAGGAAAGGTAAGTTGGTACACACGTGGAAGATGACATTTTCGCGTTCTGGAGCACCTTGACCTGGTCCGACATTGGAATATGTGTATGGAACTGTATGATACTGGTGTCGCAGGAGGGGTGTCAGCACATGAATATGATAGCTCATGTGTGTATACCTCGCTCACGCCAGACAGCTCTGGGTAATTTGCTATCCCATAATTGGTCACGTTAATGTGTTGTGGGTCCTGCAATGCGCCTTGCACAATATTCTTCTTGACAGCCGACGTAGGCAGCACATCCTCCCACCGTCCTTCGAGTTGGCCACCACTGGCAGTGGGGGGGATCTAAAAAACATCGCGTACAGATACGTGAGCACTAGCAAAGAGGAGATTGTCAAGACGGACAAGGCTGACCCCAACATTATGGAGTACATGGTGATTGTGCTGCAGGCACGCAGTGGAACGAGGAAGGGAGTTCCCGGGAAGGTGATTGGCTTGTTGTGGATCGACGTCAGCCATGGGATGGTGTGAATGTAGTGGTAGGTGATAGATAAAAGCTTTGTTGGTGCTCGATCATGGGGGATTGAAGCTGATTATATAGACGTTCCTGCCTAACGGGGCTATTGAGGGGGAAAAGAAGAGGGCTGCCCGGCAGACGAAATGGAGATGGCGGTTTGCACAGACACTCGGCCAACCACTCGGAGGATACCGAGTTTACAAGTAAGTGTGGCAGGGTGAGAACCTCATATATTACATACAGGAAAGGAGAAGTGGTCTGATCACAATTTGATTGCGAATCTGCACGAGCCGGAATTGACGATAAAGAACAAGGTTTGAATTGTAGTGGTTGGAAAGATCGATTTATGCGTGACTGACCTGTCACTTACTTGGAGACAGCGAGGGAGAGAGATTCCCAACCATGACCAAGTACAGCACAGTACGTGTTTCACCGACCCTGAGGATTGGGACGAGCCATCGGGTATCGAAATGTTGAAGAGGCGTAACGGCAAGGGTGAGTGTGACGAAAGTACCTCCTGAGACGCGTTGCATTCCTGGGAGGGAACGTGAACATGAGAAGGTCTTACGACGGCGATGCATTTTCAAAAGGGCCAGAAACCAGCGAGTCTGATACTATTACGCGCACCCGTCCAATCGCGAAGGACTCGCCACCCCTTGGCACGCATTTTACAACGCCGAGGAATTCAGGCGTCTAAAGGTTCATTTTTGTTGTCCGACTATTGGTGCTTGGTTCCAAGTTTATATAAAACCATCCAGATCTTAACGAGATCATAACTTGCCGCGCCAAGGAAGCGAGAGCGAGGCTCGTTTGGGCAGGGGTTGGGCGGGTGTGGGAAAGTGGGAGGGAAGGCAGGGAGAAAGCCTGGCCGCAGGCTGCTTGCTCCGTCAGGCAAGTTCGCACGCAGTATGATAACGCAAGGTCCAGTATTGGAAACTGCTACGGTGGGAAGTTTCATGTTAGCCAGCGGTTTTTTGCATGCTCGGAAGCGCCGTCGGGCGCTGCGCTCTGTGAGGAATTGAAAATTTGCTTACTTGGAAAACGCCACTTGCCACGCGGTTTTGGCACGCAACAGGCACACGACTCATTCACACATACATTTACATACATGCATACTATCTACATACCACAAACACCGCAGAGTCAGGCCCGGCGGTGAGTGAATATTGGGGGACTGACAAGACGTTGCGTGTCACGGCATAGATCGACAGATCGTCAACAGTTCGCTGCTGGAATCTTTTGCCGGAAGTGTAGAATTGCGAAGCGAGGGCATGTAAACTCTACGCACCCCTAAACATTTCCATTAACCGCTCGACGCGACGTTGAGGTCGCCGCCGTCGTGCAATGTCCCCCACGCATCGGTGAACTACTTTCCCTTTTCGGTTATTTTCCCACGATACGATGGTGCACTGAAATGCCCGACGTTTTTTCCGCACCCGTTATGTGTAACTGAAGATACGCTGTCAAAAAAACAAGACAGCGGTTGCCTTCTAGATTGCGGCAACATCAGCAACACAGGGAAATTTCTGTCGTTAATTCCTTTTTCCGCAACGCACTGGTTCCCGCACCCCTGGAAGAGCTGATATGTGCTTATCCGTCGTACCCTGCGACAGTCTGGCCCTCCTTTCTAGCCTCCTTGCACTAACAGCACTTGAAAACTTGGGACAAGCGCTTCAACTCCCGTCATGGCATGGATAATGGGCAATC
>Ga0307512_10005999_pt1 | contig 12458 bp, 10 predicted proteins | sample 14_EM_MG_FD_200267 | JGI IMG/M metagenome (GOLD analysis project Ga0307512, IMG submission 200267) | Populus trichocarpa ectomycorrhiza microbial communities from riparian zone in the Pacific Northwest, United States - 14_EM | ecosystem: Host-associated > Plants > Roots > Unclassified | place... | reverse complement strand
GGAGCTGCTCGACCGGCTCGGCCCGCTCACCGCGGGTCAGCTGGCCGAGCATTCCGGGCTGGCGGGGGCGAGCGTGACCGCGCTTGTCGACCGGCTCGAGCGCAAAAAGTTCGCCCGGCGCATCCCCAATCCGAACGACCGCCGCAGTGTGCTGATCGAGGTGGTCCCGGAGCGCACCAGATCGATCGAGACCCTGCTCACCAGCTGGGTCGGGGAGCTAACCGAGCTATTCAATCGGTACGACGACCGGGAGCTTGAGGTCATCCTCGGCTTCCTCGAACAGGCCGCAAGCCGGCAGCAGGCGCTCACCGCAAAGCTCACGGCCGAGCGCACCGACCCCGCGAACTAGGAGTAGGAACCGTGCCCTCGTCACCTCATGTCATTGTCATCGGCGCCGGCACCGGCGGCATGTGCCTCGCGCACGGGCTGCTGCAGGCCGGCATCAGCGTCGCCGTCTACGAGGCGGACCAAACCAGGAAGGACGGCCTCTACGGCTACCGGGTGGGCATCGACCCGGACGGCAGCCGCGCGCTCGCCGCCTGCCTTCCCCCCGAGTTGTACGACGTCTTCGTGGCCACCTGCGCCCGGGCGCCGCGATACTTCAACATCCTCACCGAGCGCGACCATCCCGTGCTCTCGCTCAAGCTGCCACCGGATACCGACCCGATCGACAGCGAGAAGTCGGTCAGCCGGATGACCCTGCGCCAGGTGCTGCTGACCGGGCTGGAGCGGGTCGTCCAGTTCAACAAGCGGTTCACCCACTACGAGCACGAGGCCGACGGGCGGGTCACCGCGTACTTTGCCGACGGCACCTGGGCCACCGGCGATGTGCTCGTCGCCGCCGACGGCACCGGCTCCCGGGTCCGCAAGCAGTACCTCCCGCACGCCGAGTTGGTCGAGGCGGGGGTGATCTCCGTCGCGGCGAAGGTGCCGGTGACCGAGCAGAGCAAGGCGTTGCTGTCCCGCGAGATCTTCGAGGGGCTCTCGCTCGTCTTCGCGCCCAAGGGCTACTTCAACATCTTCCACGTGATGGAATTCAAGTGGGACCGCGAGGGGCACGCCAAGCAGAACATCGGCGGCAACGAGAAGGACCTGATCGACAACTGGCCGGGCCTGCTCTACGACAACACCCGCGACTACATCAACTGGGGTTTCGCCGCGGCAACCCACCGCTTCCCGCCGGACATCATGAAGATGCGCGGCACCGAGCTGGCCAACCTCGTCCTGGACATGACTCCGGACTGGGCGCCCAACTACCGGGAGCTGTTCCGGCTCACCGAGCCGTCGACCTGTTTCCCGATCAACATCATGACCTCGAAGCCGATACCGCAGTGGGAGACGACGAACGTCACGCTGATCGGCGACGCCATCCACACCATGACCCCCGGCCGCGGCGTGGGCGCCAACACGGCCCTGCGCGACGCCGCCCTGCTAGCCAAGAACCTGGCCCGGGCGGTCACCGGTGAGATGACGGTGCACCAGGCGATTCGCGACTACGAGACCCAGATGGTCAAGTACGGCTTCGACGCGGTCAAGGAGTCGCTGCAGCAGCAGGGCGGCGACGGGATGTTGCACAAGCCGGTGGTCGGCCGGGTCGCGCTCGGCGCGATGCGCTCGGGACTTCGGCTGGTCAACCACCTTCCCCCGATGAAGGCCGCGTTCACCAAAAACCTGCTCAACTCCCGCAAGAACGAGGACTGAACGATGGACCTGGGCCTCAAGGACAAGAGAATCATGATCACCGGGGCCACCCGGGGAATCGGGCTGGCGGCCGCGCGGGAATTCGCCGCCGAGGGTGCTCGGGTGGCCATCACGTACAACTCGGCCGCCGGTCGGGCCGCCGAGATCGTCGACGAGCTCGGCGGCCCGGACCAGGCCTATGCGGTCCGCTACGAGCTGCGGGAGCCCGACTCGATAAACGCCGCCGTGGCGGCGGTGGAGGACCGCTGGGGCGGTGTCGACGTACTCGTCGCCAACGCGCTCTGGTTCACGTGGGTCGACCCGACCCAGACCCCGCCGTTCGAGGACCTGCCCGCCGCGGAGTGGACCGCCCAGCTACGGGCCAATGTGGACGGACAGCTGCACACCGTGCAGCGGGTCGTGGGTGGCATGCGCAAGCGCGGCTGGGGTCGCGTGGTGTTGCTCTCGTCGGTGACAGCGCACTACGGGCTGCCCGGCTCGGAGATCTACAGCGCGTCGAAGGCGGCCATGCACGGGTTCGCCCGGGGCCTGATGTGGGGCGGCAAAAACGTCCTCGTCAACGTGGTGGCTCCCGGCGCGACCACGACCGAGAGCATGGAGATGGTCGCGCCGGAAATCGTCGCGGAGCAGGAACGGATCACCCCGAGCGGCCGGCTCAGCACCCCCACCGACGTCGCCAAGGTCATCGTGTTCCTCTGCTCCGAGGCCAACGGCGGGGTGAACGGCGAACTGATCAACACCGCGGGCGGGCGCTGAACCGGCCGAACCCGGACGCCCGCCCAGGAGGCTCTCGTGGTGGATCGTCGCATGCCCGCCCCCGGTCGAGACGCATTCGAGAGGATCTCGAGCGGCCGTGCGCACCGTGTCGGCAACAACCAATCCACCATCCCAGGTGAGGTGCCCGGTGCGGATCTGCGTCGTCGGCGACGGTATCGCGGGCACCCTGCTGGCCTGGCGGCTTGCCGCTACGGCGCAGGTCTGCCTGGTGTCGGGCGGGGCCGCCAACAATGATGCGACGGGCGCCTCGGGCGGGCTGGTGCGCGCCTTCGAGACCGATCCCGGCAACGCCGCGGCGGCGCTCGACGGCCTGGTCCAGCTCTACGCCGACGACGACCTGCGGCGGATGGCCGGCTACCGCGAGACCGGCTCCGTCTACCTGACCGGCCGGGCGCCGGCTCGCGGCCTGCTGGCCGATGTCGAGGCCCGGCTACCCGGCTCCGTGTCGGTCATCGGCGGGGCCGAAGCGGGGGCACGGTTCGGCATCTGCGGCGCGCCCGGGGACAGCCACGCGATTGTGGAACAGCGGTCGGGATACCTCAACCCGGGCCGGTTGCGCGACCGGATCCGGGCGCTGCTGCCGCAGCTGGGCGTCGAGCTGGCTCCGGGCCCGCTGGCCAGGTTGGCGGCCAGGGGCGGGCTCGGCTACGAGGCCGACGGCCGTTTCCGGTACGCCGACGCCATCGTGCTGGCGACCGGCGCGTGGACCCCGCGGCTGCTGTCGGCCAACGGGCTGAAAGCCGCCGGGCTGCGCACCAAGGCGGTCGAATACACGGTTTTCGCGGTGGACGGCCCGGTCCCGCCGCCCTTCGTCGACGAGCACAGTGGACTGTACGGCCGCCCGGCCGGCCCGGGCCGGATCCTGCTCGGGCTGCCCAGCGGCCGGTGGGACATCGAACCACCCGGCTGGGCGGACGCGGGACAGCAGCAACGGGTCCACGAGACGGCCCGCACGGTCCTGCCCGGGCTCCGACTGCTCGCCGCGGTCCGCTCGGGCGCGGCCGTCGACGCGTACTGCGCCGACGGCCGGCTACGGCTCAGGCCGGTCACCGGCGGCATATACACCTTCACCGGCGGCAGCGGCGGCGCGGCGAAAACGGCCCTCGCCGCCAGCGCGGCCGCCGCCCGGGGACTGGCTCAATGTGGAGAGGAACAACTATGAGCAGCGCACTGCGCCCAGCGTTGGAGAAGACCTGTCCAGGCCGGGTCATCGGCCCCGACCAGGCCGGCTACGACGCCGTCCGGCAGCTCTTCAACGGCATGTACGACACCCGCCCGGCGCTCATCTGCCTGCCCCGGGACACCGCCGAGGTACGCGCGGTGATCCGGCACGCGCGCGAGGCCGACATCCGCACGGCGATCCGCGGCGGCGGGCACAACATCGGCGGCGCGAGCTGCGTCGCCGACGGCCTCGTCATCGACCTGCGGCTGATCGACGACGTCACGGTGAGCCCGCGGACCCGGCGCGCCCGGGTCGGCGGCGGCGCGACCTGGGGCAGGTTCGACGACGCGGCCTCGACCTACGGGCTGGCCACCACCGGCGGAACCTTCGACACCACCGGCGTCGGCGGGCTGACCCTCGGCGGCGGCATCGGACACCTGATGGGTCGATACGGCCTCGCCTGCGACAACGTCGCCTCCTACGTCCTGGTGACCGCGAGCGGCGACGAGTTCGTCGTGGACCACCGCACCGACCCCGAGCTCGACTGGGCGCTGCGCGGCGCCGGACACCAGTTCGGCGTGGTGACCGAGTTCGAGTACTTCCTGCACCCCGTCGCCACCGTCTACGGCGGCTACGTGGCCTATCCCGGCGCGCGGGCGGGAGCGGCGGTACGGCTGTTCCGCGACCTCATGCTCACGGCACCCGACGAGCTGACCTGCACCCTGCTGCTCGAACGGTACGGGCCCACGCAAACCCCGGCGGCCGTGCTGAGCGTCGCCTACTGCGGCGACGATCCGGACTACATCGCCGGGCTGGACGAGACGCTGCAGAGCCTTCCGGTGCTCGACTGGCAGGTACGCGAACGCACCTACGTCTCGATGCAGACGGTGCTCGGGCGGCTCCCGTTCGGGCTGCACCATTATTGGAGCGCGCGCTGCGTCGACGGCCTGCCGGAGGAACTGGTCGACGGCCTCGTCGAGCGCTTCGCGGCGGCCTCGATCACCGACCCGTACAACGACACGATCCTGATAGAGCCGATCCACGGCGCGGTCCGGCGGGGCACGGCCGGGGTGGTGCCGTTCCGGGAGGCCCGCTTCAACATCACCGGCATGGCGATCTGGCAGCAGCCGGACCCGACCGGGGCTCAGGTCCACTGGGCGCGTTCGGTGGCGGCGCAGGCCGAGCCGTACAGCCGGTGGGGCGATGGGTACGTCAACTACGTCGGCGGCGGCGCCGAGGACGGCGCGGCACGGGCGGCGCGCACCTTCGGGGTCGAGGCCTATCGGCGGCTGGTCGCGCTCAAGGCCAAGCTCGACCCCGACGACTTCTTCCGGTCGAGCTACGTGCTGGGCAGCGAGGTCGTGCGGTGACGGCGTTTCCGGGCTATCACGGGCGGCGGTTCTCCTCGAACGCGCCGGAGACCGCGGCCGGCGGCGAGACTCCGGTGGGGCACTACCACCAGTCCGGGGACTTGGTGTGGGCCGAGTTCTCCGGCGGCGCCGTACGCGTGGGGCGGCTCGTCGGGCAATGCGACCCGGACGGCATCCTCACCGCGGGCTACGCGCAGGTGCTCGCCGACGGGACTACCGTGGTCGGTGAGCTGGTCACAACGCCCAGCGTGCTACCCGACGGACGACTGCGGTTGCGCGAGCAATGGCACCGGATCGACGGAAGCCGCGGCGAGTCCTGGATCGAGGAAATCCGCACGCCTCGCGGCTGAGCCCCGGGGCCCACACCCGACTTCTCGCCGGGACCCCGCCGCCAAATCCCGGCACCCGACTACCCCGGCGCCGACATCGGCGATCCCGCGTCGAGCCGCCGGTCACCGTCCGACCGGCGACCAGATTCCGCGTCACGGCACCGCGGCCGTGACTGTCGCCGACCTCGGGCCGAACGTCGACCAGATTCCGTGACACGGCACCGCAGCCGCGACTGTCGCCGACTTCGGACCGAGCGGCGACCAGATTCCGTGACACGGCACCGCGGCCCTGGCTGTCGCCGGCCTCGGGCCGGGCGGCACCGCCCGGCCCGGGGTCGGTTAAAAGCGGCGGAACGCTGTGACGAAGGCATGCGTCGGGGTGCCGATGCCGGTCACGTCGTCGAAGCCGGGGGCCACGGTGAGGCCCAGGTCCGAGCCGAGCGTGGTCAGGCACGGTTCCACGTCGGCAACGCCGTTGCAGTACTTGATGCCCGCCGTGATCGGTGGGTCGTGCGGATTCACCGGGCGGATGTCGCGCAGCGCGCCGGTGCCGGCCAGCTTGTACAGGGCCGGATTGACGAAGCCGAGCGCGTGGCCGGTGGCCTGCTTGGCGTCCGCCTCGAGCGCGGCCAGCAAGGGCGAGGATCCGCTCGTTCCGCCGCCCATCGGCCGCTCGGCGTACACCGGCGGACCGGGCGGAAGGCCGATGTCGGCCGGGCCGGGATCGCCCGGCGCGACCGGCGCGGGCTCGCTCGGCGCGGTGTAACCGACCAGCCAGAACGTCCCGGCATCGGCGGCAACATCCGGTACGACCCGGCGCGCCGGGACCGTGCCACCCGCGGTGGCCAGCGCATCGGGAACCACGCCGCGCTGATAGGCCGGCTGGGCGAGCTTCGTGCTGAGCCCGCCGCCGGAACCCATCAGGAACCTCCCCGGCGGGGTCGCGGCGTACCCGGAATCGGTGATCGCCGTGCCGGTGTCGCCCCATCCCCACTCGCCCAGGACCTTGCCGCCGGCTCCGATCGCCAGGCTCGTACCGCCGACGCCGGTCGCCCACGGGTCGGAGGTGGGGAACTGTACATTCGCCTTACCGACGCTGTCGTCGCTGCCGTCGCCACTGTCGCCGGAGGCGAAGTTCATCCCGATCCCCTCGATCGCGCCCTGCTGCAGGATCAGCTCCCAGGCGGTGATCAGAGCGGGCGAGGTGGCCGACTCGACGCCCGGCCACGAGTTGCTGACCACGTCGGCCAGGTGGTCGTCGACCACGCGGGTGTGCGCGTCGAGGAAGTCGTAATCGCCGTAGGCGCAACCGGTGCTCACGAAGACGACCTTGGCGTCCGGCGCGATGATGTGCACGGTCTCCACGTCGAGCGCCTCCTCGGGGTTGTCCCCGTCGGGCCACTCGGAGCAGTCGAAATCGGGCGGAAGGTTCTCGGCGTACTGGCCCGGCTTGAACCCGGCGACCCCGTGCGCCGCGAAGAACCGGTTCGCGTCGGCCTCCATGGTGGGCGAGCGTCCGTCCAGCACGATTGCCACGGTCGCGCCCTTCCCCGTGTACGGGGTGCCCGCCAGTCCATAAGCCTGGCGCATCTGGGTGGGCGTGTATCCGCAAGTCTCCGTGGGCGCGCTGGTCCGGCCGTACGCCTTGGGAATGGTCACCCGGTGCTCGCCCCAGTAATGCGAGCAGGGGTACGCATCGTCTCCACCGGCCGCGGTCTGGGCCTTCCCCGCCTGCGCGGCCTCGGGCGCCTGCCGCTCCGAAACGCTCTGGACGAAGGCGGTCAGGCCGTTGACGGCGGCGACGACCCGACCGATGCCGGCCGGCACCGACACGTCGCCGGCCGGCATGACCTGCGAGTAGGACTCGTTGCCCGTGGCGATCTGGTAAACCCGGAACTCGGTGCCGAACGCGGTTGCCGCCTGCTTGACCGTGGCATCCGCCGCCAGGTAATGCTCGGTGCTCGCGGTAACGGTCATGCCCTGGCCGGTGAGCCAGTCCCGCACCTGGGTGGCCTGCGCCTGGGTCGCTCCGAAGCGCTGCCGATACTGTGCCGGGGTCAGATACTGGGCGTAGCGCGGATTGTCCGGGTCGGAGACGGCCAGAGCGGTGCGCACCCGCCCGGCGCCGTCCCGACCGGCAAGGAACACGCGCAGGTGTAGCGCGGTGCTCGGATCGGCCGCCGTGGACTCGCCGGTCGGCGGTTCGCTCACCGGGGATGGCAGGGTGACGCGCCCGTCGGGTGACGTACCGGCGAACGCGATACCTGCCGACCCCACTAGGGCGGTGGCCGCGAGGCCGACGAGCAGCCCGCGCCACAGCTTTTTCGAAGTCATGCCCCTATGACGTAGGTCGACGTCCATCTGTGGCCTGAACTTCAGCGCTCCCGGCCGGACAGGCGCGGGCGGTGGCGGCCGCCGCTGATGGCCAGCCAGGGGCGGCGCCGGTGCCGTCCCAGCATGCCCACCAATTCGACGCCCGGCACTCGGTGGCGCCCGCCCAGCAGATGCGACTGGTAAGCGCCGGCGTTGCCACGCGGCAGCAAGGGCGCGAGCAGCACGCTGAGCAGGAAGCCCGCGGCCTGATACCGGAGCGTGGTCGACGTCGCGTCGGCGAAGTTGTCCTCGGCGGCCCGGGCGAGAGCATTGATCACCGCCGGGTCGGCGGCCTGCGGAGTGCGGCAGCTTGCGGGATTCTCGTCGGGGTTGAGCGCGATGGCCCGTTCGCGAAAGCAGGCTCGGAAAGTGGCCAGGATCTGCTCCTGCTGGGACGCCGGGATCGCCTGGGCCGACAGATCGGCGCGCATCTGCGGCACCAGCGCCTCGGCGTGGGCGCCGCCGCGGCCGACCTCACCGAAGAAGAGGACCCCGGCGAGCCCGATCCCGGCCGCTGCGGCGAAGTACAGCACCGCGTTGGCGACGCCACCGCCGGCGCCGGCGTCCTCGGGCGGCACGCCGGCGAGGACCAGGTCCACCAGGATCGGGACCACCAGGCCCAGGCCGCAGCCGGTGGCGGTGAGCCCGGCGAACAGGTGCCAGGCTTGGAGATCCCCCGCCTCGGTCCGGATGATCTCGCCGAGAAAGATCATGCCGCCCGCGACGATCACACAGCCGATGCCGAGCAGCGTACGGCCGATCTTCGGGGCGAAGGTGACCGCGGGGACGCCGAAGACGAAGGTGCCCACCACCCAGCCGAGCATCGGAAGCGCGGTCTGCAACGGCGTCCACCCCAGGGCGATCTGCACGTTCCAGATGACGATGATGAACACACCGGAGAAGCTGGTGTACACCAGCACCATGAGCACGGTGCCGATGACGAACGCCGGCTGGTGGAACAGCGTTGTCGGCACCAGCGACGCGTACGGGCCGCGCACCTCCTGATACCAGGCGAAGAGCCGCAGCATGGGCACCGCCGCGATCAGGGCGGCGATCATCCACGGTGGCCAGCCGGATTCCCGCCCCTGCACCAACGGGTACATGAACAGGACGGAGATGACCGCGATCATGATGACGCCGGCCGGGTCGAACCGCATCGGGCGGTCGGACATCGACTCCTTCAGCATGGCCCGGCCGCAGAGCAGGATCACCACGCCGACCGGGAGGTTAATCAGGAAGATGGGTCGCCAGCCCAGGCCGAAGATGTCGGCGGTGGCGATCAGGCCGCCGAGGATCGGGCCGCAGATCTGGGCGACGTTCAGCGCCGTGCCGTACACCACGAAGGCGCCGCCGCGGCGCTCGGGCGGGAAGAGAACCTGCACCATGGCGAGCACCTGAGGGGCCATCAGCGCCCCGAAGCCGCCCTGGATGAATCGGAAGGTGATCAGCACCTCGGCCGAGGGCGCGAGCCCGCAACCCAGCGACGCGGCGGTGAATCCGGCCACGCCGAGCAGGAAGATCCGCCGGCGCCCGTAGAGGTCGCCGAGCCGGCCGCCGGTGATCAGCAGGACGGCGAAGGACAGCGTGTACGACGCGATGAGCCACTGGCCGATGGTGTAGCCGGCGTCCAGGCTGCGCTGGATGGCCGGCAGGTCGACGGTCACGATGCCCACGTCCAGCGTGTCCATGAAGGCCGCGCCCACCACCACGGCCAGGGTGAGCCAGGGCAGGCGCGGACTGGCCGGCGGCTTCACGGCTGGGACGGCCAGCTCCGGTGCGGTCTCCAGCGTCGCGGACTTCAGGCTCATGCGGTTCATTGGGCGGCCGCCCGGTGGAGATCTTCTCGAAGCCGTCTGAAACGCGCGCCGAGAACGGGATTGCGGCTGTTTCCAGCCCGAATCGAGGGGCCGTCGACCGTAGCCGGAGAGCGTGTCGCGCGGGCCGCACGCGGTGAGAGATCGACAACGCCGTGGCCCGACGCGAGAGGTGAGCGCTTGCGACCCCGCAGTCGTGAACGAAGACCAGCGACCAGGTGAAGGTGGCCAAATGGACCAGATTGTCGTCGTACCCAGCACTAGCAGTGCCCCGTTGATCCGGCCGCATCGCGACGGGGTGGTGGTCGCCGCGGTCGTGTTGGCCGCGGTCGTCTATCAGCTCTGCGCGACCATGCCGACGCCCGCCACCAACGACATGATCAATAGGTTGCACACCACCGGCGCCATGGTGGGGCTCACCCAGGCGGTGTTCTATCTGGTCTGTGGGCTCGTCGCGGTCATCGTAGTGGCCTACAGCGCCTACTCCGACCGGCGCCGGCTCATCGTGGGCTGCCTGGTCGTCACGTGTGCGGGTCTCGTCCTGGCGGCCATAGCGACCAACGTCTACACGCTGATGCTGGCCCGGGCCATGCAGGGCGCCTCGGGCGCAACGTTTCCGCTGGCCCTGAGCATCCTGCGGCAGACGCTGCCGGCGAAGAAGTTCGGCCAGGCGACGGGGATCATCACGGCGGCGTACGGGGGAATCGCCGGGGTCGACAGCCTGCTCGCGGGCTGGTTGACCGACGAGTACGGGTTCCGCGCGATCTTCATGGTGATCGCGGTGGGTGGGATCGGTGCCGTCCTGGCCGTTGCCCGGGGACTGCCGGCGCTTCCGGGCACGGCGCAAGGCCGGATGGACTGGTGGGGCGCGGTAACGCTGTGCCTGGGCCTGATCGTGGTGGAGATCGGCGTCGGCTCGGCCAGCAGCGCGCCGCTGGCCTCGGTCATCGCGGCGGTCGGGATCGGGCTGGTGTTGCTCGTCGTCTTCTGGCTGGTAGAGCGGAGCCGGGAAAACCCGCTGGTGCCCACCCGGGCGCTGCGCTCGCGCAAGATGTGGCCGCTGCTGCTGACCTCCATCTTCACCCTGGTGTCGTACATCAGCGTGGTGACCTTCACGATTCCGGTGCTGAGCCAGAACACCCAGCACGGGTACGGCTTCTCGGCGACGTTGTCCGCGCTGCTTTTCCTGGTGCCGGTGTGCGCGATCAACGTTCTCCTCGCGCCGTTCGCGGGACATTTGGCGCCCCGGATCGGCTGGCGGCGGCTGCTGCACGCGGGATTGGCCTGCATGATTCCGATCCAGGTCATCATGGCTCTCGGCGTACAGTCGCGGTGGTTGATTTTCGTTGCGGTGCCGGTCCTCGGCACCTTTGCCAGCGGCGCGGCGCTGACGGCCGTCAACGGGCTGAGCGTGATCCTTTCCCCGAAGGAGAACCCGAGCCTGCTGCCCGGGGTCAACGCGGTCTGTTTCGGGATCGGTGCTTCGCTGGGGATCGCGCTCGCCGGGCAAATCGTGACGCACGGCGGGTCGTCGATTGCGGGGTTCCGCGACGCGCTGTGGATGTCGGTCGGGGTCGGCGTGCTTGCCTTCCTCGTGTCGCTCGCGGTCGCCGGCACCGGCTCCGATAGCAGCGGCGAGCGCGTCTGACCAAGCGCGGCACCCCAGCGGCCGGGTTCGTGACACCAGAGCGCCACGTCGAAGCCCGGACTAGGCAACAGGTTGGCAGGCAGTGGGATGGCATCCGTCTCCGCCCGACCTGTTGCCTAGTTGTGCCCGCTGTTTCTGGCGCGTAGGCGAGCCCTGGCGGGCTCCTCCTTTCACATGTAAGATCTTCCTTACATGTGAAAGGAGGAATCGTGCAGACACCGGAACTGACCGGGGATCAACTGCTAGCGGCGCTCGCGGCCATGGCACATCCGATCCGGATGCGGATCTTGGCGGTGCTCGCCGGCGGGCGTGACTATGTCAGCCATCTCGCCCGCGAGCTTTCCATCAGCCGCCCACTGCTGCACATTCACCTGCAGCGCCTGGAGGCGGCCGGCCTCGTCCGCGGCACGTTGGAGTTGTCCGAGGACGGCAAGGCGATGAAGTACTTCGAGACCACGGCGTTCGACCTCCGGCTCACCCCGGCGGCGTTCGCCGGCGTGACCGCGACGCTGCGCCTGACCGAGCCCGAACTGGGCTCCACAAAGGAGAGATGAGATGTTTCCCAGCGAAGCCGCCATCGAGACCAACGACGTCGGTCTGGACGGTGTCATTTTCGGCCTGGCCTCGATGATCATCGCGGCGGTCGTCCTGTTGTTCCTGATCCGACTCTTCGTCGACTACCGCAAGGCCAAGTTGGCGGCGGCGCACGACCAGCAGGTTCGCCAACTGGTCAGCCGCTACGAGCAGCTCGCTTCCTCTACTTTGGACGCACAGCAGCGCACCGCCGCCGATCTGGCCGACGTCCGCGCCCGCGTCACCTCGGTGGAGCAAGTCCTCCGTACCGTCGACCAAGGATGAGACCGCGCGAGGCCCCCGGTCCCCCGGAAACGGGCCGCGGGCCGGCGCACGGTTATCGCCGCTGACCCGCCTTCGGGACGCGGGGACGCTCGCCCAGCGCCGGCCGACGGCCGACGCGGATCCAAGTCATTTGACGCAATCTCAAGGCCCGGACTGCCCATAGCGTGGTGGCGTCAAGACTTGGAGGGAGTACGAAAATGAGTGAAGACACGATCCGCAACGTCGTGCTGGTGCACGGCGGTTTCGTCGACGGCGGCGGCTGGCGGGCGGTGTACGACCTGCTCAAGGCGGATGGCTTCCGGGTCAGCGTGGTGCAGAACCCGACGCTGTCGCTGGCCGGAGACGCCGAGGCCACGAGGCAGATCCTCGGCTTGCAGGACGGGCCGACGGTCCTGGTCGGCCACTCGTACGGCGGCGCCGTGATCA
>Ga0307512_10005998_pt1 | contig 12458 bp, 7 predicted proteins | sample 14_EM_MG_FD_200267 | JGI IMG/M metagenome (GOLD analysis project Ga0307512, IMG submission 200267) | Populus trichocarpa ectomycorrhiza microbial communities from riparian zone in the Pacific Northwest, United States - 14_EM | ecosystem: Host-associated > Plants > Roots > Unclassified | place... | reverse complement strand
GCTGCCCGAACCGCCCCGATACCAGCCGTCCGTGCGAGCCCGCGGCACCGCCAACACGACACCCCCGGTCGGGACCGTGCGGCAGTGGGTCGGGCTGGACGACGTCCAGGGCGGCTTCTACCGCAAGGACTACACGCTGCGCGGGGTCGGGCAGCACGTCGAGGTCTGGGTCGCCAAGGATCTGGCGTTCCCGGCCGGGGACTGCCGCGGCGCCGCCTCGACCCTGGTGACCGACGAGCAGGTGCGCGGCTTCGTGCACGAGTTCGACAGCACCATCTACCCCAAGGAGACCGCGGCCTTCAGTACGCCACCCGACCGCGACGGCAGCAACCCCGTCCTGGCCGGCGGCGACTACGGCGGGGACGGCGACAAGACCGTGACGCTCGTCGACAACATCCGCGACGACAACTACTACCACTTTCCGCAGGCGCCCACGTACGTCGCCGGGTTCTTCTCCGCGAGTTTGAACATGCTCTTCGACCGCAACGTGATGACCATCGACGCCTTCGACTGGCAGCACCGCTCCGGCGAGCGGCCCAGCGACGACCCGACCGACGACCTGTGCACCAGCCGGCCCGCCCGGCCCCGGCTCTACGAGGCCACCTTCGCGCACGAATGGCAGCACCTGCTGCAGTTCTACACCGACCCCGCCGAAGTGGACTGGGTCAACGAGGGGCTGTCCGACTACGCGCAGAGCCTGGTCGGCTATGTGGACGCGCGGGCCACCGTCTATCGCCCCGGCGCCGACATCCACCTCGCCTGCTATCAGGGCTTCGGCACGGTGAAGACCCGCTACAACAGCAATCCCCGGGCCTGCGGCGGCCCGCAGAACTCGCTGAACCTGTGGGACGAGGGCGCCGCGTCCGACGTGCTCGCCGACTACGGGATCGCCTACCAGTTCATGCTCTTCCTGCGGGACCGGTTCGGGCCGGCCGTGCTCTCCCGGCTGCACCGCGACGGCACCCACCAGGGGCTGGCCGGGATCACGGCCGCGCTGCGGGGCACCGGCGCCGACCTCTACGACGTCGTGCACGACTTCCAGACCATGACCCTGGTCGACCGGATCGCCGAGAACGGCACGATCGAGGGGATCGACCAGCGCCGGGTCACCGCCGCGAGCCTGCGCTCAAGCGTGAACCTGATCAACCCGGCCGCCTACGACACGCCGGGGGCGGCCCCGAACGGCGCCGACTACGTCCGGCTGCGCGCCAAGGACGGCAGCTACCTGCGCGGCCGGGACCTGCGCAGCGTGCTCTTCACCGGGGCCAAGACCCTGCCCCCGCTGCCGCTCACCTGGTCCGTGGTCGGCGGGGCGCTCTTCTCCGGCGACGCTTCCAACCTCGACGCCACGGCGGTTGTCGCCGTCACGGTGCCGGAGCAGGACCCGCGGCTGCGGATGCACACCAAGTTCACCTTCGAGGAGGGCTACGACTACGGCTACGTGACCGTCTCCACCGACGGCGGCAAGACCTACCGGATCGTCGCCGGGGACGCGACCGTCGCCGGCCCGCTCGGCCCGGCGCTCACCGGCGACTCGGCAGGCTTCAAGACCCAGACCTGGAACCTTTCCGCGTACGCCGGAAAGAAGATCCTGCTGGGTTTCCGCTACGTCACCGACGGCTCGATCAACGAGGGCGGCTGGCTGATCGACGACGCCAGCGTCGGCGCCACCAAGGTCACCGACGGCACCGCCCTGGACGGCTTCGCGTCGCCCACCCAGATCGTGCCGACGCTGGTGCACCACTGGCAGGTGCGCCTGGTCGGGCTCGCCGAGCACAAGGCACGCCAGGTCGCGCTGGCCGACTTCGCCCAGCTGCGCGACTTCGACAAGGTGGTCGCCGTGGTCGGCTACGACGAGCCGACCGAGAAGGTCACCCAGTACGCGCCCTACCAGCTGACGGTCAACGGGTCAGCTCAGCCGGGTTCGTGACCGCGGGCAGCGGGCCGGGCCGCCCGAACCGGTGGCCCTGGCCGTAGCCGCAGCCAAGCGCGGCCATCGCGGCCACCTGACCGGCGTCCTCGATGCCCTCGGCGATCACCCGCACCCCCATGTCGGTGCAGATCGCCACGATCGACCGGCACACCGCCAGGCTGCGCGGCGTGCCGGCGGTGACCAGCGAGCGGTCCAGCTTGACCAGGTCGACCGGGAGCGCGTGCAACAGGTGCAGCGCGTTGTAGCCGGTGCCGAAGTCGTCCAGGCCGAGCTGCACCCCGCGGCCGGCGAGCCGGGCGGCACTGCGCTGGGCGGCGCTGAGGTCGTCCAGCCGGGCCGTCTCGGTCAGCTCGAGCAGCAGCCGGTGCGGGGCCAGGCCGTGCCGGCGCAGCGCCCGCAGCACCTCGTCCTCGTGCTCGGGCTCGCCGAACCGCAACGCCGACACGTTGACGTGCACCACGACCTCGGACCAGGCGCCGCGGAAGGCGGCCGCGTCCCGGCAGGCCCGGTCCAGCACGAAGTCGTCGATGAAGCCGACCAGGCCGGCCCGCTCGGCGACGGTGATGAACAGGTCGGCCGGGATCGGGCCGACCACCGGATCGGTCCACCGGGCCAGCGCCTCGACAGCCACCACCGTGCCGTCGGCGAGCCGGACGATCGGCTGGTAGTGCACGTCCAGCCCGTCGTTCTCGGCCAGCGCCGCGGCCAGCAGCTGGGACAGGTCGGAGACGCCGGTCTCGTCGGCGAGGTCGAGCCGGTAGCGCACCAGGGTGTTCTTGCCGCCGCGCTTGCCCGCGTACATGGCCGCGTCGGCCCGGCGGACCAGCTCGTCCGCGGAGGCCGGATAGTCGGCCGCGTCGGCGAAGCCCACGCTCGCCCCGACGGTCACCTCCCGGCCGTCGATCTCGTACGGCCGGCGCAGCGCGTCGAGCAGCTTGTCCGCCGTCTCCTCGGCGTCGCCCGGGCCCTCGAGCAGCACGGCGAACTCGTCGCCGCCGAGCCGGGCCACCGTGTCCCCCGAGCGCACCCCGGCGGTGAGCCGCTCGGCCGCCTCCCGCAGCACCCGGTCCCCCGCGGCGTGCCCGTACCGGTCGTTGACCGCCTTGAAGTCGTCCAGGTCGAGGAAGAGCACGGCGAGGCCACCGCCGTCGCGCCGGTGCAGGGCCAGCGCGTGGTCCAGCCGGTCGCGGAACAGCGCCCGGTTGGCCAGCCCGGTGAGCGCGTCGTGGAACGCCTGGTGGGTCAGCTTCTCCCGGCCCTCGGTGACCCGGTCCAGCAGCCGGGTGTTCTCCACCAGGGTGATCGCCTGCCGGGTGATCAGCAGCGCGACGACCGCCGTCTCCAGGGCGATCTCGACCGGGTTGATGTCGTCGCCGACCGCCAGCTGCACGATGATCAGCGCGCAGGTGGCGGCGACCGGTATGTACGGCAGCAGCAGGTGTCCCCAGCGGGACCCGGCGGGCTCGACCTCGGGCTGGCCCGGCGGCGCCGGCGGGGTGAGCGCGGCCAGCGCGAGCAGGCTCGGCCCGATGATGAAGCCGGCGTCGGCCAGTGCCGGCATCCGCTCGGCGCCGGAGGCCACCAGGTAGGCGAAGACGCTGTCCGAGAACGCGATGCCGGTCAGCCCGGCACCGAGGAACACCAGCTGGCGGTGCGCCGCCCGGGGCACCGGCGAGTTCGCCAGCAGCAGCACCACGATGATCACGCAGACCAGGTCGGTCACCGGGTAGGCGATCGCCACCCCGAACGCGAAACCGTTCGGCGCGCCGGCCCGCACCACCGCGCCGAGCGTGGTCGCCCAGGTCAGCACGAAGAGCGCGCCGACCAGCACCAGCCCGTCCAGGACCACCACGGTCGGGCTGGGCCGGCGCATGATCCCGGCGGCCGGGGTGCGCCGCCCCGGCAGGCTGAGCAGCGCGATCAGCGCCGGGATCGCCAGCCCGAGATAGCCGGCGTCGGCCAGCGACGGCGACGGCAGCGGCACGTCCGCGAAGAGCTGGTTGTACGACCAGATCACCTGGCCGCAGGCCCACGACGCCATGCCCAGCGCGAGCCACAGCCGCCACGCCCGCTGGCCGCCCTGGTAGCGCCGGGCGGTCCACAGGCAGCAGGCGACCGTGGCGAGGGCCCCCGCGAGCTGCGCAGCGTCGTCGATCGCCTGGGTCAGGAACTCATCGAGCAGGCCGGCCTGCCCCGCGCCCACCGTGGCGACCACGACGGCGAGCGCGGCAGCAGTGGCTACCTCGGTTTTGGACATGTAGGTTGACTCGCCGTCACTAGGCGGGCGGGATGACTCCGTAGATGATCGCGGTGCTCCCGGCCCCGGCCTTGTTGATGTGCCCACCGCAGAGGATATGGGCGCCGGTGGTGGGCAGCGCGCTCAGGTTGGCCAGAATCTCCAGGCTGATCCGGTGCCGTTGGTAGACCAGCAGCGACGCCGCGTAGGTCTCGTCCGTGCCGAGATCGGGGCCGAACGTGTCGATCCCGGTGCCGCCCCGGTAGCCGAGCCGGCCGGTGTCGATCAACCACTGCACCGTGTCCGGGTCGAAACCGGGCTGGTGCATCGTCTGGTCGGCGTCGAAGTTGAAGAAGGCGTCCGTGCCCCACTTCGCCTCCCAGCCGGTCCACATGATCACCATGGACTCGTCGGCGATCCGGCCGTACTTCTTCTCCCAGGCCTTGATGTCTTTGACCGAGAGGGCGTAGTCGGCGTTCTTCGCGCACTTGTCCCGAACGTCGATCTTCACGGCTGGCAGAAAAAGGTCGCCGACGTCGAGGTCGTCGGCGAGCGGCTCGCCGGCGTTGAAGTGCCCGGGCGCGCCCCAGTGCGTGCCGGTGTGCTCGCCCTCGCGGACGAACTGCAGGTAGTAGCCGTCGTCCTCGATGGTCGCGATGGTCTCCAGCTCGAAGGCCGGGTCGCCCGGGAAGAGCAACGTCGTCGCCGGGTCGTTGAGGTGGGACAGGCTGACCAGGCCCAGCCGGTCCAGCGGGAAGCCGCCGCTGGCGCTGGCCGCCGAGCCGCCGCCCGAGGCGCCGGCGACCACGCCCGCCAGGCCGGCCGCGGCCGCACCCATCATCGCTCGTCGTCGCATATCTGCCTCACCAGAGCCCTTCGGTCGCAATGCCCGATCTTGTGCGCTGTCTTGTTTATGCCGCGCCCGCGATCGGTGTCAATGCACTGAACGGCGGGCGCCGGCGGCCGGGCATCGCCGCGGTCCGGCCAGTCGCCTGGCGCGCGGCTGCCGAAGACGATATACGCGCCCCGGCGGCGGGACCGTCCACTGTGTCCGGCCGGAGAAAATCCGGGAGCGCACGGGCCGGCCTCGTGGCTACCGTGGCGCGGTGGACCTGATGCCCGCCGACCTGCCCGTCCTGACCACCCTGGGCCCGGTCGCCGGTGCCCAGGCCTGGCTGACGGGCCTGCCGGGCCTGATCGCCGCGGTGCGCGACGAGTTCGGCCTGCGGCTGTCGGCGCCGCTGCACGGCGGGAGCTGCAGCTGGGTCGCCCCGGCCACGATGCCGGACGGCACGGCGGTGATCGTGAAGATCGGCTGGCCGCACCGCGAGATGCTCGGCGAGCCGGCCGCCCTGCGGCTGTGGGCCGGCCGGGGCGCGGTGCGGCTGATCGCGCACGACCCGCGACGGCACGCCCTGCTGCTCGCGCCCTGCGTTCCCGGCCTCGAGCTGGGCCGCGATCCGCAACCGGCGGCCGACCGGCTGCGGATCGGTTGCGCGGTCCTGCGCCGGCTGTGGGCCGCGCCGGTCACGGACGAGTTCGAGCGGCTAGCCGACGTCACCGCCGAGTGGGCCACGCTCACCGAGCAGCGGATGGACCGGATCCGGCCCGGCTACGATCCCGGCCTGGTCGCCGAGGGTGTGCGCCTGCTCCGGACGCTGCCCGCCGGAGCCGGGCGCGAGGTGCTGCTGCACGGCGACTTCAACCCCGGAAACGTCCTCTCCGACGGCCCGGGCTGGCGGGCGATCGACCCGAAACCCATGGTGGGCGACGCGGCCTACGACCCTTGGCCGCTGCTCGAGCAGATCGACGACCCATTTTCGTACGCGGACCCGGCGGCCGTGCTGCGCGAGCGCGTAACGCTGCTGGCGGGCCGGCTCGAGCTGGACGCCGCCCGGATCGTGGCATGGAGCGTGGCCCGCCGGGTGGAGACGGCGCTGTCGATCGCCGCCGGCGGTGACGTCGCGGGCGGCGCGAACGTACTCACCGAGGCTCGGATCCTGGCGGACCTGTAGCCGGCCTCGGAGTCGCGCGGCGACGGAGGGCGGCGCGTCATGCGAGCCAAAGGCATCGGCTACGACACCGGGTTCAGCCTCGACGGGGTCACCCGCAGGCCGTTCGATCACGATCTGGTCCGGCGTGAGCTGCGGATCATCCGCGAAGACCTGCACTGCACGGCCGTGGGCCTGTTCGGCGACGATCTGGACCGGCTCGACTTCGCCGCCGGCCACGCCGCCGAACTGGGCCTGGAGGTCTGGTATTCGCCGTTCACCCACCAGCTCGGCCCCGAGCAGATGCTCGACCTCCTCGCCGACGCCGCCACCCGGGCCGAGCGGATCCGGCAGCGCGGCAGCGAGGTCGTCTTCGTCACCGGGGCCGAGCTGAGCCTGTTCAACAGCGGTTTCCTGCCCGGCGACAGCCTGCGGGAACGGATCGACAACCTGCTCAGAGCGACCCCGCAGACCCGCGCGCTGCTGGCCGGGATCCCCGAGCGGATGAACGACTTCCTCGCCCGGGCCGTCGCCGTGGTCCGCGAGCGGTTCGGCGGCAAGGTCACCTACGCGTCGATCCCGTTCGAGGGCGTCGACTGGAGCCCGTTCGACATCGTCTCGGTCGACGCGCACCGCTCCAAGGAGGTCGCCGGCGTCTACCGCGACGCCATCCGCACCATGGTCGACCAGCCGAAGCCGGTCGCCATCACCGAGGTCGGGTGCACCCCGCACCGGGGCGCGTCCGACCACGCCGCGCTCAGCGGCGACATCCTCGAGTACGAGGGCGGCACCCCGGTGCGGCTCAACGGCGACTACGTCCGCGACGAGCAGGAGCAGGCCGACTACCTGCGCGAAATGCTCGATATCTTCGCCACCGAGGGCGTCGACGCGGCGTTCGTCTGCACCTTCGTCTGCTACGGCCTGCCGCACCGCGCCGATCCCCGCACCGACCTCGACATGGCGAGCTGGGGCATCGTCAAGGAACTCGAGGGCCGCACCGGCGACACCTATCCCGGCCTGCCCTGGGAGCCGAAGGCGGCGTTCGGCGCGCTCGCCGACTACTACGCCAGGACGCCGGAGCACTCCTCTTGAGCGGTTCTTCTTCCCGGCGAGGAAACACACCAGGTGCGATTGATCTGGCGCAAATCCGACGCAACCGCCACCCCTTGACCCGCGCCACGGGATAGTTGCGTCGTACATGGATCGATGTGGATGGGGTGGGGCGATGCCGCGTCCGGAGCGTTCGGTTGATCCTGCCGACGGACCGGTGCAGATGCTGGCCGCGGAGCTTCGCGAGCTGCGCCGCCGGGCCGGGAATCCGGGATATCGGGAGCTGGCGGCGAGGACCAGTTACTCGGTCACCGCGCTGGCCGACGCCGCCGGCGGCCGGCGGTTGCCGAGCCTGCCGGTGACCTTGGCGTTCGTCCGGACGTGCGGTGGCGACCCGTCCGCCTGGGCACGACGGTGGCAGCAGGCCTCGGCCGAATGGGCGGCGTCGCAGCGCAACGGCGCGCGACGGCAGTCCCCGGAAACGGCCGGGAATCCGCCGTATCTCGGCCTGATCGGCTACGGCGTGGACGACGCGGACCGCTTCTTCGGGCGACGGCAGCTCCTGGCACAGCTGGTGGAGATGCTGGACGAGCACCGTTTCGTGGCCGTCTTCGGCGCCTCCGGCAGCGGTAAGTCCTCGCTGCTGCGGGCCGGCCTGATCCCCACCTGGCGGTGCGGCGGCGAGGACCGGCACGCCTTGCTGATCACCCCGGGTGCCGAACCATGCGAGGCGCTGCGGAAAGCGTTGGAGCGGGCGCCGGCCACCGCCGGGACGCTGCTGGTCGTGGACCAGTTCGAAGAGCTGTTCACGCTGTGCCGCGACCCGGTCGAACAGAGCGCCTTCATCGCCGAGCTGGCGACGGGCAAGCCGCGGATCGTGATCGGAGTCCGCGCCGACTTCTACGAACGCTGTGCGCAGTCCGCGCCGTTGGCCCGCCTGCTCGCCGGGGCCAGCGTCCCGGTGGGCCCGCTGACCGCGGACGAGCTGCGCGAGGTGGTCACCGAGCCGGCCGGGCACGCCGGGTTGAGCGTCGAACGGGCGCTGGTGACCAAGGTCGTGGCGGACGCCGAGGATCAGCCGGGAGCCTTACCGCTGATCTCGCACGCGTTGCTGGAGACGTGGCGGCAACGCCGCAGCGACATCATGACCGTGGCCGGGTACGACGCCGCGGGCGGCATGAGCGGCGCGATCGCCCAGACCGCGGAGTCGGTGTATCAACGCCTGGACGAACGCGACCGGGAGACGGTCCAGCACGTGCTGACCCGCTTGGTCGCCCTGGGCGAGGGGGTGCCCGACACCCGGCGCCGGGTCCAGCGTGCCGAGCTGGACCAGCCGGAGGTGAACGCGGTGCTCACCGAGCTGGCCGACGCGCGCCTGCTGGTCCTCGGCACCGGCACCGTCGAGATCGCCCACGAGGCGCTGATCAGGGCCTGGCCCCGGCTGGACGACTGGCTGCACGCCGACCGCGACGAGCTCGAACTGCACCGCCGCCTCACCGAGGCGAGCCGGCTCTGGCAATCGCACGACCGCGACAGCGGCGCGCTGTACCGTGGCGCCCCCTTGGCCGCGTGGGACGGCCGCAGCCTGCGGCGCCTCAACGCCCTGGAGCGCGCGTTCCTGACCGCCGGCCGCGATCGCCAGGACCGGGAAACGGCCGGCCGGCGGCGCCGCGTCCGGTTGGCGCTGGCCGGTCTGGCCGCCGGTGTGGTGATGCTGAGCATGCTGGCCGTCGTCGCGGGCGTTCAGGCGTACCGGGCGGGCGAACAACGCGACCTGGCACGTTCCAACCAGCTGGTGGCCAACGCCCGCGCCCAGCTGGAGGTCGATCAGGAAGTCGCACTCCTGCTGGCCATCGAGGCGTTCGACGTGCGGCCGACCGAGGAGGCGCAGGCGGTCCTGCGTCAGGCGGTCGCCGATTCCCGGGTCCGGGCAACCGTGCACACGGGCCACGGCCAGGTGCTCGGGGTTGCCTTCAGCCCGGACGGCAGCCATATCGCCAGCAGCGGCGACGACGGCACCGTCCGCTTATGGCAGCGGGCCGGCCCGTACGGTGTGCTCCCCTCCCCCAGAGTCCTGGGCGGTGGCGCCTCGGCCGTGCACAGCCCGGTGTTCAGTCCCGACGGTCGCCGCATCGCCGCCGCCGGCTTCGGCGGCCTGGTCACCGTATGGGACCTGAGCAGCGGCACTCCGGTGATCCTGCGCGGGCACCGGGAGCGGGTCAACACCGTCGCGTTCAGCCCGGACGGTCTGCGGCTGGCCAGCGCCGGCGATGACGGTGACGTCCGGATCTGGGACCTCACGGCGCAGCAGCCTCCGGTGGTCCTGCCGGTCGACGGCCCGCCGCTGAGTCTCGCGTTCAGCCCGGACGGAGAACGGCTCGCCGTCGGCGGCATGGGCCCGATCCGCATCTGGGCGGCGACCGGGCGGGGCACACCGCAGGTGCTGGCCGGTCACGAGTACACGGTCAAGGATGTCGACTTCAGCCCGGACGGGCGGCGGCTGGCCAGTGCGGGCAGTGACGGCACGGTCCGCGTCTGGCCGGTCGGCGAGCCGGGGACGCCGGTCGTCCTGCACGCCAACGACTCGTACGTCGAGAGCGTCGCGTTCAGCCCGGACGGGCGCCGGGTGGCCAGCAGCCACAGCGGCAGCAACACCATCCGGGTGTGGAACGCGACCGGCGACCAGGACCCGGTGGTCCTGCGCGGACACGACGGAGCGGTGTGGAGTGTCGCCTTCAGCCCGGACGGGCGGCAACTGGCCAGCGCGAGCACCGACGGCACGGTCCGGCTCTGGGATCCCGGCCTCGCCGCGAACCCGCTCGTCCTGCGCGGCCACCGCGGGCAGGTGTGGGCCGTCGCCGCCGGAGCCGATGGGCGGCTGCTGGCCAGCGGCGGGCTCGACGCTGTCGTACGCGTCTGGCGATACCCGTGGCAGGCCGACCCGCTGCTGCTGCACGGCAACGAGGACGAGATCCTGGCGGTCGCGGTCAGCGCCGACGGCAGGTGGGTAGCGACCGGCGGGCGGGACAGGACCGTCCGCGTGTGGGACACGCGCACCGGCGGCGTACGGGCGACGCTGCGCGGTCACACCGGCCCCGTGCCGGCGGTGAGCTTCAGCCCGGACGGGCAGCGCGTGGCCAGCGGCAGCAAAGACGGCACCGTGCGCATCTGGCCGCTGGCCGGCGGCACACCGGTTCAGCTGCGCGCGCACGAGGGCGGTGTCCGGGGCGTCGCGTTCAGCCCGGACGGGCAGCGCGTAGCCAGCGCGGGCGCCGACGGAGCGGTGCGCCTGTGGCCGGCCGACGGCACCGGGACACCGACGCTGGTGCAGGACCAGCCGGCCGGCCGCCAGGTCTGGGCCGTCGACTTCAGCCCCGACGGGCAGCGCCTGGCCGTCAGCGGTCAGGACGGCGCCGTGCGGATCTGGCGCGCCGACGGTCAGGGCCCGCCGGTCTCCCTGCGCGGTCATCGCGACGCCGTCTGGAGCGTGGCCTTCGGCGCGGACGGCCGGCTGGTCGCCAGCAGCGGCCAGGACGGCGACGGCCTACGGATCTGGCAGGCGGCGACCGGCCGGGAAGTGGTCACCGTACGCGGCCACGACGCCTCGATCGAACAGGCCCGGTTCGCCCCGGACGGGCAGCTGATCACCGCACACGGCGACGGTACCGTCCGAATCTGGCGCTGCGCGGTCTGCGGTCCGATCGCCGCGGTCCGCGCCCTGGCGGGCGCCTCGGCCACCCGCAGCCTCACCGCCGAGGAACGCGACGCCTTCGTCACCCACTGACCGCGGTTGTTCACCACCGCACGGGCCACCGAACAATCCGGGTCCGCGTTGTTCGGCGTTTTCCGGGAGTGGTTGACAAACTTGCGCCTCTGCTGGGGTTGAAGCACGGCCAGAGACAGAAGGAGTCACCATGAGAATTCGCGCAATGGCCCTGCTACTGACCCTGTTCGCGACGATGGCAGCGGTGGTCGCGCCGGCCACCAGCGCCAACGCCGCGGGAACCAGACAGTGCGCGTCCAGCGCCAACCTCGGAAGGATCTGCGTCACCCCGCAGGGCAGCAACGGCCACTACAACGCGGAGTACTGGAACACCACCTCGAACAGCCGCTACGTCGATTTCAACCTGGAAGCGCGCGGAATCGGCACCTTCGGCTCCGGCGGTGCGTTCACCGTCGTCGCCGGCGGATACCGCAGCTACGTCTTCGCCATCGGCAGGCCGGATGCCTGCGTGCGGCTGTACCTCTACGACCGGACCGGGGTCTACGCACCAGTCGTGACCCCGTACACCTGCTAGCCCGCAACAGTATCCGCCTCGATGTGGAGTCCCTCCGCATCGAGGCGGCGCCGTACAGACCTTGGCGGATCCGCCCCTACGCGACTCCGGTGAGGAACAGCAGGCCCGCTGCGAGCAGGCCGGCCTCGACCAGCCGGACGAATACCCGGTCGCTGATCCGGGCGACGATCTTCCGGCCCGCCCACGCGCCGGCCAGCGTCGCCGGGGTCAGCGCCGCCCCGAGCAGCAGCACCCGCGCGGTGAGCAGGTCGGCGGCTCCGTAGGCGCCGATCTTCGCGGCGTGCATGAGCAGGGCGCAGGCGGCTTCGGTGCCGATGAAGACGGCGCGGGTGAAGCCCTTCGCGAGGAAGAACGGGGCGGTCAGCGGGCCGACCGAGCCGAGCAGGGCCGAGCCCAGCCCGGAGGCGGCGCCGACGCCGATGAACGCGTTGTCCGGCGGCGGTTTCGGATGCGGCCGCCAGCGCCGCCAGCCGACGACCACGATCAGGAAGACGCCCAGCAGCCGTTTGAGCGGGGCCAGCGGGGCGTGCGCCAGCAGCAGCCCGCCGGCCACCGCGAACGGGACCGCGCCGAGACTGAACCGGGCGATGACCCGCCAGCACAGGTGTTCGCGGTTGAACCAGACCCGGCCGCCGTTGCTGGCGATCTGGGTCAGCGTGAGCACCGGCACCGCGACGCGCAGGCCGAACAAGCCGGTGAAGACCGGCAGCAGCAACGCCCCGCCGCCGAAGCCGGCCACCGCCGACACGAGAGCCAGCACGAACGCCGCCACCGTCGAGACGGCGAGCGCCGGCAACAGGTTCGCCATCAGTCGGCGGTCGGTCGGCTCGGCAGCACGCATTCCTCCCGGGGAGCAGAGCCGCTCTGCTCCACCCGAGGACACACTGCCACCAGGAAGCCGGCACGCGCCAGACGTTGACACTGTCACGTTGACAGTGTCAGTATTGCCG
>Ga0307512_10005997_pt1 | contig 12461 bp, 9 predicted proteins | sample 14_EM_MG_FD_200267 | JGI IMG/M metagenome (GOLD analysis project Ga0307512, IMG submission 200267) | Populus trichocarpa ectomycorrhiza microbial communities from riparian zone in the Pacific Northwest, United States - 14_EM | ecosystem: Host-associated > Plants > Roots > Unclassified | place... | reverse complement strand
GGCGTCGACGCGGCCGGCCGCGAGCAGCGACGGGAGCTGGTCGGGCGGGGCGTTGACGAACCTGTCCGTCGCCGGGTCGAAGCCGGCCGCTTTCGCGTACGCCGGGAAGAGTGTCTGGCTCGCCCCCGCGGGTGCCGCACCCAGCGTCCGGCCGACCAGGTCCGTGGGTTTGGTGATGCCGCGGCCGGCCAGCGTCATCATCGACAGGAGGGTGCTGGACTGCACGGCCATGATCGTGCGGTAGTCCGGAAAGGCCTTGGTGCCCCGGATCGCGCTGACGAAGTCGAGGAAGGCGAACTGCGCCTTGCCGGCGGCGAGCGTTTTCAGGTTTGCGTCGCTGGGCTGGCCCGGCAACACGGTGAGGTCGATGCCGACGTCGTTGAAGAAGCCTTTGGCCACCCCCACCCAGGGAAAGGTCTCGCGGGGCGTGGTGCCGTAGCCGGTCAGAAAGGTGACGGCGGTGCCGCCGGCGCTCTTGGTCTTGCTGGCCTCTTGGCCGCAGGCGCCGAGTGCCGCCGCAGCAGACACCGCGCCCACCGCGGCGAGCAGCTCTCGTCGAGTAAGCATGACAATGCTCGATTCCCCCTGATTTTGATCGACATACATCGATGAATGATCGTAAGTCGACCCCAATGGTCAACTCAACGACCGGCGACCGGTCCGCCGTAAAACGCGCAAACAGGCCATTGGTCCCGCCCGCGCCGAGAACGCTTCGGCACCGCTTCGCGGGAGCGAGCGGCCGGGTCTAACCTCGCCGGCCGGTCGGCCCGCTGCCGGCGGTGGCCACCGAGGTCGGCAGCAGCTCCGGCGGGACCGGCCGGCCGAAGTGATAGCCCTGCAGCAGGTCGAAGCCGAGCGCCCGCAGGGTGTCGGCGGTGTGCTGGTCCTCGACCCCCTCGGCGACCAGGGTCAGCCCGAGCCCGCGGGCCATCCGGGCCACCGCCTCGACGATCACCCGTTCCTGCGGGTCGTGCACGCGCAGCACGAAGGCCCGGTCCAGCTTTAGCTCGTCCAGCGGCAACTGGGTCAGCAGCGCGAGCGAGGTGTAGCCCGTGCCGAAGTCGTCCATGGCGACCCGGACGCCCAACTCACGGATCGCCCGCAGCCGCTCGGCGCTGCGCTCGGGCCGGGTCATCACGACGCTCTCGGTGATCTCCACGATCAGCGCGCTGGCCGGCAGCGAGTGCTTCGCCAGCAGGCCCGCGATGACCTCGACGATCCGGTCGTGGGCCAGCACCGGCGCCGGCAGGTTGACCGCGACCGGCAGCGGGCGGCCCGCCTCGTGCCAGCGGGCGGCCTGCTCGACCGCGTCGGCCAGCACCCGGTCGGTCAGCACGGTGATGGCGGCCGACCGCTCGGCCTGCGGCAGGAACGCGGCCGGCAGCAACAGCCCCCGCTCCGGGTGCTGCCAGCGCACCAGGGCCTCGACCGAGCGGATTGTGCCGTCGGCGGCGTCGACCAGCGGCTGATAGTGCAGCACCAGCCGGCGCTCGTCGATGGCCGTGCGCAGCTCGGATTGCAGCCGCACGTCGGTGCGGCGCTCGTCGGCCAGTTCGGGCTGCCACACCTCGACGGCGCTGTGGTCGCGCTTGGCGGCGAACATCGCGGCGTCGGCCCGGGCCAGCAGGACGCCGGCCGGCCCGGAGGCGATGCCCAGCGACGCCTCGACGGTGACCAGGGTGCCGTCGACCACGATCGGACCGCGAACCGCGTCCAGGATCTGGTTGCCGAACGACTCCAGATCCTCGGGGAACCAGTCGAGCAGCAGGACGAACTCGTCGCCGCCGGGCCGAAACGCGCGGTCGAGGCCGCACATCCGGGCCAGCGTCCGGCCGACGTGCCGGAGCACCTCGTCGGCGCCGTGGTGGCCGAGCTCGTCGTTGATCGCCTTGAAACGATCCAGGTCCAGGAAGAACAGGGCGACGTCGCGGCCGGGGTCGGCGGCCTCGATCACGCGGTTCAGCATCCGGCGGTTGCCGAGGCCGGTCAGGTCGTCCCGCATGGCCAGGGCCGCGTACCGGCCGCTGAGGTGCTCGACGAGCGGGCCGACCGGGGCGATGCCCACGGCGCCGTCCTCGAACGCCACCACCACCGGGGCCCCGGTCTGGCCGCTCGGCCGGTCCAGCGCCGACCGCGCCGCCTCGTCCCACGCCATCCCGGCGCTCAGCACCAGCGCCGGCGCGTCGAGCACGCCGCGCAGCGGCTCCCGGGCCAGCAGCGCCCGGCCGTAGCCGAGGCGTCCCGAGAGGACGAACTCCATCCGGGCCCGGTCCAGCAGATACATCTGGCCCGCGATGACGGTGATCACGCCCGGCCGCAGCTCGTCGGCGCGCATCAGCGCCTCCACTTCGGCCATGCTGGTGTCCGCATCGGTCACCGCGACCGGCGTTGCAAGCTCACCAAGGATCACCGGTCGTCACCTCCCCGAGAACACCCGTGGCTCGCAACGATGCCACAGGAAGCCCGGGAACCGAACTACCCGGCGTCAACCGTTCCGCTGAGTAATTGACCTACTACAGCAGCGTCGCTCGGCCGTCCGAAAAGGAATCCTTGGCCGTGATCGCAGCCGATTTCGCGTAGGCGCGCCCATTGTCCGTCGGTCTCGATGCCCTCGGCGACGGTACGCATGTGCAGCGCCTGCCCGAGGCCGACCACGGCGTCCACGAGCGCGGTGTCGCCGGCGTTGGTGTCGACCTGCTCGACGAAGCTCCGGTCGATCTTGATGATGTCCACCGGCAGCCGCTTCAGGTAGCTCAGCGACGAGTAGCCGGTGCCGAAGTCGTCGATGGCCAGGTGCACGCCGAGCCCGCGCAGGGCGTACAGCGTCTCGATCGCCCCGTCGATGTCGTGTACCAGCATCGACTCGGTGATCTCCAGGGTCAGCGAGCCCGGCGCGATGCCCGCGTCGCTGATCGCGGCGGCCACGTCGCCGACCAGGCCGGTGTCCTGGAACTGCCGGGCCGACAAGTTGACGTTCATCACCAGGCCGGCCGCCGCCGGGCTGGCGCGCTGCCAGACGGCCAGCTGCGCGCACGCCTGCCGCAGCACCCACCGTCCGAGCGGGACGATCAGGCCGTTCGCCTCGGCGTTGGCGATGAAGGTGTACGGGCTCAGCAGCCCTTCCTGCGGATGCTGCCAGCGGACCAGGGCCTCGACCGCGGTCAGCTTGGAGGTGCGGATGTCGACGACGGGCTGGTACAAGACGACGAACTGCTCCTGTTCGAGTGCCCGTTCCATGTCGACCCGCTGCTGCGCCTCCTCCAGCACCGAGTGATACATCGCCGACTCGAAAACCGCGTACGCGTTGCGGCCGCCGCGTTTGGCCGCGTACATGGCCAGGTCCGCGTTGCGCAGCAGTTGCTCGGCCGGTGCGCCGACCAGCCCGGTGCTGCTGGCGATGCCGATGCTCAGGGTGGTGTCGATGTCCCGGCTGGCCAGTCTGGTGGGCCGGCGTACCTCGTGCAGCAGCCGCTCGGCCAGCGCGACGGCGGCGGCCGGGTCGAGATCCTCGACGAGGATCGCGAACTCGTCGCCGCCGAGCCGGGCGAGCGTGTCGGCCGGGCGGACCTGCTCGCGCAGCCGGTTCGCGATCTCGGTGAGCAACTCGTCGCCGGCGCTGTGCCCGAGGTTGTCGTTGACCAGCTTGAAGTCGTCCAGGTCGATGAGCAGCACGGTGACCGCGCCGCCCCGGGTCCGGGCGACCGCATGCTCGAGCCGGTCGCGAAACAGCGCCCGGTTCGGCAGCCCGGTGAGCGAATCGGTGAACGCCTGCCGGCTGAGCTGCTCCTCGAGCTGGCGCCGGGTGCCGATGTCGCGCAGGCTGATCACGAACGCGCCCAGGTCGGGATCGTCGGCCCGGTTGGTGCCGATCGCGTCGAGGTAGGCCCAGGAGCCGTCGGGCCGGCGGATCCGAACCTCGGTCCGGCCGGTGTGCCCGGCCGGCGCGGCGACCAACGCCTTCCACCAGGCGGCCGTGCGGTCGATGTCGTCGGGGTGCACGAGCCCGTCGAAGCCGAACACGGTGAGGTCGTCGGCGCGGCTGCCGAGCAGCGCCTTCGCGGACGGGCTGGCGTAGCGGGTCTCGCCGCGCAGCCCGATCGCGAGCACCGCGTCGGACGACGCCTCCAGCAGCAGCTCGGTGCGATGCTCGGCGGACCGGCGCCGCTGGTCCAGCCGGCGGCGGCTCTGCGCATTGACCGCGTTGACGATCACGATGCTCACCATGATCACCACAACCATGCCGAGGTACGGAAGGTTGGCCGAGGTCAGCCACGGGAGCAGCGCGAGGTAGCCGACGACGGCAACCGCCCCGAGCCCGGCCACGATCCGCGGCGAGTGCAGCGCGCCCACGGTCAGCAGGGCCAGCGTCGCGCCGGGCACGTAGAGCATCCGCCCGTCCGGATCGACCGCGGCGAACAGGAACAACACCGGCAGGTGCGCGATCCACCCGGCGATCAGCCCCAGGCGTACGGCGGGCCGGCGCACGAACCGCGCCCAGGGCAGGACCAGCGCCACCGCCTGGAAGAGGGCGAACGCGGCGGTCGGAAGTGCCCACCAGCGCGCCCCCGGGGCCCAGTCAACGGCCACGTGCAGGGCGCCGAGCAGCGTGACACCGGCGCCGATGGCTGCGCCGATGCGAATCTGGCGTGCCCAGTACTCCGCTTCGAGGTCGTCGATCACGGGCGGATCATCGGCGTCCCGGCCAGGCACCTGAGAACTTGCCGAGCACCGCGGCTAGGACGCGAGTGCCGACCGGGCCCGCCGGGCTTGCAGGAACCACGTACGCAAGGAGATCGCGGCGATCCAGCTCCAGCCGGCGATGATGGCCGCGCGCTGCACCAGCCCGGTGGTCGCGGCCGGCCCCGCGCCCATCGCGAGGAACAGCACCGGCACGGCCACCCCGGTCGCCCGGCTGTACCAGGCCCAGCGGCGATCCGCGAGGCGACGGGCGACCACGAAGCAGACGGCCGTCAAGGCGCCGAACACCGGCAGCGAGGCCACGAGGTGCAGATTGCCGTGCCAGGTGTGGATCTCGCTCGGCACCGGGTCGGTGACGAAGACGCCGGACAGGATCAGGCCCGCGCCGTACGTGGCGATCAGGCGCGGGGTCCATCGGTACGCCCGGCCGGAGCGCAGCGTCCAGGCCAGCCCGACCGCGAACGCGATCATCAGCAGCCCGGTGACCAGGAAGTTAGCGACCTGCACCCAGCCGTACGGGCCCAGCGCCAGCTCGCTGACGGTGTCGCGGACCGGGTCGTAGTCGGGGTGCAGCGCGCCGTCGACCAGGAAGACCGCGACGAAGATTCCGGCACCGATCGCGCCGCACGGAGTCAGGCTCCGCGCTACTCCCGGATAAGGCACTCCCGGAGCGTAGAGGATGCGGTTACGCCACCGCGTCGCGCCAGGAGTACGCCGGTTCGTAGCCGAGCAGCCGGCGGGCCTTGTCGATGGACAGCAGCGTCTCGTGCTCGGCAAGCTCCTTGGTGATCTTGACGCCGGGGTACACCTCGGCCGCTAGGTCGGCGCTGGCGCGGCTCATCACCGTGTCCGCGTTCGCGATGATGAAGATCTCTGTGCCCGTGGCGTCGTAGGCCAGGGCCTTGCGGACGGCCTGCGCCCCGTCCCGGGCGTCGATGTAGCCCCACAGGTTCCAGCTGCGGGCCCGCGGGTCGGCGTCGAACGAGGGGAACGCGGCGTAGTCGGCGGGCTCCATCACGTTCGAGAAGCGCAGGCCGATCATCTTCAGCCGCGGATCCCATCGGCAGAACTGCGCCGCCATGGCCTCCTCGAGGTGCTTGACCAGCGCATACCGCGACTCGGGCCGGGCCGGGTAGTCCTCGTCGAGCGGGATGTAGGGCGGCGGCGTCTCGAACGGGATGCCGAGCAGGGTCTCGCTGGAGGCCCAGACGACGTTGGTGATCCCGGCCGCTTTGGCGGCGGCGAAGACGTTGTAGGTCGCCGTGATGTTGTGGTGGAACGTGGCCGCGTTCGCCGTCAGGCCCGGCGCGGGGATCGCGGCCAGGTGCACGACGGCGTCGACGTGGGCGTAGCGGTCGTCGATACCGGCCAGCGCCTCGACGGTCTGCCCGTAGTCGGTCAGGTCGATCTTGACCGTCGGCCGCGCCCCGGCGACGTCGATGTTGATCACCTCGTTGCCGTGCTCGGCCAGCTCCGCGACGACGGCCCGGCCCAGCTTGCCGCTACCCCCGGTGACCACGATCCGGCTCATCTCGCGCCTCCTTGTCCCCACGCTGCGCCAGCAGCCTGCCACCACCGAAACACCTGCGCTCCGCGAGCAGCCTGCCACGGCCTGCCACGACCGCGGCAGCCGGTGCGGAAACAGTTGCGTAGACCCCTTGCCTGGTGCGGATTCGATGAAAAGATGGTGCCTCGGAGCGTGATAACTCTGTGGGAGGCCCCATGACCAGCAAGCGCGTGCTGCACAACTTCATCGATGGGGCCGCCGCCGAGCCCGCCGACGGACGCTACGCGGACCTGATCGATCCGTCGACGGGCGAGGTGTTCGCATCCGCCCCGATTTCCGGCCAGCAAGACGTCGATCGGGCCATGTCCGCCGCCGCGAAGGCGTTCGAGACGTGGCGCGACACCACTCCCGGCGAGCGGCAACGGGCCCTGCTCAAGTTCGCCGACGCGGTGGAGGCCCGGGCCGACGAGCTGGTCGCCGCGGAAAGCAAAAACACGGGCAAGCCGCTCGGGCTGACCGCAAGCGAGGAGTTGCCGCCGGCGATCGACCAGATCCGGTTCTTCGCCGGCGCCGCGCGGCTGCTCGAGGGGCGCTCGGCGGGCGAGTACATGACCGGTTTCACCAGCTATGTGCGGCGCGAGCCGATCGGCGTGTGCGCCCAGGTCACGCCGTGGAACTACCCGCTGATGATGGCGGTCTGGAAGCTGGCGCCGGCGCTCGCGGCGGGCAACGCCGTGGTGCTCAAGCCGTCCGACACCACGCCGGTCAGCACGGTCCTGCTCGCCGAGATCGCCGCCGAGTTCCTGCCGCCCGGCGTGCTGAACGTGGTCGTCGGCGACCGGGACACCGGGCGGGCGCTGGTCAGCCACCCCACGCCGCAGCTGGTGTCGATCACCGGTTCGGTCCGGGCCGGGATGGAGGTCGCCGCCGCGGCGGCGACCGACCTCAAGCGCACCCACCTCGAGCTCGGCGGCAAGGCACCCGTGGTGATCTTCGACGACGCCGACATCGAGGCGGCCGCCGCGGCGATCGCCGAGGCCGGATACTTCAACGCCGGCCAGGACTGCACCGCCGCCACCCGGGTGCTGGCCGGGCCGGGCGTCTACAGCGATTTCGTCGCGGCGCTGGCCGAGCAGGCCCGCGGCACCCGGACGGGGCCGCCCAGCGACACCGAGGTGCTCTACGGCCCGCTCAACAACGCCAATCAGTTCGCCCGGGTCAGCGGCTTCCTGGACCGGCTGCCCGAGCACGCGTCGCTGGACGCGGGCGGTAAGAAGGTGGGCGATCGGGGCTACTTCTACTCCCCCACGGTCGTCTCGGGGCTGCGGCAGGACGACGAGCTGATCCAGGACGAGGTGTTCGGGCCGGTCATCACCGTGCAGCGGTTCACCGACGAGGACGAGGCCGTGCGCTGGGCGAACGGCGTCGAGTACGGCCTGGCCTCCTCGGTCTGGACCAAGGATCACGGCCGGGCGATGCGGATGACCCGGCGGCTGGATTTCGGCTGCGTCTGGGTCAACTGCCACATTCCGCTGGTGGCGGAGATGCCGCACGGCGGCTTCAAACACTCCGGCCACGGCAAAGACCTTTCCGTGTACGGACTGGAGGACTACACCCGGATCAAGCACGTCATGCACAGCCTGGAGGCCTGAGCCATGACCGACTGCACCGAGCGGCACACGGGTGGGCCACCCAACGACATCGCACGCGAGGGCCAGAAGGGCATGGCAAAGGCGGCACAGCCATGACCGACTGCACCGAGCGGCACACGGGTGGGCCACCCAACGACATCGCACGCGAGGGCCAGAAGGGCATGGCAAAGGGGGCACAGCCATGACCGCGTCGTCGGAGGAACTGCACAAGCGCCGCGGTGCTGCCGTCGCCCGCGGCGTCAGCTCGGTGGTTTCGTCCTATGTGGATAGCGCGGCGGCCGGCAGCCTGACCGACGTCGACGGCCGGCAGTGGATCGACTTCGCCTCCGGCATCGCCGTGACCAGCGTCGGCAACTCCGCTCCCCGGGTCGTCGCGGCCGTGCAGGCCCAGGTCGAGCGCTTCACCCACACCTGCTTCATGGTCACCCCGTACGAGTCGTATGTGGCGGTCTGCGAGCAGTTGGCCGCGCTCACGCCGGGCGGCTTCGAGAAGCGGGCCGCGCTGTTCAACTCGGGCGCCGAGGCGGTGGAGAACGCGGTGAAGATCGCCCGGCACGCGACCGGGCGGCCGGCCGTCGTGGTGTTCGACCACGCGTACCACGGCCGGACCAACCTGACGATGGCCTTGACCGCGAAGTCGATGCCGTACAAGCACCGGTTCGGCCCGTTCGCGCCCGAGGTGTACCGGGTGCCCATGTCGTATCCGCTGCGCGACGGCGGGCTGTCCGGGCCGGAGGCGGCCGCGCGGGCGATCGACGTGATCGAGAAACAGGTCGGCGCGGCGAACGTGGCGGCGGTGCTGATCGAGCCGATTCAGGGCGAGGGCGGCTTCGTGGTGCCCGCGCCCGGCTTCCTGCCCGCGATCGCGGCCTGGGCCCAGGCCGCCGGGGCCGCGTTCGTGGCCGACGAGATCCAGACCGGCTTCTGCCGGACCGGGAACTGGTTCGCCTGCGAGCCCGAGGGGGTCGTGCCCGACCTGGTCACCACGGCCAAGGGCATGGCCGGCGGGTTGCCGCTGGCGGGCGTGGTCGGCCGGGCCGAACTGATGGACGCCGTGCACCCGGGCGGGCTGGGCGGCACCTACGGCGGCAACCCGATCGCCTGCGCCGCCTCGCTGGCCGCCATCGAGACAATGCGCGAGCTGGATCTGAACGCGGCGGCCCGGGCGATCGAGGGCCAGTTGGTGCCCGCCCTGCGCGGCCTGGCCGAGCGCGACCCGGGCATCGGCGAGGTGCGCGGCCGGGGCGCCATGATCGCCATCGAGCTGGTCCGTCCGGGCGAGACAACCGTCCTCGGCCCGGAACCGGACGCGGCCCGCGCCGGGGCGGTGGCGCGGGCTTGTCACGCCGCCGGGCTGCTGGTGCTCACGTGTGGAACGTACGGAAATGTCCTGCGCTTTTTGCCGCCCCTGGTGATCTCGGAGAGTGAGGTAGACCGCGGCCTGGAGATCCTCGAGGCCGCCCTGCAACTCCCGTGACGACTGCCGCGGCTCCCCGGGCTGCGGAAGTCGGCGAGTTGATCGAGGAAGGGCACCGCGTCGAAGGCCTCGGGGCCGACGAGCGGTGCCCTTCTTTTTGACCCGGTTTCTTGACCGAAACCGTGCTTCAAGTGCGGGATCGCTACGGAAACCCTTGTCAAGAGCCCAATAATCTGCGATAAACGCAGGTACGGCTCCGTTGGGACGGCCCGCCCGGCCAGCTCCGCCCCACCGGCGACGGAATCACTCGACTGACGTAAACCTGGCCACGGAATCCATTGCCATAGACCGATCGATTGGGAAAAATCGCAGCGTGACGGAGCTTGCGCTGGACGAGATCAACAAGCAGATCATCGAGCACTTGCAGCGCGACGGACGGATGTCGTACGCCGCGCTCGCGAAGATCATCGGGCTGTCGGAGGCGGCCGTGCGGCAACGCGTGCAACGCCTGCTGGACGGCGACCTGATGCAGATAGTGGCGGTGACCGACCCGCTGACCCTGGGCTTCGCCAGACAGGCCATGGTCGGGGTGAAGGTCGTCGGCGATTTGAGGGCGGTCGCCGACGAGCTCGCCGCGGTCCCCGAGGTCGACTACGTCGTCATCTGCGCCGGCGGCTTCGACCTGCTCGTCGAACTGGTCTGCACCGACGACGACCACCTGCTGCGCCTGCTCAACGACTCCATTCGGACAGTCAAGGGCGTCACCGTCACGGAGACATTCATGTACCTGAAGCTCGCGAAACAAACCTACGCGTGGGGAACCCGATGAACGACGAGAAGCTGTCCACCGCCGCCCGCGACCACCTCTGGATGCACTTCACCCGGCTGTCGTCGTACACCGGGCCAGACGCGGCCGAGGTGCCGGTCATCGTGCGCGGCTCCGGGCCGTACATCTGGGACCAAAACGGCAAGCGCTACCTGGACGGACTGTCCGGGCTGTTCGTGGTGCAGGCCGGGCACGGCCGCACCGAGCTGGCCGAGGCGGCCGCCAAGCAGGCCGCCGAGCTGGCCTACTTCCCCCTCTGGTCATACGCGCACCCGACCGCGTCCGAGCTGGCCGAGCGGTTAGCCGGGCTGGCACCCGGCGACCTCAACCGGGTCTTCTTCACCACCGGCGGTTCCGAAGCCGTGGAAAGCGCGTGGAAGCTGGCCCGCAGCTACTTCAAGCAGACCGGCAAGCCGCTGAAGACCAAGGCGATCTCGCGCGCGGTCGCCTACCACGGCACCACCATGGGCGCGCTGTCCATCACCGGCCTGCCAAGCCTGAAGCAGCAGTTCGAGCCGCTGGTGCCGAGCACCTTCCGCGTGCCGAACACGAACTACTACCGGCGTCCCGACGAGTCCATGACCGAGGAGCAGTTCGGCGTCTGGGCGGCGGACCGGATCGCCGAGGCCATCGAGTTCGAAGGCCCGGAAACGGTCGCCTGCGTCTACCTGGAACCGGTGCAGAACTCGGGCGGCTGCTTCCCGCCGCCGCCCGGCTACTTCCAGCGGGTCCGCGAGATCTGCGACCGCTACGACGTGCTGCTCGTCTCCGACGAAGTGATCTGCGCGTTCGGCCGGCTGGGCGAGTACTTCGGCTCCCAGCGCTACGGCTACCAGCCCGACATCATCACCTGCGCGAAGGGCCTGACCTCCGGTTACGTGCCGCTGGGCGCGATGATCGCGTCGGAGCGGCTGGTCCAGCCGTTCCTGACGGGCACGGCGTCGTTCGCGCACGGCATCACCTTCGGCGGGCACCCGGTGGCGTCCGCGGTCGCCCTGGCCAACCTGGACATCTTCGAACGCGAAGATCTCAACGGGCACGTACGGGCGAACACGGCCCTGTTCCGGTCGTACCTGGACCGGCTGAACGACCTGCCGATCGTCGGCGACGTCCGCGGCGACGGCTACTTCTACGGCATCGAACTGGTCAAGGACAAGGCGACCAAGGAAACCTTCAACGACGACGAGTCCGACCGGCTACTGCGCGGCTTCCTGTCCCAGGCGCTGTTCGAGGCCGGGCTGTACTGCCGCGCCGACGACCGCGGCGACCCGGTCGTGCAGCTCGCTCCCCCGCTGATCTGCGAGGAGTCGCACTTCGCCGAGATCGAGCAGATCCTGCGCACAGTGCTGACCGAGGCATGGACCCGGCTCTGAACCGCCGCCCGTCGTTCTGGCTCGACAGCCTGCCCCCGTTCACGCGCCGCGCCCCGCTGCCCGGCGACCGGACCGCCGACGTGGCCATCGTCGGCGGCGGCTACACCGGACTGTGGACGGCGTACTACCTGTCGCAGCTGGACCCGCGGCTGCGGATCGTGGTCCTCGAGGCGTCGTACTGCGGCTTCGGCGCGTCGGGCCGCAACGGCGGCTGGTGCTCCGGGCTGTTCCCGGTGGCGGAATCCACCCTGGCCCGCCGCTACGGCGCCGAACCCGCCGCGGCGATGTACCGGGCGCTGGCCGGCACCGTCGACGAGGTGGGCCAGGTCGCCGAGGCCGAGGGCATCGACTGCCAGTTTGCCAAGGGCGGGACGATCTCGATCGCCCGCAGCCCCGCGCAGCTGCGCCGGGCCAAGGCGTCCCCGGAGAGCTTCCGCTCCGCCGCCGAAGCCAGCGCGATCTGCGGCGCAACCGGCGTACTGGGCGGCACCTACAGCCCCCACTGCGCCGCGCTGCAGCCGGCGCGGCTGGTCCGAGGCCTGGCGGAGGCCGCCGAACGCCGCGGGGTCGTGATCTACGAGGACACCCCGGCGCTGCGGATCTCCGACGGCGCGGTGCTCACCGCGCACGGCACGGTCCAGGCGGAAGTGGTGGTCCGCGCCCTCGAGGGATACACCGCGGGCCTGAGCGGGCACCGGCGCGCCCTGGCGCCGATCTACTCGCTGATCATCGCCACCGAGCCCCTGCCAGCGTCGGTGTGGGACCGGATCGGCCTGGCCCGCCGCGAAACCTTCACCGACCACCGACACCTCATCGTGTACGGCCAACGCACCGCCGACGACCGGCTGGTGTTCGGCGGCCGGGGCGCGCCCTACCACTTCGGCTCCCGGGTCGACCCCGCATACGACCTGGTGCCGTCGGTGTTCGCGGCGCTACGCCACACCGTGACCGAGCTGTTCGAAATCAACCCCCCGATCGCGTACGAATG
>Ga0307512_10005995_pt1 | contig 12461 bp, 14 predicted proteins | sample 14_EM_MG_FD_200267 | JGI IMG/M metagenome (GOLD analysis project Ga0307512, IMG submission 200267) | Populus trichocarpa ectomycorrhiza microbial communities from riparian zone in the Pacific Northwest, United States - 14_EM | ecosystem: Host-associated > Plants > Roots > Unclassified | place... | reverse complement strand
GCCTGCTTGACTATACGCTCCCAAGTAAGCTCTCAAGACGCTCTCAATCACACTCCCGAGCACGCTCTCAAGTACACTCCCAATTGCACTCGATGACACCCTGCCAGCCTGCTCGACTATACGCTCCCAAGTGCTCTCAAGACGCTCTCAATCACACTCCCGTGCACGCTCTCAAGTACACTACCAATTGCACTCGATGACACACTCCCAGCCTGCTTGACTATACGCTCCCAAGTAGGCTCCCAAGTACACTCCAAGTACGCTCCCAAGTACACCTCCGAGTATGTTCTCAAGTACACTCTCGGGCATGCTCTCCAGGACGCTCCCAATTGCGCTCGATGGCACACTCCCAGCCTACTTGACTACGATCCCAAGTAAGCTCTCAAGACACTCCCAAGAACCCCTCCGAGTACGCACCCAAGTACACCTCCCAGTCGCTCGCAAATACACTCTCAAGAAGGAAGACACTCCCAATCTCACTTGACTATATGCTCCCATGTATGCTCCTGCATGCTCGATCCAGAGACTTGCAGAGTTGTAGACGCCAGGCACTGCGAGGCGTGAGGCTGGTGGCATATGGCAAGCATACTTTGGCGGACGGCGGGCTGCGGGTGGCGTGTGGCGTGTGGCAGGTGGCAGGTGGCAGGCGGTGTATGTTGGCCGATATCATGACGTCGGTCGATATGGTGGTCTGAATCTTATCTTCAGCCCGAGTAAAAATCAGCTTCATGTTAATATTCTGACTGTGGTTGAGATCTGACACCAGCTCTGCCAGGTGCTCTGTCAGTGGCTGAGCTCTGATAGTACCTCAACCGCACTGACAGGGATAGTGACTCACCAGTCCTCATCAGCATTATCCACCTGGTCCTCCTTCAGTGCTTGCACATTAAGGTCGTTGGCTCCCTGTAGTTATGTCAGGGGAATGTTGTTGAAGTCAGCATCTACCAGATCTAATTATTCCCCATTTTGAGTCTTCAAATCTTGGTCCTCCAGTGTGACAATACAGCTTGGGGAACTTCTGAGTAGTGCATTGTTAGTAATCAGCATGATCTCCGGTTCAGAATTGTCCTCCAGCATCCCCAGTAGCTCTTTCGTCCATTCCTCCTACTCCAACTGCTACCCCAGATCATCCAGTTCATCACCACTGATTTCATTTTCGGAACTGTCTAGTTAGTCAATATGTAAGTGTCCACTATTCTCTTCCTCTTGTTTCACCTTAATGGTTTATGTTCATTCCAGGTTGATGGGGTTGGTCCTGATATACCTGATTTCAATGTCGGTGTCATCCACCATGACTGTCTTATTGATGATAATGAATGTCACCATCAGATAACCTTCAATTCCAGCGAAAGTCAAACAGTCATGCCAGCTTGATTCGTCAAATGGACTTTCAATCTGTGCAAATCTGAACAATGGACTATACCCTGAGTGGATGTGGTGCTCACTAAACAGGAGTCAACAGCCCTTAAGTATATTGCTGGATCATATTGCCGAGTTATCTTGGCAACACATTGGTGATCACACCTGGGCGCATGAGGAGTCATTGGGAAGTCTCTCAGAGTGCATTGCCTTTTCAACTTTTGTGGAATATCTACCAGGCAACCAGTTTTCATCCATGTGATAGCATGATGAATACGATCTTCTGTGGCTTTTGGTATTGATATCAAGATGACGTGACTCCCACGACAATGTGTGCTGGTGAGCCAGTCAAACCATCGTTAGGGCTCGTAGTGTGTAGATCCATGACTGACAGGCATGAGGGACTGTGTGCATCCTTCCATCCGAAAGATGGTTGCTGCTTGGCTCTGCCAGCGCTGTGGATCTGAAATCGATGGCATCTAGGTGACAGAGTATCCCCAACACTGGTGCAGCCACTGAAACGGTATGAGATGGTATGGCAGATGATACCACCGATCATGTTGTGCCTCTAGAAGTGGTACTCGTATGCCATGTTACCAACTCCCCTATCGACCGCAAGGAGGTTGTGCTTGATATTGCGGATGTAGAACACCCAATACTAACATCCGCAGTGCATTTGATTGGCGTAGTAGGAGTTACCAGACTATGGTCTAATACAGAAGCGGATGACATCTTCATCGTTAGCGTGGGTCTTCATGCGGTTTTTGCTTTTGTAGAAGTGCTCATTTGTGGCTTTGACTTTCTAGTGGGGTTTGGTGGGGCTTTCTTCGGTGTGGTGGTGGCCCTTCAGGTGACTATTCTGTGTAAGCATGAGATGTGTCTATGAAGTGTACAGACATCATGAGGATTGATCTTCCCATCTGGTTAAAGTCTCAGGGGATCTCGATACCTTTTAGAAATCATTCCACAGATGTCCATAATCTTCTATGTGTCAGATCAATGTCAGTTACAATCTGAGACTCAATGTCCTAGACTCAATGTCAGAGACTCAATATCAGAGCATCAGCAAAATGTATGATAGTCTCTGGAAGACTCCAGGAGTGTCTCAGAGGATGTGGAGTGTAAACTTAGAAGGGTCAATTTCAAGAGAGTATCAGACCCTAGGAGGGCATTCCGGCCGGCCTTCAGAGTAACTTGGATCTCTGATGTCAGGTACAGGAGTAACTGGGATCACTGAGGACCGGGTCAGGAGCATGATGGGAGTGATTGGGGTAGGTTTGGGAGCATGTTGGAGCACCAGAGCGAGCTTTGGGTGCACCTGGGAGTGTCGCCAAACCAATGCGGGAATCACATACACCCTCTGAGCGATGCCTGGGTTCTAGTGGATATTCATGCAGAGGACTGCAGGCATTATCTAAGACTCTTCGAATGTACATGAGCAATCGACTTCCCTCAACGGCGAATATGAAAAATGGATTATTGTCCATTATCACTTCTGAATCATACTAGCCGTCATCTTCTTCAACATTGTATTTTGTGCCTCGCAACATTACGCATACGAAAGAAAAAGGCGCGAAATTCAAACATACACGCAGGTACACCGAAACAATAACCCAACTAAGCGATCGAAATATTCCAATCTAACATGGTGTCGATATCATCCACCACTTCTCCCATCCCAGCCGGGCAATGGAAAGCAGGAACACACAATTCATCAATGGCGCAAAGAAGCTGGAGGCGCTCCTTGTATTTGCTGATGATTCATTCCGGGCGAGTGGATGAAATGGAATTCCAATGTTGTCTGGCTCAATTTGTGATATCTAACAAAGGTGTAATGAGATGTAAGCTAGCTGCGAATCTAAATGGGGGTATGAGAGCCAATATCATACATTTGGGTAAACAATGGGAACAACTACCAGGGGAAAAGAGGAGTGCCAAGAAGGGGAGTGTTGTGAGGAAAAGAGGAGTAACACAGAAAGTGTTGGAGAAGCGTGTAATGAAAAAGAAGAGCACCGAGTCTAACCGAAGGAGCACTGAACGAGGAGCGGTCAAGGAGTACGGAATGAAATTGGGGAGCTCCGAGAAAAGGGGGGGGGGGTTAAGGAGTGCAGATTGAAATAGAGGAGAGCCAATCTAAGTAGAGAAGCACCGATGGGATTGAGGAGTGCTTATCCGGGCGGCGGAGCGCCGAAAAATGCTGGGTCAAGAGTGTGGAATGCATTATAGGAGCGCCGGTGGAAATTGAACAGCTCCCATCGTGGGCTGAGGAGCGCAGAAAGGGGGGTATCGAGTGCGCAATGGGACAGAGGAGCAGTGAGAGAGTTGGAATTGACCGCTGAATGAAATAGACGAGGTTCAATCTAGGCTGAGGAGCTCAGACAAGAATTGAGGAGCGCCTATTCCACTCCTGATGCACCGCAGGGGGGCGGAGTTATGAACCGGCCGCTGATGTGTGATTGACTGTGTATTCGCTTCTAGAGTAAAATTGATCACAGGGGATGGGCCAAATATACCTTGATATTCATCTTGAGAAAACATACCTATGGCCTTTTTTCCAGTGGAGTATTCAGACAGCGCACAATGAATAGCTGCAGCTGCCTGCGCTACAGTCTGAGGAGCAACAGGTTGGAAATACTGTGATGTTGTTGGCAGGCGCCCCAAGCTATTAGCAATCAAGAGAAATTGGTGGTAAATCAGATCAAGCACTTCCATTCAGGTGAACCATGACTTGTTATCATTGACAACCTTGGAGAGGAAAGCATCATAAGACAGGAGCTCCTCATCCTTGATCTGAAGCTCAGTCTCAGAGCCCACATCCAACCGGTAACTGCGGACAACAGTTCGATGTGCCCCATTAGCCAATACTCCACAAATGATTGTGATCTTTAGTTTCAACTATGGATATTTTCGGGGGTAGTAAATATCCGGAACTCTGAGACAGGAGCATTGAACAGAAATCAAGACTTAGCACTGCTCGTGTTTGTGGATGTACTTTGAGAGATGGACCACTGCGCAATTGACACACCGATGGTGTACCTAAAGGTGCACCAGCTACTGCCCACTGACGATCATGGGCTTCAATTGCTAGTTTCCAACCATCTTCAACCACCGAGTACTTGTCATCAGATAATATTGGCCAAGGGGTCTTTGTGAATATGATATCCTCCATGAACCTTTTCGCTACCCCAAAAGTAGCCTTTTGGTGTTGGGGAACATTCTGATCACAACTGGCCTTGGGTTGTGGAATATTCGGGTCTCCACTAGACTTGTTGGGAAGTACCAGTGCCCAGGCAGATGGTGCACGGTCAGACTCGGATAATGTGTTGTCGAGGGATGACTTTTGGCGGTTTAGCAGTGGTGGTGCCATTGGTGTAGGTAGATAATGGGAATTTGTTAGAGGAGGGCGTGCAATGACAGTATCGGCACGACTCTGTTTCTTTGGCATTGGAACCGTTGTATTGCGTAATGACTTGTCCTGGCGCACCTGACATAGACGAAGGACCCACTGCTGATGATGCAAATCGTCTTCTTCGATGTCGGATGAAAAGGTAGACTCTCTGGTGTCCTGATTGTCATAATCACCAACCTCCTGATCCGTCTCATCATTCTGATTCATTAATTGAATCGGAGATACTAGTCATCCACTATATGTTGCACGAAGGCAGATAATTGGAAGGCAAAAATTCGACGGACAATAAGGATTAGCTGCTTTCTTGAAAGCGAGTGCTCTCTCTAAGTGTGCTTCTTGATCCTTCTGTGAATAGTGATGTCTCACCTGGCTGGACGTAGGTTCCATTTGCTGTAACAAAGATCTAAAGTTGGAGAATGTGGGACAGAGTGTATTAACAGCAATTATAAGATTCAGTACAATACAATAATGGGATAAATGGTGCAAGAATTTGCACGTAGGCGAGGAGGATGCAATTCGAGGAGTGCCTTAAATGTGTTGTGGAGAGATCACATCCTCCGTTTGTATTTCTATTGAGGAGGGCAGTCTGTGTTGCGATTTGGATATTGTCAGTTGAGCCAGAATAGACGGATTCCTTGTCAGGTGCACCGGAATAGATGCATTCCTAATGCCCAATGTGAGCAACCCCTATGAACAACACTCTGGATGGATGCAAGAATTGGAGGTTGGCGAAAGCCAATACATATAGTGAATAGAACCGGACGCAGCGGAAGATAACTCGTGAATACAACTACGCTTCATGCTGGCAACAAATTCACTATTGAGAACGTGAATGAAAACATGAGCCCCTGCATATGAGTCCTCTAAGCGAGGTCATTATGGGTGAAAGTTCGAGCATTTGCGGCGACCTCATAGAATAGAAATTGGTGCAGCATTGAGAATCTGCTGAACTCGATAGATTTGGTTGGGACCTTGTGAGTGGCGGGTGGGTTGCAAGGGTTCATACTGGAGTTTGTCATCGAGCAAAGAGAAACATGAATCTCAGTATGTGGTATATCTGCCTGAATGGCAAATGTATCTTCACGATATTCTATTGTATTAGGATGCTGCAGCGATGTCAGTGGTCGATATAACAATATCGTATGCACAACGTCCCTTTCATGTGTTCATCTGGGCCATGTCTGCAGGATCCTGTTCACACGAATGTTGCAGAAGTTAATGCAAGAGGGAGAGAATTCGGTACACAAAGGAGAGATACAGGCGTAGAGACAGAATGGCAATGAGTACGATGGATGACTCAGGGGTAATCTTATTGATTCAAGCACTCATCAATGCCAAGATTGCTATCAAATGGGTCATAAATTCCCACTACTGATCTGATTTTGCGCATAATATCTAGTATATTCCACACCGTTGAATCACACATTCATTATAAATCTCACAACTACAATGTTGACTTAAAATAAACGTTGGGGTTGGAAGAAATATTCTTCAATGGTATGAATGTATAGTGAGACATCATGTCATGGTGGGCAGAGGAATGATGGTTGCATGCATGCATTTCTGGGGAATTGATGTGCACTGAAGTTGAAAAGGTTATGCTTGGAATCAATGGCTGAGGATTGCAGGCTCGCCTGGATCTGACAGTGAATCGCACTGTTTGTAGCTCTCCTCTCATAAGTCGATCTTTGAAGATTCTCTCTCTCGGGGGTTCTCTCGACGAAATTCTGTCCACATAATCCATATTCGGATACACGTTTTGTCAGCCAAAAGATAAATTTTGTCAGAATACGGTTAAGTCTTGATTCAGAGATTTTAGAACTTAGGCATCTTTGACTGAGTGCAGTACATGGGGGAGTGGGAGTTGCCGGCCATCTTGCAGAGTCGCTGAGCAGAATCAGTCTTTTGAGATTCTCACTCTCAAGCTTCCACAGAACTTTTGACAGTGCCCGAACATGCAGAAGCTATTTCAGGATTTGGAAGCATTGATCCAAACTGACTACTAAGTCAATATCAAGTTAAGTGGGGCTACAAATTGGCCGGGCTTGTGCATTTATGGTTTAGTTGCACAGTGGCAACCATCTCCCAACGGACAGTTGACACGGAGCTGTCAGTTCAAGGCATGTTAGCGGCAGCCTTCCACATACCGATCAAGCATCCGTTCACATCTTATCAGGCACGGAGCGGGATAAACCGCCTGCACCTACACGTGAAGTGTCTTGATTGATGTGTGTGCACTATGTCCATGAATTCAAAGTCGAAGAAAACATGATGAGAATGACCCAAACTAAAAGTGCACTACCTACTGCAAGTACATGCACTTCAGTGGCTTATTTGTCGCTCCTGAGGCATGCATGAGATCGAAACATATATCCATAATGACTTGCAGCTTGTCTTAGTTGGCCTCATTCATATCCAAGAAGCTCATTCTGAACAGGATTGAAGATCTCAGTTGTGTATGATCTTTAATCATAGGCCAGAAAAACCCTGGCAGCAAAAGCTGCATTTAAGCCTAGAATACCCAAACCGTGTCTCAGCTTCCGACTCTCTTGGATGCGGATCAGAGGTGTGCCAGAACTTGAATAATATACCAGCAAAAGCTGCAGCTTTGCCACAAATAAGTGAGCCTATGTCTCATATTCTGACACAAGTACTCAATATCACCTAGTCTGTTTTGATTGCCAAATGGGATTGGGGAATATGCAGTGCTCGATCTGTTACAATGATATGCCCAAGATTCTCTGGTGCACCAGGACTTGAACCATAGGCCAGCAAATGCTGCGGCTATGCTACGAATATCCCGACGTAGGTACTCAATATAGCCTGGTCTCTTTTAATTGACAAATGAGATTGGCGAATATGCAGTGCTTGATCAGTCATGAAGATATGCCCCGGATTCTGTGTTGCACCAGAGATTCAAAGGCACATATCATTATGACTGATCGATCACTGCATAGTTGCTTATCCCATTTGGCATAAGGACAATCTAAGCGATATAAAGTACCTGTGTCAGGATATTGTTGGCATCGCCATAGCATTTGCTGGCCTATGGTTGAAGTTCCGGTGTACCTGAACTTCGATCAAATGCGAGCAACAGCTCCTGCTTTGCCACACATGAGCGAGCCGTGTCTCAGCCTCAGACATATGTACTTGAATATCACCAAGAATGTCTGATTGCTGACTGGGTTTGGCAGATATACAGTGCTCGATCTGTCATAACGAATCTCATCGCAATTGCTGACAAGACTCCGGTGCACCTGCAAGTGGACGAATTATGCATTTCGATTCGAAATACATCCATGGCTGCAGGCTTCCGGCGCACCTCAAATGTGCAACTGACGATTGATTGAACCCCTTCGCTGTATCATTCTCACAATGGAACTTATGCGATTGATCATGCAATAGGTCAGCCGCCTGAACTTCTAATCTCGCAAAACAATTCACTTGATCTCATACGGTCACCAATAATAAACAAGAACACCAATGAAATCCCACTCTAGCCATTTCAAATTCAAGATACAGCAATTCCAACATCAGAACTTTGATTGACTTCAACATTGAAGAGAGAAAGGATTTATCTATCCAGTATAGTGTCCCTTACAAACGACCTTTTTGACTATTTGTATCAGTTAAGAAAATTATGTTGCTTGGATGTCTGAAGAGGCATACCTTGATGAAGCGTCTAACACTCTAAGATTAACGGTGCATCAGACTGCAATGTGTCTCCAGTGTCTGCCGGCCGTTTTGTATGGTCCTCACAAGCCTCCAGAATCCGGCATAGCCTCGATGCCGTGATGTTCAGTCGACTCATCATGCCACGCAGCACTCTCATTTGTGCCGCTCCAGGGTTCTGGTGGAGATCCCTCGAGCTGTTATCGTAGCAACCAGAACCAGTATTCAGTAACCATGTGTGTGGTACGCGGTTTTGCCCTAGCCGGACAACTCATGCAAATGCCTGCCGCTGCTCATTGAATACCGAAAATCTCCTGTATATCACCGCATGATTCGCAGCTGTGACATTTAGGCCTGTCCTGCCCGCTGTGGGTGTGGTTATGAATACAGAGGGATTTCGTGAATCCTGGAATTTGTGCTAAATTTCTGTGCGTTCACCATTCCCTATTTCGGCATATATGTGGCATATATCCACATGATCCGCAAAAACTTCATTCACCACCACTTCAATGACGAACTTGGCCAGAGAGAGGACAAAATAGCACTGCCTTTGTTGAGGAGGTGCACTGGGCAGTGCATTTTCATTTCTCTTTCCAGGAAAGAGCTTCTCTCTTGATGCATCGTCTTCGTCAGGTTCGGGATACTCTCCAGGTTCCTTGACAAGCATTGGCACAAATGTCTTTCTCAGCAATCAGAAAATCTGAGATTCCACCCAGGTATCGAGTGGCCATTCATCGTGCCATGGTCCAGAAACATCATTGCGATCCGCGGTGTCTCCCAACATTTATGAGAAACATGCTAGCCGCAATCCATGAACCATCCATGCTCCAGAAGTACCCCGCGAAGTATACCACTTCACCATGATCTTCCGATGTGTAATCACTTCCTCAGTCGACTCAAGATCAATCAGGTGTGCATTCTCCTGTGGTATCCGGGCGATTGGTTTTCCATTGGCTAGTTTCAATTCTGACCACCGCTGTATCGTCCATGGGTTTGCAATCCGAATCATCAGGTTCGGCGCATGCTGTTGAGCTTCTTCGTCTTTAGTCCGGATAGGATGCATCAAACTCTTCCCAGCTGAATACAATGCCTCAGTACGATGCTTTTCCATCACAGTATCATCATCTGGATCTTCAGGGGCACATGCAAACCGCCACATCATCTGAAAACACCAGTCATGGAACGAATGGAATCTCATTGTAGTTGTGACTTGAAGTGTGAATACAATTCTCACATTCATCGCGATTTGCCAGCCCACAGTGTTTTTAGTCTTACACCGATGGTTCTCATCAAAAATCTCAAAACTCCATGAACAGTTGGAGAGTTGGCCGTTACTTGCACGTTTCCCTCCACATGTTGAGGTTTCATATGAAACAATGTGGACATTCCAGGGGTTTTCAGGCGCATCAGTGTTGGTGTAAAGATCCTCGTGGGTGAGATTCACATTTTCAGCGTGCACTATGTTGATGAGTTTGAAATCGGTTCCATGCGTCATCTCGTAGATGACACTTTTGATGGTCTCTGCCACTCCGGGGACTGTCACCATCAGGATTGGTTGAAGGGCTGAGATCAGAGCTGGATGCCCATGGGGTGGTGTTGACTGGAACTCCAACAGGCCACGGGACACTGAATTCAATCTCTGGAGCGGATACCACTTCCGTACATCACCGACAATGCTGGGAAAGTCGTTGTGCGCCAAAATCACCCACTCTTCAAGGGTATTCCCCCATAAAGTGGACAGTGGCAACCCCATTACAACTTTCTCAGTCACCAATTTGGAAAGCATTGCCACTGCAACCGAGCTGATAGCCTTTCCAAGACGCATTTCATCTGCCACCAGTGCACCTGGCATATCAGTATCCCAAAACCATCTCCTCACAGTGAACCAGATGGCCCAAACCTGCTGCGCCAAAGACTTAGTCCCAGGCTGGCCTCGAATTGAATACTTGCAGCCTGGTACACGGTTATCTGTTGATTGGCGAATAGGATGCGCATTCAGCAGCCCAACTGCTTCATCAAGACGCTCGTATTCTTATTCGTTGTTGATTGTATTGATAACCGTATTCAGGAGAGAGCTTGAATTGTCTGGATCGAGGACTTCCTCACCATCCTCCACTTGCTCCTGAACCTCCCTTCCACTTTTGTCGGTGTTCTTGTCGTCCTCAATGATATCTTTCAGTTGCTCAGATACAAGCTGCACAGTTAAGCTCATAATCCGGTGCTCCTGAAATTGATCTTAAGGTCAGGTATTTGACCAAGAAGCAACCATTTGAACCAATACATGTGGATGGAATATAATCAATTCCATTCTTTCAATCAGAACTTACATTAATACAAGTATCATTGTCTTGCCCACTATCCTCCTCTCCCTCCCCTGCTCCCTCTCTTCCACCCTCTCCAGAACCTTCCAAAGTCTATGGATACTGATTAGCAGTTGCTGATGTCTAGCCATAACACGGCTAGCGGGGAATACCTTTGTTGGTCTAATTTTGTGCTCGGCAATCTCCATCCTTGTCGCTCTCATCATTTCTACCAAAATTGTCTTCACATTATGTCCAAGTTTCAACTTGAAAGCATTTGAAAGGCAACAGTTGTATGAAATCTGGCTATATATCATCCACACAATGTATTTTAGTCTCTGGAAGACTCCATCAGTGTCTGAGAGGATGCGGAGTGTAAACTTAGAAGCGTCAATTTCAGGAGAGTATCAGACCCTAGGAGAGTATTCCGGCAGGCCATCAGAGGATCTGGGATCTCTGATGACCGGTACAGGAGGAACTGGGATCTCTGATGAATGATACAGGAGTACGATGGGAGTGATTGTGATAAGTTTGGGAGCACATCGGAGCGCCGGAGAGAACTTTGGGTGCACCTGGGCTTGACACCAAACCGATGCGGGAATCACAAACAAACTCAGAGAGATGCCTGGGGTCTTATGGATACTCATTCGGAGGACTGCAGTAGTTAACTGAGACTATTCGGATGTACATGAGCAATCGACTTCCCTCAACAGCTAACATGAATCATGGATTATTGTTCATTATCACATCTAAATCATACTAGCCGTCATCTTCTTCAACATTGTATTTTGTGCCTCGCTACATTGAGGAAACGAAGGAAAATGGGGAGAGATTCAATACTTAACCCAGGTACACTGAAACAGTAACGCAACTAAGCGATCGAATGATATAAATCAAACATCGTGTTGATGTCATCCACTCCATCTCCCATCTCATCAGGGCCAACGAAAGCAGGAACACACAATTCATCAACAGCGGAAAGAAGCTGGAGGCGCTCCTTCTATTTGCTGATTATGCGTTCCTTGCGATTGGATGAAATGGAATTCCAATGTTGTTTGGCTTGATTTGTGATATCTAACACAGGTGTAATGAGATGTTAGCTAGCTGCGAACCTAAATGGGGGTATGAGAGGCAATATGATACATTTGGATGAAAAATGGGAACAACTAGCAGGGGAAAGGAGGAGTGCCAGAGGGGGAGTGTTGTGTGGAAAAGAGGAGTACCACAAAAGGTGTTGGAGAAGCGCGGAATGAAAAAGAAAAGCATCAAGTTTAAGCTGAGGAGTGCCGAAAGAGGAGGGGTTAAGGAGTGTGGAATGAAATTCATGAGCACTGAAATAGGGTGGGTTGAGGAGTGTGGAATGAAATAGAGGAGAGCCAGTCCAGGCAGAGCGGAGCACCAATGGGATTGAGGAGTGCTTATTCCAGAGGAGGAGCGCCGAAAATTGATGGGGTAAGGAGTGTGGAATGCATCATAGAAACGCTGGTGGGAATTGAAGAGCTCCCATCCTGGGCTGAGGAGCGTGGATTGGGGGGTCTAGAGTGCGGAATGAGATAGAGGAGCACTGAGACGAGGAATCAATTGCGGAATGAAAGCGAAGAGGTTCAATCTAGGCTCAGGAGCTCCGACGTGGATTGAGGAGCACCTATTGTAGTGGAGTTGCGCCGCAGGGGGGGGGGGGGAGCTGGGGCGTGATGCGGCCGCTGCTATGTGATTGATTG
>Ga0307512_10005994_pt1 | contig 12463 bp, 14 predicted proteins | sample 14_EM_MG_FD_200267 | JGI IMG/M metagenome (GOLD analysis project Ga0307512, IMG submission 200267) | Populus trichocarpa ectomycorrhiza microbial communities from riparian zone in the Pacific Northwest, United States - 14_EM | ecosystem: Host-associated > Plants > Roots > Unclassified | place... | reverse complement strand
CACGACACAACTCTACCTGATCAATCATTTCCTTGATAAAATCGTTCTCGGTCAACTCGCCCCTGATCCAGACAACGCAAACGTCACAAACAGCGCTAGTGGGACGGGGTCGCTCGGCCTACAGGTGCAGACTTGTGCAGCCCAGTATGGACGGAATCCTAATTTCATGCTTGTCGACGTATGTATTTTTGTTTTGTCACGCATTCTGTGGCAATGGCTCACTCTTTGCAGTTCTACGAGTACGGTGGTGGTAGCGTTTTCCAAGTTGCCGCCACTGCCAATGGCGTCACTTACAGTCCATCAAGGCCGGTACCTGAGCCACGAACTACGGGCACTCCGACGGCCACGACTACTGCGACATCTAGGCCGGTGATGGTGATGGCAAAGCGCAGGCGGAGATCGGAGAAGGAGGGGGGGCATATGAATATTAATGGTAGACGACTGGCCGTACGCTTGTAAATTATCACAAACGCTGAACACACAAGCCCATAAGGTAAGTGAACTTGATCGACGAGGTTAGGTTAAAGTCATCTCCACGCACGCCATGGTGTCAAGTATGTGCAATTATAGGTGCTTCACGTCATTACCCAGTCAATATTAGGGATGAACGTCATGGTCCTCCGAGATTACAGTAATTCTGACGATGGATGACCTAATTAATCCCAATCGCCGTCAATTGTTCCCAACACTTCGACGTCATCTTGTGATGATGACTTCTTCGCTTTTTGTGGCGCAGAGCTCGGCGCAGCTTTGACACCTGGTCGAGCACCAGATGCCTGACCCGGCTCCGCCTCGGCACCAGCATCCTTTGGGTGTTTAGCTGGTCCCGGCGTCCTGCCCTGCTTCCTCGTCGTGGCCGTGGCCTTCTCGGTCTCAGGGTTTGTGGGTTCCAGGTTCGGCGGAGATTTTGCACGTATATCGGGAATTGGGCCAGAGAAATCTTTTCCGGTCATCCTGGATAGCGTCTGCATGTCTAAAAGAGGGTCTCGCTTCAATTATACAGATGTGAAGTAGTTGAAATCCTGAGATTCACCGATTGGGACCCTGTTTTTCAAACAGTCATTTATGCGTTGTGAATTCTTCTTGTCCTCCGTCTTGAACTTGGCTTTGCAGGCTTTTCGATCTCGCCCAGGAAGGACATAGGACATCAACTCATAGTTCTCACCGAATTGGGAGAGGGCCTACGACGCGTTCGTCACGATATTCGGTGTGATACGAGGGGTTACTTACAGCGTAGAACAAGTCCGTTTCTTCAGCTGTCCAACGTGTGCCTCGGAACTTCTTTCCGTACGAGCCAGAGTTGACAAATTTCGTGGCATCCGACTCCTCGACATGGACGTAATTATCCGTCTCATGCTCTTCTGCCCGGTCCACGAATAAAGATTCTTCATCCACGATCGTTTCTCCATTGGGGCCAATGCGGATCTGAACGTTGAAACGACTAGTTGCCATCGAGTTACCATAATCAAAACCGAACCCCTTTTCGGGCATTGCAGCCGGGCCAGGTGTCCCCACCGAAGTGGAAGTGGGTCGATTGGGTGTCTCCGTAGATACCGTGGCTACGGAGGGAGATGGTTCCACAGTAGATGTTGGGCCGCTTCGTTCGTCGAGGTCCTCGCCGAGTCCGTACTTTTTTGCTTCCATAAGAGCCCTCATGCGGGCTCTTTTTTCCTTGTTGGAACGTTTCCATGCCGCGTGGTTATCCAGTATCTGGGCAGCCTTGCTGCTGACACGACCCTGACCTGTGTCTTCACAGATTGCTGCCATCGTTATAACAGTAGGGTCAAGATCTTCCCCAGGACCGGCAGTAGGGTCTAACGCGGGAACAGAGGAGCCGCGGGACCGGGAAGGGCCAGATGAGCTACGGGAAGACTTTTTTTTCGTTTGCGATGACCTTGTTCCGGCGTCTGCAGAATCGTTGGCGGACTTCCGTGCTCGTTTCTTTCGGGGTGGTGGTGCAGAAGAATGTGAGACATCGACTTCGGAAGATACATCAACAGGGCCACTTTCGCCTAAATGACTGGAGCGTGTGCGCATTTTTGGTATCAGTGAATTCGGTTGTTCCATAGGAATGGGTTTCTTAGGCTTTGAATACGGAACGAGAGTCTATCTAATCGTTTTACGGACAACGGGATGCCGTCCCATGTTTGCACAACTTTGGCAACGTTCTCACGCCTCGAGGACAATCGGGCAACGAGATCTAAGGCAATTGACAAACAATGCCAAACTGCGTCCCGGTTCTTGACACCGAACAGAAAGAACAGGAACAGAGAAAGTGGGAATGATCGAAGCTCGAGAATTACCAGTTGGACCCAAGCCAGGTTGGGAGCTTGAACAGCCAGACTCTGATCAGGAGAGTCCACTTCCGTTAATGGGTGTAGCGGATAGGTGAATCATCCTCTTCATGGTCATGCTCTACGCTTACGCTTCGCTCGCTCATCCGTCAGCCTTCTTGTTTTTCATTCACTCAAACAATGTCAGCACTTTAGAACATAACCTATTTCACCAAATTCTGAACTTTCTTTAGCACGCGCTAATTGGTTGTCGTCAACGTTTCCCAAGTTTTCGAGTAAATCACGAGGCGGGAAGGTTTCAGACACAATACCCCCTCCACACACAATGAGATCACTGGGTAAATTTGACTTCCAAGTCGGCCCTCATGTATTCCCGGATACCTCTGTATATGAAGCCCACTATCTTCCTGCTACTCCGGCTCCTCAGCCTCCACGTCCCGTGTCTAATCAGCCCCAGCCCTCGACCAGTACTTGGCAAACAGCTTCTCCTTACAGAGCACCGACATACACCCCCTACTTCCCCTATGCAGCTTCAGCTACACCCTCTGTGGCAACATATCCGTCCTTGCAAAGAGCTTCTACTCCGCTTGTCTCCGCTGTTGCTTCAGAAACACCGATTACTCCTGCTCTGATCAACCGTGTTAACGATGCCGCTTCAACTGACCCCATCCTGGCAAACTTCTTGCAGCTAGCTGCGTCTGGTCGTGCCAGCTCGGACCAACTGAAAACCTTGGCTTTACTCATACAGTCGTTGGCCTCTGCACAGTCGTCTTCGCTGCCTCTCGCGGTTCTTAGCAGCATCACTGGCACTGAGCCACACTCTCCATTCAATCTACCGGGAGTACAAACCCCAGCTTCCACCCCGAGTTCCTCAGCTTCGCCCACACCACCAAACCCAGCCACGCATTCACGACCTAACAGTGATAATCCCTCTCCCGCACAGACCACGGCGCCCTCAGCTCCGCAACCCCCGAAAGAATTTGACCTCGTCCTGGAGTTTCCAGAAAGACCATATGACCGGTGGCTCGTGCCAAGGGTGCCCGTTGTATGTGAGCGGACACCATCTACCGGGAATGTCGAAGCCATACTATTGCTCTTTGCGTTACCTTTCCCCAAGCCAAAACAAACGCAAGAGGAGACAGAGTCGGCCACGTCTACTAGCACAGACCTACCCCAGGAAGTGGTACAATTCCGCATAACGAAGGTGCATCAGGCATTTTGGGCCAGCCTTCTCAACTGGGCTGGTGGGTCTGCCAAAGTCGAGACAAATCGCCAGGTCCTGGCGAAAATTGTTAGTCTTACGAAATCGTTAAACGGTTCAGCGTTGACCCCATTTCAGGCAGCTCCAGAGCGAGTGTACCTTCAGCATCAACTCCCGGAAGGTGACCTTTTGACGAAGTTGCAGGCTGTGCGTTTTCATCTGTTTGTTTGCGCGGTATTTTGACTCGCCTCTGTAGGCCGCGGCTCCGTACTCAATGAAGTCGATCAAACCTGCCCATGGGGATCGAAGTTCCGCGAGGCGCAGGGCGCCACCAAGGCGGACAGGGTCATCCACTGAATCTTCCCCTGGTGGACACACCCCGAAACGGAAACGGTTATCTCAGCCGAAACCCGGCTCAGTGTCCAAGAAAATAGCGTGCGTGTCCTGTGCAGGGACTGACGTTCCTCTCATGATGGGTGGCCGTAAGTTTTCTGGCGTTGGCCATGGGAGAAGGGCTAATATTGTCGTAGGCTTCTGTCGACCGTGCGTAGATGCCGGAAAAACTGGAAACGAGGTGGCAACGGGTCCACAGGACGTTACTGACGCACAAACTACTACGTCTCAGCCACAGCCACAGAGTGAGGCGCCGGCGCCGACAGCTGCTGCAGTTAGCAAGCGAATCGCGGGTTTGGCCGCACCGGCCCTCGTTTCACGCTCACCACTTGCCACCAACCCACCTTTAGTTCCAGAGGAACCTACCGACTCTACGTCTGTCACACAACCCGATCCCCCAGTAGCATAGCCATGGTTTAAAATCGCATAAGTTATGAATAAAAGGTGTGCGTAAAATAACATCGTGAGCAAAATCGAGAATCAGAGGAAATGCGCCATATGCGTCAGGTGTTCGTAACGTAACTAACCATTCAGTCGAAAATCCCTGCGCGCCATCCGATCCACCACATTACCACGGCAAGCTGCGCCCCTAGGATGCACATCTCAAACAGCACCGCCGTCCACAATATGACAGCAGTGGTCCCGAAACCTGGCACGCTCATCCACCACAACCCGGGCGACACGGTGAACGGTAGGCGGTACATCGACGAAAAGGAGCGCGCCGCCCGGGCTTGCAGTATAAGAATGGCCGTTGTGATGAAGAAAAAGAGAACAAGCCCGACCCAATGTTGGAAAGATCGCCGAGGAAGGGCCCTGATCGGGTATCTCTCCGGCTCTCCCGTGAATTCGTTTCGGTACCAAGGAATGATTAGAAAGTCCTGAGCATCAACGCCAATGACTTTTCCATAGTTCCTCCAGAATGGTGTGACCGAATCCAGGAGAATCGTGAGTGCATCCATGCCGAATTCCCACAGCTGCTGGTACCGGTCCTTGTATCTCTCCTCCAAGGCAACGATTTCGGAAAGCTATGGGTTGTTCAGTCCATGCTCAGCACAATTCTGATCGGACGTACCTCAGGATAGACGGATGAAGTGTGCGTCATGGCATTGTTGTATTCCGCCTTCACCGCCGCATGGAGCTGTTTCACTCTCGTCAACGTCTCGATAACCTCCTGCACTTTTTGGGAAATCGTGCCGCGGCGTTGCTCAAGAGCATCCAGCGATTGTTGAAGTGACCTCAGCGGAGAGTCGAGCACACTTGGTAGGGGAGCGACCTCGACGTGACGTTCCTGCCGTAGATACTCACGCACGGTAATCCTTTGCCGTGTAATGTTGCTGTGAATATCCTCGACTGCTTGCCACCCTCCCTTTTGTCGTGTGGCTCCGGTAACGACTGCCGGGTCGTGAGAAAATGCATCGATTAGCTCGGGGGGAAGAGGGGTGTAATTGACACCAAGGGTCCTGCAGAGCTTCGACTGAACTACTTCGTAGTCCTTGATCCCACCCGCTATACGCTGTAAAAGATAACGATTCCTCTGGTTCTGGGAGATAGCGTTCTCGAGAAGTCTACAGAGCCCGTCAGGTGGCGGTCTGATTGCAACATGAAGGACATACTCTGCGCGCCGCTCATACTCTTCCTGCTCAGCCTCTTCATCATTCCACTCATCTTCCTCCTCTGTCCAGGAATGACGTGGCGAGGATGGTAATGAGACCCGCCCTCGCAACAAACGGTCGCGTCCCGGGGAAATTTTATTCACTACGGTTGTCGCCGTATCCAACCGTAGCGCCGATTGTGGTTGGTCGGGAGAGAGGTGGGAGTTCGAAATATCATCGGGACCAGGCGTTCTCAACTCCCGCTGTGGTTGCACAGCCGTTCCCGGCGAGCTCATCACTTCTGCAGGAGCATCTGCACCACTTGAAACTTTTCCATGAAGTTTAGGCTGAGTACGCGAGACAAGATCCAATTCAGGAGGTCTGAAAAAGTGTCTGCGCTTGCCACCTTTCTTGCGTGATTCATCTGCCCGCCCATTATCCTCCGACACAGAGTGGTGCGATGAGGAAGCCTCATCGCTCTCGGCCCCTTTCCGTCGAACGCGGGAGGCGAGATCTCGCAAGTAGACCCGGCTGCTGGACGGAGAAGCTCCGTGACTACGCGAGCCATTAAAGAAGCCACCATAAAACGAGCTGTGCCGTGATTCATCGATAGATCTTCTGCTAGGTTCAATAATGGGCTCAAAGGATACGTGGCCATCGTCTGAGTGTCGTCGAGATACAGAGGGGTGCAGGCGATCACGTGACGTATGTGCGAGAGTAGGGTGAACTGGTGAAGAGTGCGTTGGATCAGGAGGGCTCCCTGACAATGGGGGCGAATCGAGGCTATTGAGGACGTCCTCTGGTATCGTTTCCATTGCCATTGCCGCCAGGCGGGCTTGCGCCCTGACCCGTTCCTCGAAAAGAAGAGCGGTGACATGCCAGGGGAAACGAGGGGTACGACCTGGGCGTTTGCCGCGGAGGTGTTTGAGCCATGTCAAGGGTTCGGTCTGTTCAAGGACACCTTGGACAATGGGATCCAAACCCGCATTCCACTTTGCCACAGTAAGGATAGGGTTGCCAGCTTTCGGGTCCGTCTTGAGAGTATTAGAAAGGAAGGCGTATCGTCGGCGCAACTGGTCAGCCGTGATCACGGCCTTTTTCAACGTATGGGGTTGGGCAAAAGACTTGATCCTGCTGATTCTCTCTGTGACATTATGTGAGAATTCGCATGCCCTGTAGGTGTGATAGGCTGTACCTGAAAAGGTGACCTCTTGTCTCTCAAGCGCATCTCTGGACAAGACGGGTGAATGATTATCTTTGCGTCTACGCTTCGTTAACGACAAAGTCCATTTCTTATCTGCCTTGTCCTCTTCGGAAAGAGTCCCGCCCCAATCGAGCGTGGCACCATCGTCTGTTGACGTGGGCACAGGGTGAAGGCGATCGATTCCAACTGAGGGACTGAAGTCCAAGTCCGACTCGAGAGAGGGCTTAGCGATGCGGGAAGCCTGGGGATTGAGGGGTGGCAGAGAATATCTGACGGGGGAAGAGCGTGACGAAGTGGAAACGGAGGAGTCGTTAGCGCGGGTTGCTTGGAGTCTTGCGTCACGACGGAGCTTCAGCTTGAGAGCACGTTGGACGTCCTCCAGTATCTTAGGGTCTGAGGGGAAGATGTTGGCGCAGATATTGAATCACGCAGACATGTCTCACCATCATGCGCTGTGAGAGGGAAAAGGGGTTGTTAGCAGACAAATGGGATGCGCTTCGAAACACGCACATAAGTCATATTCGTCGGAGAAGACGCCAGGCTCCAGCTCATCCAACGAAGAGTTAACACTGCCCACATTCCATCCCACCCTATCGGCCCTGGGTGGCCTTCCTGGCTCCGCAGCTGTCATCGTCCTTCTCCGTGCGGTGTGGGCGTGCTTCTGGGATTGCGGTCGACCAGTTAACGCACCGGAGGTGTTGGTAGATTTGATCCTTCGTCTCCCTTCTGTCTGGTATTCTCCACTGTTGCCGACCTCCAACCCAGTTGAGATGCGTCTCATCAGGGGCGGTGGCCCCAGGCCAATATGAGCGTAATCGCCTAAACTGTCAGCATCGGAAGATGGATCCAGTGGTGGAAAGGATATGCGTGCATGACGACTTCCGGCAGGTGGTGAGCCAGTTGGAAGCGAGTCCATGGGCATGGCCATCGCCTGAGCGGCGCCTTGGACTGTATTGAAGGGTGAGGGCAGTTCTTATCGCGCAGAAGGGCAGAGGTTGTCACTGCGCTGAAGCGTTACTTGCAATTCCCATCCCACGTAAGCCCCAAGAGACAGCAGTCAGGCCACGCTACGTAAACGCAGCACCATATGTAATACACTAATTAGGAATACATTTTTTTTTTGCGTCCATTACCGTGCGCTCTGGGGTGCAGAGCAGAATCCCATGTAGCACTCCTTGAACGTTGAACGTTACATGCAACTACTGTGTACTACTCGAACATGGTCTTGCACTAATAGAATTCCACTCCCTGGGCCCTGTGGCCTACATCATTACACTATGCCTGGGTGACGAGATAGACATAAAATTGCGTGTAGGAATACCATACTGTGCGCGTGCATTCATAGAAAACCTAGGCTAGAATCCAGTAACCCATTCCCTGCGTAACGTTGACGGCGCCCCCTTGTCATGTCAGTATGTGACCAGGTTCTCCGCTCCTGTGTCGTCATCGCGGCACAAAATGGGTGATCCCAAATCTAAGAAAATACGTGGGCGAACCTGTACCGAGTGTGAATTAAATACTTCTTACCATAACCACCACAAGTCTAATGGCTCCTTCAACTCGCTGTACATCCCCCTTAGATGACACCTTCGATCCCAAGCTCCTCCGCGATAATTACGGCCGCCTTCTCACCAATGACCAGCGCAGTTGAGTAGGTGTTCGCACCGACGTTGGCCGGACTAATGGACATGTCCGCGACTTTGAGTCCTTGAACGCCATACACATTCAAGCGCGAGTCGACGACGCCACCTTGCTCGCGCGGCTTCATCGCGCAGGTACCAAGCTAGCGCAACCACCCAGAAGGAAACAAGTGATGGGAACGTAATGTCAATCAGCCGCACGTTACCACCTCAACGTATACACAACGAAGCAATAGACGGGGGTGAAAGGGCTCACCACATGTGAAGACGTTTTCACTTCAAGTTACAAGCCAGTGTTATCGCTATGACACAATACCAGATAGGATACAGTTCACGTACTCGTTGCGCGCACGTACGTCTCAAGTACACGCTCGTCTTCGTCTGAATATTCGATTCGAGGTGTGTCGAAGGGGACGGGGCCCTCCGCATGCGTAACGATAGCCGCGGCGCTGCCCGGCGCGAACGCTGGGTGCACCGCGGGTGGCTCACCACGGAAGTGGGGCATACGGCGTGCCATCTCCCTTGTGAATTTGTATGCCCACATCAGAGGCTTGACGTCCGCCATTCTGCGCGGTAAACGGTGTGTCAACATAAACGATGAGTGGGAAGTTGGACTGACGATTGGAGGTAGCCGGGGACAAAGTCAAGTGGTGCGGAGGTGTCCTCGCCGTGCGTGATGTGCACGTGGCCGCGCGCAACGGGGTATGTCTAGCCGTGGTGGGTTGCATGCGTAAGGGGTATTGCGTGTATGGCAATCTGCAAGCATAACGCGGCCATCGGACTTACTGTGAAGGCGCTCATTGAGAAAAATTTGCGCTGGGGGACCAGAAATGGTTCAGCAAATAAACTGGATAAGTCGTGGACATTAGTTGCACAAATTATTACGGCGAGCGAGTTCAAGAACGCACGCCGACAGTACCCCGATCCACAAAACAGGTTTGTCAGGGGCGCTAGCAAAGAAGGAGTCCCAAACTTCCTTGAACTCTGGACCGAACTCTGGCAGTTCGGATTGCTCAGGTCGCCATTTGATGCCCGCATCGACAGGACTGATTCCACGGAGACTCAGAAGGAGATAGGAAAGCAAGAATTGGCGTACCTGTGCGCTATGAGACCATTCCCAGTCTTTTCGAATTCGGCAGTAGCGGCTAAGTGTAATCCGGTAAGTTTATAAGCATTGTGATTTGTGAAAGAGTGACACACCTTCAATTGCACCCTCATCATTGCGGTTAATCGCATCGAATGTCTGTGCCTCGTCTGCGGAAAAGTAGGGAATGAATAGGATATTGTGATCTATGCAAACCCAAAGTCAACATCGTGTTGGGTTGCCGACTCTCGCACAGCGAACCTTGGAAATTCTCGCCAACACCGGGTAAGTCAACGCGCTGCTTCACACCCACGCCTTCTAGGACGTCCTTTGCACCAATCCCAGACCGCTCTAGTATGGCTGGGGTACCGAGAGACCCAGAAGAGATGACGATGAGTTTAGTCCCACGAACGGTACGTGTTTCTACTGGAGTATCTCGATGGAAGAGAAGGTCAAGTGAGAAGACAACTCCAGTGGCGCGTTTTTCACTGCTGAGAGTTAAGCCCTGGTGGTTGAGAGAGAAAGGTTTAAAACATACTCGTCGAATATTACGTGCTTTACATTCGTGCCTGTAACAAAGTGGAGCCTCGGACGTGTCTCTTTGAGGGGGTAGATCATATTTCCCGCCACATCTGAGCGGGCACCAGTCTCTACGTTTATCCATCTGTCAGCAAGGCATTACAATCAACGAACCAAACACAGCGCGTCGTGGAGATCCATGCACGAACCTGGGCCATCTCTGCTCAAAAGTGATTGATTTAATGACCATGTAAAAATATACGATTAACAGAACACCCACAGTATACACATTAATCGTCGAAAGGTCGTTCGTATCGGCGTCCGACGGCGCCCGGGCACGGGCGGGATCAAGTGCGCGCGCAACTTGTAGGAACTGCTCTCCAGCATCAAGGAGCGTCCTGCCTAGGGAGACCTTTAATGGGCCGTCTGTACCATGCGTTGGCCCGCCGCCAGCGGCTTGATAAGTTTCTGTCTGCATACAGCCACAGGCGACAACGGCATGAATACGAGGATATTGTGAGTTCGGCCAGGGTAGTGCCTACCTTCCTGAGGAGTGGGATGAGCTCATTCGAACCCCACCCGGGGTTCTCATGCACCGTCTTCCAGTCGTCGTAGTCCGAGGCGCACGCGCGTGTGTACATCATGACTACGAGAACGCGTACAAATGCCGTATACATCCGGCGCTGTTAGTCATGGTCTTCTCTTTCCTCAAAGAAGCACGGAGAGACGAACAGTTGATGCTACTTCCACCACCCAGACATTGTCCACACGGCACAACCACCGAGCGGCCCTCGAGCGCTGGGCTCGGATTGGTGGTGTATACGCGCATTGTGTGCGAGCCCGGAGTAAGGTGCGACAAGAAACGTCCGGGTTGGATATGCGCGGGATTGTTATATGTTGAGGGGCCCGCCTCGAGTATGAGGATGCGAAGGTCTGGATCCGCCGCTGCAAGACGAGCGGCGACGACGCAACCAGTCGTACCGCCTACCGGAAGTCCCCTCGGTCAGAAGAGAGTGAAGCAGCAGAGGGTCCGGGACGGGGAGGATGGCTTACCACCCGCGACAATGATATCGTATTCTTCGTTGATTTCCGTGGGAGTAGACATTCGAGTCCCACCTTCTTGCTGACTTGGCAAGGTGGATAAACAGCTCGGTTAAAAAGAGGTGGCAGTTCCATCCGCGGCCCGTAGATACAGTTGTGTGAGACTAACCATATTCTGGTTCACTGAGGTACAGTAAACTTGGGCTCGGATTGGAGGGCTAAATGCATTATAAGCGCTTAGGCCCGGGTAAGTAACGATACATGCCGCGGGATGTGTTGACAGTCTTGACAACCTTGCAGAAAGGGGGTTTTCCTAATGGAATAATTGGTTTATTGTTTCGTTGACTTTGGGGCCACCGCCCGCTGGTGCTAGTGTTTCTCCGTTTGCTCTAACAAATAACTTGTACGTGTCCGCGCCTTGACGACGCGACGCGCAGTGTGTAGTATATGGGCTCCTGGATGATCTCGCGCCACATACTATACCTTTCTTTCTCTGCCACTCTTCGATCAGTAATGATCTCGGACATATCACCTACCCTGTACGTTTTTCGGGCTACCGTGCTTCGCTCTTTTCCAATTCCACTACTGCCGAACCTTTTTCATCACGTCCATGGCGCGTTATCATGATCTATAATTCTTATCGGAACAACCCTAGACCGTAGCAGTGCCATGGGTCATGGCCGGAATAGCCAAGAGTCACGCATGAAAACATGCGTGTGAACCCGGGTGGACTGGGGTTGCGAGAACGGTGCCTATCGGATCGCAAGCGCCAGCTCAGCGGAATGAGTTATAGGAGTACAATAGGTGGAGCGGAGGGCCCAAGACACGGGGGCCACAGGCCACAATGTCATATCCGTGGCTGCGCCGAGGGCGGATTGGAATTGGAATTGGAAATCACATGTTGGAATAATCAGCGCCCACGATTGGTTTCATACAGTCCTATTGTAGGTACTATTTACCGGGCATCAATTACTAGGTACTAGCCGGGCATTATCCTAGCCAGGCAATAGACAGTTATCAGGAAAAGGGCAAGTGATTGGGGTCTATTCTCAGAGCCAACTGTGGTAGCTTGCTCTGGCACAACAGTCCCTCTTTGAGCAAGTTGTTGAATATCGCTCACTACATACATAACGATGTCCTGTGACTTGGAGCTCTGATGGGATTTAGATCCTCTTAACTCGGTAGTGTGTGAAATAGTGTATGTTTATTGTTGTTGGTATCACTCAATATCAGATACGCTAACATAAGGTGTTATGCAAAACCCGGATTCATGGTGGTTATTGTTGTCGTCGTGGTTCTGGTCAAGGGACTCCGCCGATGAAGACTACGTCAAACTCTTGACATAGTTTGGTTATCATCATTGCACCCCATATGGGGCTCTTTCTTTATCATGGAGGCACATGCATGCTTGCGATCGTCATTCATGATCCTGGGGTTGGTAAGATACTCTCGTACTGTGTAAGAGAGCTACAGAACCGACTGGATCGACTAGGCA
>Ga0307512_10005993_pt1 | contig 12464 bp, 15 predicted proteins | sample 14_EM_MG_FD_200267 | JGI IMG/M metagenome (GOLD analysis project Ga0307512, IMG submission 200267) | Populus trichocarpa ectomycorrhiza microbial communities from riparian zone in the Pacific Northwest, United States - 14_EM | ecosystem: Host-associated > Plants > Roots > Unclassified | place... | reverse complement strand
GTGGTGGGAACGGGATACACAATCCCGATCGAAATACGAGTTTGCGAGACGTGGGAGAAAGGGTAGCTCCAAAAAAAAAAAAAAAAGCTGCGGAATATGGATGATCCCTTACCTCCGCCGATCCTATAAATCGTGATATCGTCGAACGAGATGACGGCAGACGACGGAGCCAAAGACAGATCTGATGTAGGCTCATGTTGGAAGAGGTAGCTCCCCTCTCCATTATCGCAACGGTCAGGTATTTCAACCTTTTGGCCATACATATAATTCTGGATCTGATGGTTCCTCACTCGTTGTCGATACGAGTAGTCCCTGTCGACAGCCTATAAACACACCACACATGACACCCAGGGCACGCGAAATAAATAGAGACCGATCAATGCCAGGAGTTCAAAGGCACGTCAGCCAACTTTATCTTTGGCCGGAAGGGGCAAGCAGGGTAAAAACGACGAACGCCACCTGATTTTGGCAACCTGATCACGTTTATTGACCTGCCATATGTTCTCTGCATCTCCGCGTATAGCTTTTCTTGTCCGATCACAAGTATAATGTTAACTGTTCAGGGTAGGAAGGAGAACGAGCGATCAGCGCCGATTCACAACCTCGCAAATTTGACGACGAAAGTCGGAAAGAACGTGAACGAACCTTTGAAAGACTCTATGCATGCTTTGATGAGATTGTTCCTGTGGTCCCCGGACGATGATGAAGCGAATGCAGGAGGTGTATCGATAATCACCCCGGCGGCGCGCCCTGTAGATGCACGAAATGAGATACACCGTTTCGTTATATCATCAAGTGAGCCCTTCTGCGTGGGTCATCCAGCGCCGGCATTTTCTCTCGGAGAGAAAGTTTAACAGGAACGAATCCTCTAACCTTTAGGGTCCACTTCTAATCGCTCTTGCACACGAGCGCCCAAATTTCGGATGATACGCTCGAGCAGGACAGGGTTGCGTTGTATTTCGGTATTTCCATACCAGTATGTCAGGGGAATCAGTGAGTTGGAGGACCAAACTGTTGGCGCGGTTGACGCTGACAGTCCCAATGGACAAGCGGAGGTCGAGGTAGACAACGGGGTGGACAAAGAGGTGGCTGAAATGCTCCCTGGTACAGACCATGCACCCTGGAAGGTGAAGGATCTGTCAGAAGCAACCTAAAGTGATTGCTCCCAAGATCACTTACATCGCCTGGGTCTACGTTTACGAGGATCGGTGACCACTCGTCATGTCCCCAAGGTTCCCCGCGCACAGCATAGTTGATGAGTGTTTTACATAACATTGTTTTTCCAGAATTGTCCGGACCGAGGACAAGTATGTGCGGCGGGGTTGCTGGAACATTTTGGGGATCCAGTCCATCCAACGGAACCCTATCTGTTGTTGCCAATGACAAGACACGCATCTGCTCGAAGAGTATGCTTGCAGACCGATAGTAGCCCATGGCCGTCTCCTCCGAGGTGTATTCTGTTGCAGGTTCTCCATAGACGTAAGAGGGAAAGGGTAAGGTTATGAGTGATGGCTAGGGGACGAGCGAGAAACTCATCTCCAATGTGCATCCACTGTGAGTGTAGATAACAGCCTTGCATTCTCCTCCGAACAGATATGCTATCCCGGTAGCGAGTTCGGTTCCAAAACACTCAGCATACCCATCCACGAGCTGATGGGCGCCGATTTGTCGGTTGGTATATGTTGAGCGCGATGGCTGCGTACCTTGATGCCGATGGAGGTATTTGGTGCAAGTTCGAATCTGTATTCGCTTTGTGGCTGCAACTCCCATTCTCGGTACCTGTCGTCACTCTTGGGATCGCTGGTTGACGCGTAAGACATCGCAGCTCAGTCTAGAGAGACGTAAGCTATAGGAAGAGAGTTTATTGAAAGCCCAGCCGGTGAACGTTTTGAGTGAGGGTTACCGGCTACAAGGACCGAGGCGTCTGTATTTTCCGGTTACCGGCCATCGTACTCCCTCACTTTTATTTGCAGATGCCTCCGCCTGAGTCGGATCACTACTACACTGGTATCGATGCTTCCTCGTATACAATGCGGTTAAGCAAATACCTCCCACTGCCGCCGTCCCCCATCTCTCTCTATCTCCCTCACCAATGTCCGGTGTACGCTCGAAATTGAGTTCCCATGAGGACGAGAAGGCTCAGGGTGCCCTCGTTAACTCCAGAGATGTTGACGTCGGCGCGGAGCTCGTTGCGGGGAGGGATATCCATCTCGACCCTGAGGAGGCTTTGAGACTCAGGTAGGCAACGTCTTTGCATGGCGAGGGCTATAGTAACAACCGTCTCGATCTCAGGCGCAAGTTGGACTGGCACTTGCTACCGCTCATGTGTGGTGAGTAACAGCTCCACATCCCGACTTGAACCCACCCGTTAATCCGCCACCTTCACAGCCATGTACCTGTACGTCCCCAAATCGCGCCTCGATCGCGGTTTACATAGTGTTCTCTGACATCTTTATCGTTGTCCAAAGGATAACTTTTGCCGACAAGATCACACTTGGTCAATCCGCCGTACTGGGTATCATGTCCGATAGTTTCCCTTCGTTCCGTATCCAGTCCGCTTATCTGTCATCACGTCAGCAATTCGAACCACCTTTCGACAAACCAATACAACTGGCTCGGGACGATCTTTTACCTTTCCTACCTCATTTTCGAATACCCACAAAACTTGGCCCTGCAGAAGTGGCCGGTCGGAAAATGGATGAGGTCAGTCCGGGAGCATACCAAATCGGTTGAAGGCTAACCCCTAGGCAAGCATCAATATCTTCATTTGGTCCGTCGCTTTGTTATGCCATGCTGCCTGCAAGAACTTCGGTGGTTTGTTCGCCGTCCGTTTCATTCTTGGAATGTGTGAGGGAGCAATCACCCCAGGGTTCATGATCGTATGCGCAATTCCGGTGTTCCCCTCCCATCGCTGCTAAATTTATTGCTTCAGGTCACCTCCATGTTCTACACACGTACTGAGCAGATGCAGAGGACTGGATACTGGTGTACGTTTGCTATTTTACCAGCTTTCCTTGACAATTTCTCCTGACCCCGCTCCCAGTCCTCATGAATGGCGTTGCCATCATCTTCTTGGGCTTGCTTGCCTTCGGCTGCACACATATCCAGACCCCAGGTTTCGAACCCTGGAAATGGTTGGTTGCCATCACCGGTATCCTGACCTTTATCACCTCGATACTTTTCTGGTTGTTCTTCCCCGACTCCCCAACCAATGCTTGGTTTTTGACCCCAGAGGAACGGGTTAAGGTCGTCGTTCGTATTCAGGACAACCAAGCTGGTGTAGAAAATAAGACATTCAAGAAGGAACAGTAAGTCCCCTCCTATGCTCCTGCGTTCTCCGTGATGGTTTTGTTCAAACCACATGGTGGGTCAGGGTCATCGAAGCTCTCAAGGATCCCAAAACCTGGCTTTTCGCCTTCTTCGCCGCTTGCTCGTAAGTTACCCACGCTCCCGCAGGTCTCCGTCGGCACTTGTGTTTACCCGTTTTCTTTCAGAAATATTTGGAATTCGGTATGAGCAGCTTGAGTACATTACCTATGGATATTTGCTTACCCAGCTCTGCAGCTTATCAACCAGCGTCAGATTATCCTGAGGTTGTTTGGGTTCCCGCTCTTCCAGACGACGCTTCTTGGATGCATGGATGGTGTGGTCGAGAGTGGGTCATCTTCTCCGGTCCGGGGACCAGAGATTGACAGGATATTTTTAAACTTTTGAACAGTCATCGCCATTTACCTCGGTGTGACGATAGCTGCGCGTTGGAAGGATGGCAAAGCCTGGACCGCCATGCTGAACTACGTACCTTCAGTCATTGGAACAATCTTGGTCGCCACTCTACCCGCTACGAACAAAATCGGCCTTTTGTTCTCTTACTGGATTTCGAGTGCGTTCTCTCATCGCCATCCAACGATTTCGCCCAAATTCTGACCGTTATTGTACCCTCTCACTAGTCTGGGGTATCGTTCCATTCGTCATCTTCCTCTCATGGGTCGGGATGTCAACGTCCGGTCACACAAAGCGCGTCACCGTCAACGCCGTGGTATTGATTGCTTACTCTATTGGTAACGCTGCTGGACCTTTCATCTGGCAAGCAAAGTACAAGCCAAGGAATCAGGTCCCATTCGCTATCATCAGCGCTTGCTCCGTCGCTTCCGCCTTCACACTGTTCGTTACTCGCCAATACCTGGCCTACCAGAACAAGAAGAGGGACGACGAGGACGCAGCGGGAGCAAACAAAGAGGACAAGTACGATGAGGTTTATATTACCGTTATGGAGGACGGGAAAGCTGTGGAGAAGAAAGTCGACAGGGTATGTTCAGTCTGACCCTCTCCTCCCCCTCACCGGAGCCTTTTCATATTGGAGACCTGATCGTGTTCTCGATTGCTTTTTAGGCTTTCCAAGATCTCACGGACCTTCAGAACCGAAAGTTCCGTTACGTCCTTTAGGGTGTCTCGTGGTATCGGGGTTCTGGCCGTTCACACCGGAACAACGTTTGCTTATGACGTCGTTCGAACGCGCATACGTTAACTAAACGCATATAGAATTCAGACAAAGTTCACTTGCACTCGGTTTCGCAATGTTATCCGGCTCGTAGCTAGTCCTGGCCGATTGGTTTTTTCTGTCGATATCCCAATGGCTCAGTTAGGGTAGAAGAGGAATACACTCGCAAACAGATACATACTTCTGCCAAGGGCGGCTGGGTTTAGGGAGTAACAAAGAAATTCGGATATACAGCGTGGCAAGGTATGGAGAGGCTATCAAAACAGTATGGAGGATTTGTGCGGCACTACAACATCTGAGGGAGAAGTATCTGAGGGAGAAGTATAGGGAGAAAGAAAGGGAGAAACAAGAAGGGAAATATAGGTTGTGGACGGTTAGAACGATACATCGGTCATGGGTCGGGAGATTGATGGGTTTCTAGTCATAGATTGGAACGAGGAAAGAGATCGAACAAGAAAAAACATCAAAATACAGAACGTTCCAAACGGTCGAGCCTCCAGAAACACAAACCGAAAAACAAACGAGAAGATCGGGGGCTCCTCAGAGTTCCATGGTTGACAATTCCAACACCCTAAAATGGGTCATATCCTTGGAGAACTCGGACCACCCAGTGACTTCTCGCCAATTGTACCCATTCGCCTCTTTCTCTCCCGCCGTGATAAAGTTACCCATTTCATCCTCTGAGACGCCACGGAAGAGGAAGAAGAGTCGGGTGAATATGCACTGATCTGCGGTCACCGAGATGTCGATTGCGGAAGATATCTTTGCGGGGGAGAGGAATCGGTAGGCGATGTTGCTGTAGGCGTTGAATGCGGACATGTTGTGGCTGCAGCAACATGTTAAACAAAAGAAGAAAGAATGGTGTGGGAGACCGCTCACTTGATAAAGTTCGTTCGCGCCTGTATCGATAGACCGAGCTGGTCAAGGACGGCGATAATGTGCATCAAGAAGTCCCGCTGAGGCATCGCGAAACTGTTTCGTGGGGCAATAAATTCTTGGGGATTGAGCATACTTGGATCAGGTCTATGCCATGGGTAGATAAGTGTTTGAAACCAGCAATTCAAGCACTTATTTGCACTCACGAAGCCTCATAATACACTGAAGTGGTCACGATTCCAGTTTGGAAGTGTTCCATTCCACCACCCGGATTGACCCTTAGGAAATACTTGACCTTGTTCTCTTCTATGACCTCAGCAGGCGGCCACGTCGTTCCAAAGGTCCAATACGGCGATGCGGTCAACACAACGTCGCAATACTGCTGAGCAGGGGGGATGATGCTCAAATGACATTTGGCCGTCGGTGGTTTAACGACGGTGGCCAGTTTGCTGATAGCCTTTGTGTCAACAATCAATTGTTGGGTAGCAGCTTCGTTGGGCATCCGTGTGCCGCTAAATTCCATAGAGTGGTTGTCTCCATCGTGAATGATATGGAGTTTACCCCAGAAGAGACCGTCGACAGTGGTTCCATCTTCCATACGGGCCATATCAAGTTCGTCGGAGGATACGATGGTGTCCAAGGCAACATGCTGGCCTGGGTGCAGCTCGAGATTGAAGGTTGCAGGCATTTCGAGGACAGGAGGGGGACTATAGGGAGGAGGTCATCGGTCTTGGTATCATCCGAAGTGTAATGGTCTAAGCTTACGGCGGAGCCCTAAAAATTGTGTTACTCAGATATAGGAGTTACAAACTGGAGATACAACGCACTCTGGTTCTTCCTCGGGAGGCGGACCATCACTAACGATCTCGACTCGTAAACCTTGAACGCCCATAGTGGCAATTTGGTACGAATCTTCACTGGTGAGCTGCGAGAAATGTAAATCAGATATCCCCAAGGGCTAGTTAGGTGTTTACGAACATAGATGTATGGTCCGGACACCAGACGCTGGGTGGAGTCAGTATCTTGATTGTGGCGAAAAGCGTATCCCATACCGCTGCATGCAAAGACGCATATTCGACCGGCACACGCATAGTAAAGATGGCATCCGGGGGTGGTTTCGTCCAATCACGGGCCAGAGCATCGAGTTCCTATGATCCAGAAGTGAGAAACGGGGTAGATACGAGTTGGAAAGAACCCACAATGTAGGTGGTAGGTAACTGGAAAGTTCGATGGTCAGTTACCAGCTGAGTCATACCAATTTTGTGGCGAGAACATGCATACCATCCGGATAGTTTCCATGTCGCCATAGCAGAGAGTCAGCAGCCGTGTCCTTGCGATGGCCATCTGGGATTCGTGGCCCATGACTCCATCTTTGGGAGACTTGGGAGTATTACCTCCAGCACCCCATCTTCCCCAGAAAGATCGGCTTCCCGGTAAGCTGGCGTTGGAGTTGCTGAGGTGGGATATCGATGATCGTCAGCTTTCTGATCCTGAATGAAAGAGAGAGAAGGGGTGGTGTGCGTACGCTGGCGAGAGTAACATGAATTGTCGTTGGCGATGAAGAAGAGGGAAAATAAAGAATCGATAGGATTAGAGAGAGAACGGGCGAACAAGCATTAGAGGGATATGTGTCCCTCGGTAGAAAACTTCCCGACTGATAACTTTGGGTGCCCCGAGGCAGACACGAGGCGTCAATGATTATACCCACTCCGAAATGAGTCTTTTTTCTTCTTCTTTTCCCTTGATCTCTCTCTATTCTTTTGCAATTCGCTAATGTTCGAGAACTCTCTAGTAACCCGCCGAAACAGCCGCGATGGCACGGTGTCGGCCGTCAACTGGCCGCTGGAAGGAGATGCCGATGAAAGAGAGGGGAGACGGATTTCGAATTCCGCTTGGTGTATCTGGGATATTACACCTTGGCATGCTCCACAGTCATGTCATTCGGTCTACAGACGTCAAAAACCCTCCTCGGATCTCAGCCATACACTATTTGCGGATACAACAGCCTCGCCGTAGTAGAAGATGCAACGGACAACCAGCTCACGCGACACACCTCTCCGCACTCGTTGGGACATTTCACACACGATGTACGGTCGCGGGTAGCTCAAAGGATACGGTGGCCCGCCATCCGACGGACAGGTTTATTGCACAGCAGGGAGAGCGAATTAAATCCGCCTTTTTAGCTCAAGGTTGGTCCGACCAGATGGGCGACGTGAATCGTTTGTTGGGATGGATAGGGTCTGTAAACCAGATACAACAAAACACATAACAGATTCGCCCTGTGCAATCCTGAGACGCCTTTGAACTTGAGGTGAATTAAGTTGTGGAAAGTTCGGAAATCGACGATCACACCGAAGGTCACGTGCCTTTGCGCATCCTCCATCTTCCGGCTTCACTTTACTTCGCACTGAATATGTTGCCCACGCTCCGACCAGTTGCTAGACCCTTGTTCAAGGCTGTAAATCCCAACAGTCGGTCATTTGTTTCAACCGTTCTTCTCTCTAAGAGCTGGGACAACGAGACCGTGGCCGACCTCAGGAAGGAACTTAAAAAACGCGGACTGACCTCGTGAGTTATCAAATTTCTATCTCGCCACCATAATCACCCAAACAGAGGTATAGGTCGGGGAACAAACTCACTCTTGTTGCCCGTCTCTCCGACCACGATGAGCATCAGCAGCGTAATGCCTTGGCCTCTCCACCGAGCCATGTCCGAAAGGCGTCATCCGCTTCGGAGCCCGCGGACGTTCCCGGTATTCCAAAGGTTCCTCCCCCTCCATCCAACGCTCGCTCCGGCTATCTGGCAGCAGTCCTGCCAGACCTGACGCCTCGGGTAGTAATCGAGAGCGCTCCCATTGTATGTAGGATTTCGATCCACCACGTGCGAATGCAAGCAACTAATTCAATCCCAGCCTTTCGTTCCTGACTTCTGGGATTCATCAAAGGTCAAGTCAAAGGGGCAGCAAGAACCCATCGAATCGCATCCCAAAGTTCTAACCGTTGCCGGAGCATCCACTCATCTCGGCGGTGGTCCTTCTCACAACCTCTACTTCGAAACAGAAAGCACTTTTTCCGACAGCACACGAGAAGTCTCTTTGTTCAAGAAGGAAGGATTTTGGTATGATGTATTTAGTGACTCAGGTCTCCCCACTACCGTCAAGGTTCCATCGGTCAACTTCGAGAGCCAGGAGGCGCCCAGGACCCGTTCCACTTCCGCCCGTGGGGGATGGACATTGATTGGTCTCTTGTTTGGATCTTGGGTCGTCGCTGGCGTGGCCGCACCCAAGCCAGAAATCGAGGGAGAGGTGGACCATCATTAGCTTAGAATTAGACTCGCCATCGTAGAACTTACTCCATATTATGATCAACTTTTTCGTTGCACCTCCCGAACCCGAGGCTGGCCCACTGATCGGGGGTGAGCCGGTGAGTCCGTGATCGACGGACTCAAATCCCGGGATGTCTCTCGCGACCACTACCGTGCTCCGGGCGACCGCCCGTCGTCGACTATTCCACTCGACGCCATGTGCGAGGTATCTAGTGGGACCTCCGGATCCCATATCAAACATTCGCCCCGCTATATACCACCGAGAGGACCCGTCATCATCTACCTCCTACGGGGATAAAGTCCAACACCCGTACTCGCTCAAGGAGTTCACTCAACTCGAGAATGCTCAAGACTATCAAGTGAACCTGCAGAAAACTCAATTGGATGCATTTGACCACGCGTTCTGGATGGATGTAAATATAGTCCGGATTGCCTCTCCTTGACGAATCTCACTTTCATTGGGAATATAGAATAACTACCGGTTTGAAGCTGCAAAAGCGGCAGTGCTTGACGCGCTACCAGAGAACGCGACGGCTCAAGATAAACAGTCTGTTCTATCGAACTTTTACCGGGACTGGCTGATCCAAGAGTCTCCACGGCTGGAGGTCTACAACAAGACGTGGAGACGACGGACTTTGGACATTATCCTACTTGACGCTCGGACGCAGTGGGCAAAACTCCTTTCGAAAATCGGGGTACGATGAAGGTGAAGGTATGGACCTTTGGATGGAGCTTCGTTTGCAGCTGACTGACAAGCATTGAACAGAGACAATAGTTGGCGTTAAGCTGTATTTTACTCATGAAGTAATTAACGGGCACATCCGGTTCAGGAAGCGGACAAGGCGATCCACAAACACGACAAACCACCACCTAAAACCTCTCAGCATCCTGAGCAACGAGCTCTTTTACCCTCTTGTAATCATTCTCCAACTGGAAACCCTCAAGCACGCTGCTCTCCGTCGCGAAGTCCCTCTCCACAGCCTCAACCTGATCTGGAGGTAGTCCAGGCCACCTCGACTCAATATCTGTTGTCGAGGGGGTTGCTAAAGCGCGATTCGGCTCGAGGACGTACTTCGGCCCGCATGCTAGGGTTGCGTACAGCGCAGTGTTTTGATACTTGTCCGTAAGCTCGTCGTCGGTCACGTCCACCGTCTGCCGGATCGAGTCCCAGCTATAAAGAAGGAAGGGTAAGTTCATGAGCCTTTGGTGGAGTACAAGATCACGGGGCCATACTCGTCGTGCAAGTATATCCTCCGCCAGACACTCCTGAAGGCGTGGAGTTGCCGAGACTCAGGGAGTCCCTTGGTTTTTGTCAATATGTGCAATGCGGCGTAGAAATCGTCCAACGTTTCGTCGTTATCCTTCAACGAAAGCAAGTCCACGAGCTCTTCGTCGGACAAGGCCTTGCCTTGTAACAACTGACGAAGCAGTTGTTTGAAGATCTGGTTAATAGTCATAAGTCAGCCTAAAGGAAAGGCAGTACGAGAGAGCCAAAACATACGTAAGAGAGAGCTGGCCGATTCGCCAGCCTGGTTGCCTTGACCTTAAGGATGTTATCTACCTGGGCTTCGAAGGACTGCTTCGCCCTTGTTGGGGGTCTGACTGCCTTGAACTGTTGCATGAGATCCTCCTGGACAGCGACAGTATCCAGGCCATCATCAAAGGCTGTAATCCCCGTCAGGAGTTCTTCACGGAAAGGATAGGAGCAAGGTTACCATCGAGCGTAGACTTCTCCGTTGGCACATCGTGATTATTCATCGAAGCAAGCTGGCTCAACTTGCCGATACTCAATATCAGCTAGAAAACGGGTCTCGACTGAGTACGATGTCATCTACCACACGCTAGTGTGAGACGCACGTGTTTCGTTTCTAGGTCAACGGCTCGCTTGCTCTCGCCAAACAGTGAATTCGCAGCTGCATTGTACCGGTGCCTCCCAACATCATTGATCCAAGAAACATTGGGATGGGAGTTATCAGCGAAGAACTTGTCCACGTATCCACCGTAAGCACCATCCTGTGCAAACATGGTCCTAAGCTCTCCTAGCTTCCATGTCAGCGGTTACCACAAAGAGGCGACCACAGGATAGCCTACCGTGTTCAATGTACCACTGATAAAGTTCCGTCGTGAACGCCTCCTTGAACTTATCGACATAAGACTGGATCCTGGTCGCGTTCGGATTGTTCTCAGGCGGGTACACGGTTTCGGTGTGGCACAATGAAGCGAGGTTCCTAAAATCGAGGTAATCTTCCGCAAGTTGGAAAGCGTGTTGGGTGTGATCTTGCTTGCGGAGTGCCTCCAGGACCTGCGGTCGGAGTAGATCAAACCGTTCACCTAACACGACCCTTTCACGTTCTACAGCACTATCGCCAGAAGCTTGAGGGCTACATGCGATATTAATACTCGTACTATGGGAATTTTCGGTGATTGCTAACCTTTTCAACCACTCAAGTCGATCATAACAACACTTGAAGAGCACCGAGGCCAGCTCTGCCATCTGCATCTTGATCATCCCTTCAGTCACAGTATCAACCGATCCACTCGTCTTGTGGGCGTGCACAACGGCTGTCGTAAGTTCGAACAATTCAATCACCTGATTGATCACGCGCATCTGGGTTGTCCACGGGTCGTGCACAGGAAGTTCGACCCCATACAAACTAAGGTTATACTTCCTGTGCTCAACGGCAGAAGTCAAGATGGTCTAACGCCGATCAACGATTAATACTGAGTTGGACAAAGGGTCGAATACACGGACCAGTATGATTCTGTTGGCTTCTGCCAACGTCGGCCCCAAAGCCGGTAAACTAGGAGCCTCGGCTCTGACTCTATTCAGGATGGGCAATATCCAGGACGTGATTTCCCCGATGTCATGAACCCTCAGGCGGAAGAAGGCTCTCATAAAATCATCGTGATGACCTTCTCCAGTATCTTTCATGTAAGCATAAACCGCCTCTGTCAAGATACTCCGCCTGTTCCCACCGCTGTAGAACTAGGTTAGCAGGGTTCTGGTCGACGAGGGGAAACCTGGAGGGAAGGACTTACACGAGGAACTCGTTATGCCTCAACCAAACTTGATGAGCGGCGTGTAGCTTCTCTGCATCCGTAGACAACCGCTGGCGACTCGATTGGGACATCTGCGAACGTCTTAACCTCGAAACGCGCAGTCTAGCCAAATAACCCATACCTTCGAAAGCGCAGCATTATCATTGATGAACTTGATCAAAAAGTTCAACTTATCCTTCCTCCCCATCATATGTGCGTTAAGGTCGTGATTCGGACGGATGATTTCAGAATCTAAAGGTGATCTATGAGCACTTAAACTGGTTACAGAGGCCAACTGAACCGCTCATTACCTGATTCCAAGATAGCCTTGCTGAGCTGCTCAGCACCAGTCATCAAACTATTCCCATCAACTTCAGGGGGGAAACTAAAATTCAAAGGGTTCTACAATGCGGGTTTCTCAGTCGGAGTCAGGAAGGAGATGTGTAGCCGACCTACATCGAGATTTGACCCGTACAAGATGGCCTGGGTCATGATCGACTTGATCAACGTTGCGCGCCCGGTCCTGATTCACAAACTTTCAGATCACACCTCCTCGGTACAGCGTCTGAAAAGCCTACTCTCGGTCGAACTTCGCAATCTGGTCCATATCGACGTATACCTTCATCATCGTCGCGGCGGTGAGGACCAGTAGCTCTCCACCTGTAGACGGCAGCACACCTAGACCGAGCGTCCTATCCGTAGAATTGCGTAGTTCTAGACGATCCAT
>Ga0307512_10005992_pt1 | contig 12467 bp, 11 predicted proteins | sample 14_EM_MG_FD_200267 | JGI IMG/M metagenome (GOLD analysis project Ga0307512, IMG submission 200267) | Populus trichocarpa ectomycorrhiza microbial communities from riparian zone in the Pacific Northwest, United States - 14_EM | ecosystem: Host-associated > Plants > Roots > Unclassified | place... | reverse complement strand
CAGTTCATCTTAGTATATGTTAGACAAGAGGTCATTAGACAGCTGATACTAATTGGATCAAAAGAGTGCTAAAACAACATGCATGTTCTAAGTAATTTACCAAAAACAAGAAAAAAACTAACTGTAAAGAACTTACAATCATCATTGTTAGTCACTGCTGGTGTGGTACAAACTTGAATTAGAGCAACAACCAAGAACACAAGAATTCTTGAACCCATTTCTCAAGTAACCCTACAGGAAGCTCTTTGTTTTCAGTTGGTGAAGTCGAAAAACTGAAATCCCATTTAGTATCTGCAGTTAAATCTCACACATGAAGGTCTTCAATTCAAACTGTTGAAAACTTGGCCTTCTTTTATTTCCAAATTATACCATGTCAAAACTCACACACAAAAAATATTGTCTAGTTGAATCATCTCCACACGCTATTATACCATGTCAAGAGGATTTATCTTCAAGTTGAGTTGCACAATTTTGTCCGTTTCATGATCACAAGTCTAAAGAAAACAAATACACAATACAATAGACTTCTCACCAAACACCTTCATTGAATTAATAATGAAAGGGACACCTTGGAGGCTGGCTGGCGTGCTAGAGCAAGTCAAGATATCAAAAATTTTCAAGCTTTTGCAATTTTTAATCAAACACAGAGATTTCTATAAAATTAAATTTGTTAAATTTAAATAAAACAGGCTTGTGTGAGACATGGGACCATCCAGCTAAGGAGTTGGTGGGTTGTGGCATTAAATTTATGTAATAAATCCCACAAGAAATAAGGTCAAACGAATTTAATAAAGTTCCTTTAGACATTATGAGATAGGTCCTCGATGACCCAAGAAGGATCATATACCAGCAGCATGGTTCCATGATAGCATTTTTATTGTGTATATATTGTGGTAAAAATAAGATTATATAGTATTATAAAAAAAATATAAAGTTATTAAACCTAGTTTAATGTAAAGATAGGTTAAAGATTCACATCATGCGTCAAATCAATTTAAAATAATATTATTTTAAAAAATAAAAGGTCAAACCAATTAGTTTTGTTAGGATTTGATCTTTTTGACCAAGTCAAGAGCTTCCCTGCAAGGTCAGACTAGGTCCAAACCCCCCTTCGAATGAATGGGGGAATTACGTTGATCGTTGATCTGCAGAATAAGGCCTACGTACGAGCTCTCTGTTTAGTTTTATGGCAGAGAAAGATAGCTCCTGCCTCCTGAGGTCCTTATTGGGACGGGTCAAAAACTTCTTTTTTTATTGAATTTACGCGGGGGAAGAAAGAAATAACTTCGCTTCTGGCTTTCCTGGTTCGTTCATCAATTCAAAAACGCTTGTTTCGTGCCTTTAAAAGCAAATTTGCTGTTCGAAGAATAGAAATCAACTCTCATCCGATTTATAAAGTGTTTGTATTTGTAATTTAACCAGATGTTTTAAATGTTTTTCAAACTATTTTTCTCTTAAAAAATATTTAATTTAAAGCTCAACCAAGCTCAACCAAGAATATATATATATATATATAACTCCTTAAGTCTCGTGGAAGCATGTAAAAGGGATGGTAATTTTTTTTATATGTCAACTTAGGGATAAATTGGATAATTAGCACCTAAAATATAATTAAATACTAAAAAAGCATTGGATAAAAATGTTTTGGTAAAATAGCACAGTTTGAAAATATTGTTGTTAAAAAATGCGACATTTTAATAATGTTACAGTTTAAAAATGGCATAATTGTTACATGTCGTGTTTCTAAATAGCGACAACTGATGTTGCGGTTCACAACCGTGACATAAATAAAATATCGTGTTTCTGAACCACGACACTCTCAAAGAGACCGTTTTAAGAAACGATTGGACATTTGATAAAATGGTTAGACTGTAACCAAAACGGTTAAACCGTTTTGGCTATTGTAAGGTTTTAGGTTATTTTCATGTTTTAAACCTGAAAAAAAATTATTAAATCATTGTTTTTATTAATTTGAAATTTTAGTTACTTTATGATTTTAGAGAGTTAAAATATTTATAATTTTATCAAAATTTGGACAGAGTTTTCTTTATATAGAAACTATATCTAAAATTTTATCCCGCTTAAAAAAACTTGCAAAAATCCATCATGATCATCATCCAAATGTGAATGCTCAACATAAGCAGATAATCTACCACTTTGAGTGCATGTCATCCTTTGTAATAGTACTTGTGATTGATGTGAAATTATATAAATTTAATATGCTTAAAACATGTCATAATATATTATAACATGATCTAATAAATTGTTATACATACGTTGTCGATTATGATATATTTTCCTATTATGTCATGTGTCATTGTATATCCCACACCTATAATGTGCATGACCTTCTCTTGCATTCATCTCGTTGTGTAAACAAGTAGACATTCGTTGACTATGTTTTAATTTCCATCTAGATGAGTTTGCTTCAACTCGAGGTCCAATGTAATTAGTCCATTGTAACTCGTCTAGTAATGGACATAATGGCATTCCATATGCTGACTTGTAGCTCTGAACCGTGTAATAACCATCAAAATCTAAGTGTTTAATGGGTTTTTGAGGAGAGAAGCGAGGGCGGCAGTGGTTTTTTTCGTGAGAGAAATAATATTATATTTTTAATCTATTTAAATTTTAATTAATACCATACTTTAAAAAAATAGCATATAATTTTCGTGTTTTAAAAGTGCAATACTAAGTGGATATCACATTTCAAGAACACAAACGATGCAGTCTTACCAAATCTTTTTTTAAGCGATATCAGTCCCTCTAATTTTAAAGTTAAAAAGCCCTAGAGATGCTTTCAAAGAAAGACTTTTTACCTATCTGACTCTTCTTTAATGAATAAAAAAATATCTAAACAGATAGGCACCAGGACGTTGCTGCTACCTACGCATTTACCTCAATATTCAAAGAAATTATACCCTCTCAGCCCCACCACTTTGAATTTTTCAGCAATGAGCTGCTACTGCTTCAATTATTTTTCTTAATTTTTCCATTGAATTTGGTAAAATTAACATTAATTAATTATAACTTTAAATTATTGATTTTGTGGTTAATGACGACTGCTTCATTCTTTTAACTTTCTACCACTCTTTAAGTTTTGATTTTAGGGATTAATTGTTTTTTTTTAAAAAAAAAATGTTAATTGCCGTTGTGCGATCTATTTTTAACTTGAAAAATGCTTTATCTTGATTAATGTAAGAATTAATTCAAGAATAAATAAATGGGATAACAAAATTAATTCGAGAATATTCTTATTATTATAGTATAAAAACAAAATATTAATTAATTATTCCTGAATAAACAAAATGAGAAAAGGTTGGCTTTTGAGCGCAGTCACGGTGTCCAAGCTTTCTGATTAAATTTCTATATTTCCTCCCGAGACCGAAGGAAGAACATGGCTATGAGCTTGGAGTCTGGATAGGAATTTTGGACGCGAGCATCTTTGACACGTGGCTACTAGGGCTTGTTATGATTGGACAAGAGAAGGCTTAACGGAACCCTAACCTTCTAGGTCCTCCAGGACTGGGGCTTGTTAAGATCGGAGAAGAGAAGGCCTAGCTAAACCCTAACCTTTTAGGTCCCTCCGGTTCTTAGAGTACTGGAAAATTATTTGATAAGCTGGTGTTTTTAATTGTTCTGAGTCATTAGTTTGCAGAGCCATTTTTGTTTAATGAGAAAGTAAGTGAAAACCAGTGCTTATTGCTTGTGATTTACTTAATGGAATGATCGAAGGCAGGTTCAAAGAATCTGATAGTTTTGGATATTCAATTGAAGATTTGCCATCAATGGATCATGCGGAAAACTTAACTTCTGTTCGTATAAGAAAAACAGTACAAAAAAGGTCGTAACTTTTGTTATCTTTAATGGATTACACTCAAATTTACTCGGGAAATTCTACAATCTCATTTCTATCAGTATACTTCTTGTGCCAACTGATTTTTATACGAATCCTTTCATATTTACTGTTCATTAGTGTTGTTTTGCAGTATCCCCGTGGATTACATGGATCTGAAATGCACCCAGGCAAGCAAAAGACAGCAACAAAATCCTAACTCGACTCCATGGATCAGGTTGCAATTTTTAGGGCAACATAATGTCTGTGTTTTTTTGCAGGCATAGCAAAGATAATTGATCTCAATGGACTTTGGGGAATTAATGGTAATTAGCTGTGGATTAATGGGAAATTAAACAGTTTCCTTTGGTTAAGTATACAGAGCATGTTCTGCAAATCAAAAACTCGGTGCCTTCATATTTCGTATCTGCTAAAGATCAGAACCTGTCCAGCATCATAAAACATTCAGCACCAAGTGAAACAAACAGGTTGGAAGTAGAAAAATAAATCCTAACATGATTTTCTTAGGGTAAATTCTTTGGAAATGTGAAAAAATCTCAAACTTGACTTCATGCAAAGGTACATTCTCCACATGGAGACTGGCAAACTACAGAGATCTATGCTTCTGCATGCTTTAACAGAGAGGAAAGGTATTTGTGTGTTCTCATCCCGCTATATACAACAACAGTATCAAAATGTTGAAGAAGGTAAGTGATGTGCTTGATCAAAAGAAACTGCAAGAGGTTTATGTTCAACACTGTGAGTGTAATGAAAAATTATTTCTGAAGCTCTATCTCAGAATGTGGAAAGGTTCCACTGTACTCAAAGAAGGCGTTTTTGTTATAATCGTGGTAAAAACTCCCTTCTGTTGTCTCACTGTAAGTTTTTGAGGTGGATACCATTTCAGCATTGCCATTGAAACCAGCCAGCTGCTGGATGTTCTCAAGCTCTTTAACCACCTCATTCATTGTAGGCCTGTTGGCTGCCAATTCTTCGACACACCTAATCGCCAGATCAATAAACTTCTCTAAGCCTTTCAGTGGTTTGCCCGGATCAAGAGCGGGATCAAGGATGGCATCTAGGTTGCTTGAATCTTTTGTCCTCTGGTTACCCATAGCTGTTTTCACCTCTCTCACAACATAGCTCCCGTGTTCTATTGGTTTTCGACCAGTAACTAACTCCAGCATTACCACTCCGAAGCTATAAACATCACTTTTCTCAGTCAACTGTCCGGACATGAAATATTCAGGATCCAAGTAGCCCTGCAGAAAATTCAATCTCAGGCACATTTTATAGTAGTGTTACGAAATTCATTAAACTTTAGCCTTTAGTCTTTATAGCTTGTTTAAATTCATTTAATCTTTAACTTCTTTAAAGGGAAAGTCAGGATATTTTCTGCAAGGGTCTGCCTGAATAGTGGAACGGTGGAGGTGATTGAAAATAAGCTTGTCCATGCATGTCTAGCCTTGCCTGCAGGCTAGGCCTAGAAGTACATACAAAATTAGGGAAAATGATAGGTGCCTTGCACCATTTCTTATTCTCCTATTCTTCTAAAACAGTTATCAAGGCTCCATTATTAATATTTTGAGGAAGCTGGGGACTTGGTCCTGAAACTACTGCTATGAATCCTTTGCTATCACTATTTGAGCAGATAAAATAGATTTAGCTGTTATTGCATTATATTTCTCTATACTTCGAATAAAGATTTGAAAGATGCTATACTGACCAGTGTCCCTTTGACTCCAGTAGAAACATGAACTTCATTATTGTCCACGGGTTTTGATAGACCAAAATCAGCAACTTTTGCAATTAGCTGATCATCCAGGAGGATATTAGTGGACTTAATGTCCCTGTGTATGATGGGTGGATTGGCAAGCTCATGCAAATACGCAATACCTCTAGCTGAATCAAATGCTATTCCGAGTCTCTTCGTCCAACTTAACTTGAAGCCTGACTTACCTGCATAAATCATTAGGATATTGTCTGATGAGAAACTAGGGAGAATTTTCCATGTTGTCTTTAGTGTTTTTAGGATTATATTCTTCTCATATAAGTAAAGGGTGATGGGCATTAAAAGTCACATACTCTAAGAACTTCAACATGATTTAATTTCTATGAAAAGAACAATAGAGGATGCAGCAAGCTATTAGTTTTGTATTAAGAGATGTGAAAATACCTGAAATACAGTCTGTAAGAGTACCATTTTTAATGTACTCATAGACCAGCATCTGTTCACCTAACTGATAGCAAAAACCTAACAGGCTGACAAGATTCTTGTGATGAACCCTTGATAGAAGCTCAATCTCAGTTTTGAACTCATGACTACCCTGCAATGATCCTTGTTTAGCTCTTTTAATGGCAACTAGCACACCAGTGGGAAGAGTTCCTTTATAAACCTGAGAACACATAGCAAATTGAGTGCAAAGAAAGAAATATAGAGATTGTCATAATAGTGTAGTGAAGTACTACTGAAAGCTTTAGAAATGCTGCCATGGTCCAACATGGACATGTCCTCTTAAGAAGTGGGTAAAGCACCTCTATGAAGTATCCTAAAGAAGTGAATCTATGCTGATATATTCTCCAAGTTACAGGTATAGTCAACTTACCGTCCCATATCCCCCAGATCCAAGGGCGTTGTCCTCAGAAAAATTGTTGGTGCATTTTTTAAGCTCCTCAAAAGAGAAACTTAGCACTCCTTTTATCTGGGGAGCGGCTCCATTGGCTTTATTTTGGTCCCATGATGCTGCATTTGTACAAGGGAGTGATGAGTAATTCCCAGGAGTTCAAAACAAAAAAGGGAAGTGTTGGGTTTTGTTTACCGAATGGATTCATTAGTTCAGTAGCTTGATCTGCCTTTTTCCGTTGATGGAAAGCATAAACTCCAGCCATGAGTAAGAGTAGCATAAGTACAGAACCACCTACGGCTGCTCCAATGACGATCCCAGTATTTGATGACTTGTTCGAACCTGCATAATATTTATGATTACATTGAGGTAGAACTGTAGGCTATTTTTATTGGTGCTACTATAGAAAGTGTCCAGGGAATGAGGCCTCTGGATTACAAGTCAGTATCAAGCACAAGTTTCTGCTCAAAGTTCTGCTTTACCGGTAAAGTAGTTGTCGGTATTAAGAGTGAAAAAGAATGGTCCAAAAGCATCTGGGAGTTTGACAAAAGTTACGTTGTTGAGCTGAGATGTAATGACAGAAAATCCTGTCCGGTTGAAAACGTAAACGCCAGATGGAAAAACATCCAGCCTTACTTCAAGGTAATCATAAGCATCCTTCAATGGAACACTTAGAGAAATTGAATCAACGGGAAGTTGATCGGACTTGAAAGATTCCATCATTGCAGCCTGGAGAAGAGTATAATAGCTTCCATTTTGAAAGTCTGAGAAGGAAAATGATCTGAAGTGTAGAATTCCTGTTATTGGATTTGCACAGTTACAGTTTGGACTGAGAAGTTGCTGGGCATTGCAAGAAAGAGCCACACAATTTTCTGTTGGTGTAGCATATGAAGAATTTGGCTGTTGGGGAACTATGCAGTTTTCTGAAGACGGCATCTTCTGACAAAACGGATTACCAAGAAGCCTGAAAAGTTATGACAGTTGCACAACATTATATCTGAGTTGATACAATTATGATAGATACCGGATTCCGTGTTCTAGCAATAAACCAGATTCAGTTCCTTGCCTAGGAGATAAAAAGATTCAAAGAAGTCACTTACAATAATTCTTTGCTGTATCCTGTTCCTTGTGCAAACTCGCTAATGGAATTGTTCTGCAAATCAACGAGTAGCAGTTGGCTCCCATAGTTGGTGCCCAAATCTAAGGAACCATTAAGCTGGTTGTTACTTAATACTCTGTCAACATAAGTCCGAAGAATCAGCTTTAAACATCACTGGATTTTATCAGGTTTTTACTAAATATGTCACTGTATTGATTCCAATCAATCGAGTATAAATATAATGCTTTTTGAGAAGAAGGTAGTCCTTACATAGACTGTAACTGAGCAGGACTAAAGAGGGTGGCATTTATTGGTCCTTGAAGCTGCGTGCGCTCCATTATTCTGTCAGCACAAAGTTTACCTATTAGGGTTACCAGAGATCTACACTTTCTCATTATCCAAGAGAGCAAAAGCGCAAGGTATGAATATTGTTATTTTGCCTCTTTGCTTTGTGTGTGTTTGGAGAAAGATAGAGAGAGAGAGAGAGAGGGATACAATGATGTCATGGATTGTAGGCTTGAAAACCATGGTGGGATTAATGATGCGTCAAAACTATTGTTGCTCATGTCCCTGCAAATAAAAAATGAATCTGGGAATCAGATATGACACTGAAACTGAGACAGCACCGAGCTGTGGAAAAGGGAATACTGGAGTCCCACTTTAGCAATCTGAAGATAGATTTAGATTTTGCATAATCAAAGGCTACTTACACATAGGTGAGGACCTTCATGCCACTGAGGTCAGGCATTGATCCAGAAAATTTATTGTTAGACAAGTACCTAAAAACAAATAGCAAGTTATGCTTGATCCAGTAGAGCGGGTAACATAAAATTCAAGGAAATTTGAAGAGAAATTGTGTTCTTACAGCTCGGAAAGACTTGGGAGACTGGTGAAGTTGAAAAGGATGGGCCCGGTTAATGAATTCCTATCTAGACGTCTGTTGACAAGACAAAATATTTAATATCAAGTAACTGGAAACGTTCCAGTCTATGAGCAGGACATATACTCACATCGCCTCCAAGGTTTGTACTAGTTCCAGTGTAGAAGGAAAGTTGCCACTAAGTTGGTTGCTGTCAAAAAGCCTGCTCAAAGTAAGATATTCAAAAGGATTAACTATTCTGTTTGAGTTTTTGGATTTTCTAATCTCAAGGATTCTACTCTCCTTGTTCATGTCTAATTACATGTACAGTCAACAGAAAACATTATCAGGTTTTCGGATAACTTACACATGTATGAGACTCATATTTGAGCTGAAAAGGTTTGATGGAATTCCGCCGGTTAACTGATTTTTCCCCAAATGACTGCAATTAATGGATGCAATTACAGAACATTATTCTGGAGAAATAGATCAACTCCAAATGACTGCTTCAAAGAGATACAGAAATGATCTATAGTACATACAAGTGCTTTGCTTTTAGCAGCAAATCTAAACCAGGCGAAGTCCCATCAGATACTGGAATTGTCCCGCTGAGTTTATTGTCGGTTAAATCCAGCAGAGAAAGATTAGACATTTTGCCGATGGAAGGTGGTATTGGTCCATTGAAGTTGTTGGAAGCTAGAGATCTGCACAGGAAGAAATTTGGGAAATTGCATACAGGAATTGAAGAGCAAATATTGCACACCATGTATCAACGGACTAGGCAGATGATATTTGAAGTATTGTCTCCAGGTTCTGTTTTCTACTAATCAAATTCTGAAATGGCGACGACAGAAATTCTTACAATGAGACCAGCTGCGTTAGAGATCCTATCCCGTCAGGAATTGGTCCATTAAAATTGCAATCAACAAGGAATCTGGCATCCAATGTAAAGTAACCAGTAAAAGATAGTTTCTGGGTTTGTAGCTAAGAAAAGATAGGTTGCTCAAGAACGGCATAGAAAAACTTCAATTTGCTTACAGATTTTCAAGCTTCTTCAGATTTACTATTGCTGATGGGAGAATTCCTGTCAAACCATTGTTTTGAGACAAATCCCTGTATGCAGAACTGATATCAGATAACTACATGGTTTAATTGCCACTTATCTAAAAGCTCAAGTCGCATGGATCACTGCAGTATAGAGAACTCATCACTGGATTTTCAAGCATGAAAGTTGAACTAAGAGGGGACAAGAGAACATAGAGAAAACCCACAGAGTTTGCAGCTCTGGAAAATTGCCGATGTCGCCAGTCAACGTGCCGGACAATCCCATGCCTGAGAGTACTCTGAAAATAGAAACGCGTGCTCTATGTTCAGATATACCGAAGATGAGCATGAAAAAAAACAATCAAAAGCAGTTAGCACTGAGTTACATACATGGAGGTGATACGAGAACCGGTGCACCATATTCCTTCCCACCCACCGCCACAAGGATCAGAACCAATCCAAGTCGGCGGTGTGTTCTTCCAGTTACTCTTGAGAGAATTTAGAGCAGATACTGCATCAGATCGACACAACAGTTGCCATGGTTTAAACATAAAGAAAACAAGGAACAAAGGCTGAAATAAAATTTGAGGTAAGTTGGCACTTCCACACCAAATAACAAAATAATATAAAACACTCTCGAGGGTTAATTCTGCTTAGAAAACCATAGATGAACTTACAGTCATTAGAGTCTGTCACTGCCGCTATAACTAGAACTTGAAGGCAGGTGATCAGCAGGAAAACGGGAAGTCCTGAACCCATTTCTTACAGACTGCTGAGCTCCAACAGAAGGCTCTCAAACCTCAAAATATTTCTCTCAGCTGCCTCCTATAGTTGACGAACACTCGCTAATTGTATTGTTTTCCAACGTCACCGGCTTCCGGCGGACGAAAACTATATCAAAAGGGGTGATGCTTACAACGTCAACTGCTCCCTTGTGAGATGTTGATGGTAGAAATAAACTTCGATAAATAGAACAAAAAAATATGAAAACTAAATAGGCCAAGTCCTGTTGAATGATCTCAACATGCAATATTGAAAATCATAATCAGCAACAGACGACTAGTACAGGTTTTACTTTGGTCATCTAAAGTTTCTTTCGTGAGAGTCTCAGATGTTTTTTGCTAACCATAGTTTTCAGACAGGGCGGAGACTAACCTTGAAATTGACTTGGGTTTATAACGAAGATAGATTTGATCCACGTTTACCGGGTCATCTAAGATCAATTTATTTTTATGGCTTCATTTTTCTTATGTCTTGGTGTTCGCCCGGCAGGTTTGGACAGGGTTTGGATAGATCAATCAGGATTCATATTTTTTTTAATTTAATTTGAAACTGGACCAGAAGTTTCTCATATCAACCTGTCAAACCAGATTTATCGACTAGGTTATGTCGTGACACAAGCAAGCTAGCAGAATCCAGCACCATATAAATAATTAAACATAATATGGTGAAGAAATTCCAAGAAAGTGGTGTTTGGACCCGATCTCCATCCGAATGTTCAACCCTTTAAGAAGACTCGTTCTTCCTTCTTCTTTATATGCATTCCCATTTGGTTTACCAAATCCTGTTTTCTTGTACATTTGGCTTTGCATCCTTTGTCAATACATCGTGCCAAAGCAGAAAGTGGTGACGTGGCTGGTTTGGTAAGAAATGGGAGCCACTGGCACAACAACTCTAATATATTATTCCAACTTGGACCGATCTTTTTCCTGTTCTATTGTATGATATATGCACAATTCAAGTGAATATTCAAAGATTAATTTTTTTATTTAAGAACATTAAGTTGCATGATACTATATGTTTTTATATACTTTCAAGGGTTTTTCTTTCTTTTTTTCTTGTTTCTTCTTCTTTTTATTGGTGCCCTTTCACATGGTAAGGCTATAGAAGAATTATGCCTGCCCTTTTCATATAATTCTTTTTATAAATTTATTGGTGCCCTTTTACATATAATTTTTGCATATATATATATTTTTAAAAAGCCAAGAAATAAGTGTATTTTATATCACGCTTGAAAAAAAATTGATTAAAAAAAATAGCAAATCAAGCATATTTGATTAGAATCCAGATGAAATATTTCTAAAAATAAAAGATTATTAGAGATTTTATATCATGCTTGAACATCAAATTTTCATTGATATAGCAAAATGCTAAGCATTTTTTCCCTTTTTTTATAAGCAAAAAAATATAATTTAAGAAATTAGATTAGAAAGTAAATGATATATAGAAGTCATTCATGAAAACTATATACAAGGATGCCTTAACTGAACATTATTTTAAAATAAATTTTATATATATATATATATATTAGTATTTCACTCATCCAAATAGAAAAAGATTGAGATGATAATATAACACCAAGTTATAATATAAATAATTATATTTTCTGTAATATGATAATGATATTTTTTTTAAAGTGTTTTTAAATTGAAAATACATCAATATAATATTTTTTTATTTTTTTTATTATCAAAATCATCAAAATATATTTAAAATAATTATAATTTAATACTTTTTAAATAAAAAGTATCAAACCACTACAAGAAGCTTGATCTATAATGAGTTCTCCTTTTATTGGACCAAGCAATGGCTTATTTGCCAAATATTCCTAAGAGCCTTCTCCAGAAACCCAATTTGAATAGACTGGCTTCTTCTATGAACCAAATAGTTTTATTAAAAAAAAAAAAAAAGTCAAAGTTGAAAAATAGTTCCTCAAGACTTTCTTGAACTTTTTTTATGGTCAATCTTGCAAAGCAGTGATTCATTCTTCTTCTTCCTCCTCCTCCTCTAATCAGGGAAGGTTCATTTGTTCATTTGCAAATGAATGCCCTCTAGATAGGAATTAACTGCTCCAATTGTGTTCTTGTAGTCATAGACTACAACCTATAAATCTATTGGTCAACTCAAGCCTATCTCAAAACAACATTGTTTTATTTTTAAAAAAGAAAAAGTTTTGGAGAAAAAAAATTGAAACAGTCAGTTTAACCAGGTCAACTAAGTTGTAAA
>Ga0307512_10005991_pt1 | contig 12469 bp, 9 predicted proteins | sample 14_EM_MG_FD_200267 | JGI IMG/M metagenome (GOLD analysis project Ga0307512, IMG submission 200267) | Populus trichocarpa ectomycorrhiza microbial communities from riparian zone in the Pacific Northwest, United States - 14_EM | ecosystem: Host-associated > Plants > Roots > Unclassified | place... | reverse complement strand
GGCAGGACCTTCGCCGATCTGGACGTCCTCGAACTCAACGAGGCCTTCGCCGCCCAGGTGCTCGGCTGCGTGGCCGAATGGCCCGAGTTCGACCCCGCGATCCTCAACCCGCAGGGCGGCGCAATCACCCTCGGCCACCCCCTGGGCGCCTCCGGTGCCCGCCTCGCCGGCACCGTCGCCCACCAGCTCGCCGCCAAGGGCTCCGGCACCGGCGTGGCCACCCTCTGCATCGGCGTCGGCCAGGGCCTGGCCACTCCGGCACCGGCGTGGCCACCCTCTGCATCGGCGTCGGCCAGGGCCTGGCCCTCGTCCTCGAACGCTAGGAACCCCCGAGGAACCCCCATGACTCTCACCCAGCACGACATCGACCAGGAGATCGCGGCCGAGCACGCCGCGTACGAGAAGCGGCTCGCCGACGGCGCGCCCGTGGAGCACCAGCCGCGCCGCGACTACGCGCCGTACCGCTCCTCCGTCCTGCGCCACCCCAAGCGGCCACCCATCGCCATCGACGTCAGCAAGGACCCGGAGCTGGTGGAGCTGTCCTCCCCCGCCTTCGGCGAGCGGGACATCACCGAGATCGACAACGACCTCACCCGGCAGCACACCGGCGAGCCGATCGGTGAGCGCATCACCGTCTCCGGCCGGCTGCTGGACCGCGACGGCCGCCCGGTCCGCGGCCAGCTCGTCGAGATCTGGCAGGCGAACTCGGCGGGCCGCTACGCCCACCAGCGCGAGCAGCACGACGCCCCGCTGGACCCGAACTTCACCGGCGTCGGGCGCACGCTGAGCGACGACGACGGGCACTACCACTTCACGACCGTGCAGCCGGGCCCGTACCCGTGGCGTCAGCACCTCAACGCCTGGCGGCCGGCCCACATCCACTTCTCGTTCTTCGGCACGGCGTTCACCCAGCGGCTCGTGACGCAGATGTACTTCCCGAGCGACCCGCTGTTCCCGTACGACCCGATCATCCAGTCGGTGACGGACGACGCGGCGCGGCAACGGCTGGTGGCCACCTACGACCACAACCTGTCGGTGCCGGAGTTCTCGATGGGCTACCACTGGGACGTCGTGCTCGACGGCCCGACCGCCACCTGGCTCGAAGAAGGGCGCTGACCTGCCATGACGAAGATCGACACGAGCCGTCCGGAGACGGTGCTCCCGACCCCGTCGCATACGGTCGGCCCCTTCTACGGCCACGCCCTGCCGTTCCCCGGCGGCGGCGACATCGCCCCGGTCGGCCACCCGGACACCGTCACCGTCCAGGGATACGTGTACGACGGCGAGGGCAACGCGCTGCCGGACGCCTTCGTGGAGCTGTGGGGCGCCGACCCCGACGGCAACCTCCCGCAGGTGGACGGTTCGATCCGGCGCGACCCGGCGAGCGGCGGCTATCTGGGCCGCAACGGCGTGGAGTTCACCGGCTGGGGGCGCATCCAGACGGACGCCAACGGCCACTGGTACGCGCGGACGCTGCGGCCCGGCGCGCGCGGGCAGAGCGCGCCGTACATCAGTGTGTGCGTCTTCGCGCGCGGGCTGCTGGTGCATCTGTTCACCCGGATCTATCTGCCGGGTGACGCGGCGGCGCTCGCCGCCGACCCGCTGCTCGCCCGGCTGGACGCGGAGCGACGCGGCACGCTGGTCGCGCGGGACGACGGCAAGGGCACATACCGTTTCGACATCCGCCTTCAGGGCGAAGGCGAGACGGTCTTCCTGGAGTTCCAGTGACTTCCGCCGGTCCCGACGACACCGGCCTGCTCGCCCCCGGGTGGACAGGCTCCCCCGCCGCGTCCGCGACCGGCGACACGGCCTACCTGCAGGCTCTGCTCGACGCGGAGGCCGCTCTGACCCGGGCGCAGGCGGCGCTGGGGCTCGCCCCGGCCGGGGCGGCCTCCGCGGTGACCGGGGCGGCCGAGGCCGGCCGCTTCGACCTGCGGTCCCTCGCGGAGCGTGCCCGCGGTGGCGGCAACCCGGTCATCCCTCTGGTCGCCGATCTGACGAAAGCGGCCGGCGAGGAGTACGGGCCCTACGTCCACCGGGGCGCGACCAGCCAGGACATCATGGACACGGCGACGATGCTGGTCGCCGTGCGCACCCTGGACCTCGTACTCGCCGACCTCGGCCGCACCGAACGGGCGCTGGCCCGGCTGGCCGCCGAGCACCGCGACACCGCGATGCCGGGGCGGACGCTCACCCAGCACGCCGTGCCGACGACGTTCGGGCTGAAGGCGGCCGGCTGGCGGTCCCTCACTCTCGACGCGCGCGACCGGATCAAGGCCGTACGGGACGCTCTGCCCGCCCAACTCGGCGGTGCGGCCGGGACGTTGGCGGCCTTCACCGCGTACGGCGCCCGGGACACGGGGGCCCTGACGGCGGCCTTCGCGCGCGAGCTCGGGCTGCGGGAGCCGCTCCTGCCCTGGCACACCCTGCGTACGCCGATCGCCGATCTCGCCGGGTGTCTGGCCTTCGCGGCCGGGGCGCTGGGCAAAGCGGCCGTGGACGTGCTGGTGCTCGGCCGTACCGAGATCGCCGAGGTCGCGGAGGGCAGTGGCGGCGGTTCGTCGGCCATGCCGCACAAGGCGAACCCCGTACGGTCCACGCTGATCGTGGCCGCGGCCCGGCGGGCCCCGCAGCTCGCGGCCACGCTGTACGGGTCGCTGGTCGCCGAGGACGAGCGGCCGGCCGGGGCCTGGCACGCCGAGTGGGAGCCGCTCAGGGAGCTGCTGCGGCTGGTCGGCGGGGCCGCCCGGGACGCCGCCGAACTCGCCGAAGGGCTGCGGGTCCACGCCGACGTGATGCGTGAACACCTCGGCCTCACCCACGGATTGATCGTCTCGGAACGGCTGTCCGCCGAGCTCGCCCCCGTGCTCGGCCGCGCCCGCGCCAAGGCACTGCTCACGGACCTGGCCGGGCGCGCCTACTCCGAGGGCCGCCCGCTGGCCGAACTGCTCGCCCAGGAACCGGAGTTGAAGGGCGTCGACCTCGGCGAGCCCACCGACCCCGCCCGCTGCACCGGCTCCGCCGGAGCCCTCACCGACCGTGCTCTGGAGCGACGTTGACCGAGAATCTCCTCAACCACCGTGCCGAGGGGCCCGTTTCCGCTCCCCCGCTGCTGCTCGGGCCCTCGCTCGGGACGTCGTACGCCCTGTGGGACAAGGTGGCGCCCGAGCTGTCCATCACCCATCGCGTGGTGCGCTGGGACCTGCCGGGGCACGGCGGTTCGGCGCCCGGGCTGATCGGTCCGGGCGCGACCGTCGGTGACCTCGCCGGCCTGGTGCTCTCCCTCGCGGACTCGCTCGGCATCGAGCGGTTCGCGTATGCGGGGGTGTCGCTCGGCGGTGCCGTCGGGCTGCATCTCGGCCTGCACCACCCCGAGCGGGTGTCGTCGCTGGCCGTGATCTGTTCGTCGGCGCACTTCAACGGTTCGAAGCCGTGGCAGGAGCGGGCCGAGCTGGTGCGCCGCGAGGGGCTGGGCTCGCTGGTGGAGAGCGCCGACGCCCGGTGGTTCACACCCGGTTTCACCGTGCCGGAGCTGGTGCGGGACCAGCGGGACACCGACCCCGGGGCGTACGCCGCCTGCTGTGACGCGCTGGCCGCCTTCGACGTGCGCGACCGGCTCCCGGAGATCTCCGTGCCCACCCTGCTGATCGCCGGGCGCGAGGACAAGGCGACCCCGCCGCCCCATCTGCGGGAGATCGCGGACGCCGTGCCCGGCTCCACGCTCGTCGAGCTTCCGGGCGCCGCGCACCTGGCGCCCGCACAGTGCCCGGAGGCCGTGCTGACGGCCCTCCGTGCGCACCTCGGCGGAGGTGCCGGGCGCGGGATGGAGGTCCGGCGCGAGGTGCTCGGTGACGCGCACGTGGACCGGGCGCAGGCCCGGCAGACGCCCTTCACGGCCCGCTTCCAGGACTTCATCTCGCGCTACGCCTGGGGCGAGATCTGGACCGACCCGACGCTCAGCCGCCGTGAGCGCAGCCTGATCACGCTGACGGCGCTGGTCGCGCACGGGCACCACGACGAGCTGGCCATGCATGTCCGGGCGGCGCGGCGCAACGGGCTCACGCCCGAGGAGATCGGCGCGGTGCTGCTGCAGACGGCCGTGTACTGCGGGGTCCCGGCGGCGAACTCCGCGTTCGCGGTGGCCCAGCGGGTGCTGGCGGAAGAGGACGGCCGCTGAGGACGACCCTGCCGGCAGCCCCCTGAGGGTGACCCTGCTGGTCGTAGCTTCAGCAGGACCTCGCACATGCCGGCACCGCGTGCCTACCGTGGAAGCATGTCCACCATTCTGATCACCGGCGCCACCTCCGGTCTCGGCCGCTACGTCGCCTTCGAGCTGGTCCGCTCGGGGCATGTCGTCCTCGCCCACGGCCGCGATCCGGGCCGTACCGAGCGACTGGTCGACGAGCTGCGCGCCGAAGGAGACGCGGAAGGGTTCGTGGCCGATCTGGCCTCGCTGGCGCAGGTGCGAGAGCTGGGTGCGCACGTCGCCGATGCGCACCCCGACCTCGACGTACTGATCAACAACGCGGGCGTGGGCGGCGGTTCGCGCGGCTCCGGCCGTGAACTGAGCACCGACGGACACGAACTGCGGCTCGCCGTGAACTACTTGGCGCCGTTCGTGCTGACCCGTGCCCTGCTGCCCGTGCTCCGCGCGAACACACCCGCCCGGATCGTCAACGTCGGCTCGGTCGGCCAGGAGCCCCTCGACTTCGACGATGTCGAGTTCCGACGGCGATACGACGGTTTCGCGGCCTACTGCCGTGCCAAGTTCGCCCTGGCGGCCCATACGTTCGCCCTCGCCGAGGAGCTGGCGGACACCGGCGTCTCGGTGAACGTACTCCACCCGGCGACCTTCATGGACACCGCAATGGTGCGCGAGGGCGGCGTAACGCCGTGGAACACGGTGGCGGACGGCGCCCCGGGCGTACTGGCCCTGGCGACCCAGGACCTGGGCACGGGCGGCTACTTCGACGGCACAAGCCCGTCAAGGGCACACGAGTCCACATACGACCGCGATGTACAGAAACGCCTGCAGGCGGTCACCGACCAACTCCTGGCGCTATAGCGCCCCGCCAGGGGCGCGGGGAACTGCGCGATCGACCACAACCGGTCCGCGGTCGCTGTACAACCTTCCGCACCGAGCTCGTCAGCGCAGGCCCCGCCCAGTTTCCAGCACCTCCCGAGCCTGAGCCACCAGCCCATCCGCCCCGCATGAACGAGCAAGCGCCAAACCCCGGTTGAGCTCCGCCACCGACCGCGCAGCGATCCCGTACTCGACCCGGGCCGCCGCATGTTCGTACTGGCAGGGCGAGGCCTCCAGATAAGCCACGGCCTGCGCGGCCAGGCGAACGGCCCGCTGCCCCGTCTCCAACGCGGCAGCGCACCTCAGCGCCTCGCCGATGGCGGTATCCGTGCCGAACCGCTCGGCCTGCCGGCGTGCGTCGGTGGCCAGTTGGGCGGCGCGGGCGGGGTCCTCCACGGCGAGGGCCCGGGCGAGGTCGAGGGCCCAGGGGACGACCACCGGGTTGTGGTGGCCGCGTGCGGCGGCCGCCTTCTCGGCCTGCTCCAGTTCGTTGATGCCGTCCTTGGTGCGGCCGACGGCGAGCAGCAGCCGGCCGCGCACGGACCGCGGGTCCGGCATCACGATGGTGGACGGGTAGGCCGGCGCGAAGCCGTACTGCTCGGCGATGGCCCAGGCCCCCTCGACGTGGCCGCGGGCGAGCAGGACGTCCACGAGGTTGCAGGTCGCGGTCCAGTACAGGGGCAGGCCGCGGCCGACGCGCTCGGCGATGCGCAGCGACTCGCGCAGGGCCGCCTCCGCCTCCCTGAGCCGGCCGCGCCTGCGGTGGCCGAGGCCGACGTAGGCATGGGCGAGGGAGAGGTGGCCGCCGCTCCAGCCGGCCGACTCGTAGGCGCGCAGGGCCTCGTTGTAGAGGCTCTCGGCGCGGTCGAGGCGGTCGCTGTAGGCGTAGGAGTTGGCGAGCATCAGGAGCAGTTCGATGCCCCACTCGGTGTCGGTCCAGCCGAGTCCCGGTGCGAGGCGGCCGTTGACGAGGGCGCGGTCGCACGCTTCAACGACCTCCTCGGCGTTCTCGCCCTGGATCAGGGCGTCGAAGCCGCGCAGCATGAGAAGGGCGCGTTCGGAGTTGTTGCGGCCGGTGCAGGTACGGGCCAGGTCGGCGAGGCGCTGGGAACGCCCCGGCGAGGTCGCCTCGCCGGCATGGATGCCCTCCCACATGTACTGCACGGCCTGCAGCCGCATCTTGGCGGGACCCTCCTCGTGCCGGGCGGCCTCCGCCTCCACGGTGCGGACGGCCTCCTCCATCTGGTCGTTGTGCAGGAGGGCCTGGGAGAGGCGGAAGACGGCGTCGACGCGCGTGTCGCCGTCGAGGCCGGGCATGCCGAGCGCGGACTGCAGATGGTCGATGGTGGTGGCCGGCGCGGTGAGGAGGGTGGCGCAGCCGAGTTCGTAGAGCACGCGCGCGTGGGCCTCCGGAACGGGTGGTTCCAGCAGGGCGCGTTCCAGACACCGGCGGGCCGCGTCGGGAGCGCCGACCGCGAGGTGTTCGCGGGCGGCCTCGCGCAGCTGCCCGACGAGTTCCTCGTCGTCGTCCGGGTGCACCTGGAGGAGGTGCCGGGAGGCCATGGCGGCGCCGAGTCCGGACTCCGTGACGACCTGGGCGGCGATGCCGTGCATGGCGGTGCGCAGGGCGTCCGGGATGGAGTTGTAGACGGCGGAGGCGATCAGCGGGTGCACGAACTCCAGCTCGCCGATGCCGCCCTGGGCGCCCGCCGGGTCGGGTTCGGTGAGGATGCGGGCGCCCTGCAGCAGTTCGGCGCAGCGCACCGCGTCGTCGTGGCCCATGGTGGCGAGCTTGGCCACCAGGCCGACGGTGATGCCGGTGCCGAGGATCGCGGCCGCCCAGGCGAACCGGGTGGCGTCGATGCCGAGTTCCTCGAGGCGGGCGACGAGCCCGCCGCCGCGGGCGGAGCGGTTGAGGGCGCGCAGTTCGGAGGCCGCGCTCTCGGCCGGCTCCAGTTCGCTCTCCTGGACCTTGGCGAGGAGTTCCACGGTCTCGTACGGGTTGCCGCCGGTGACGGCCCAGACCTCGCGGCAGAACGGGGCGTCGGCGTGCGCGCCCAGGGTGTCGCGGGTGAGGCCGGCGGTGGCCGTCGGGGTGAGGGCGCTGAGGGTGGCGTCGGGGCGGCCCGCGGCGGCGGCGACCGCTTCGAGGTGGCGGGCGCTCTCCCCGCCGACCTCGCCCGGCCGCCGGGCCACGACGACCAGGACGGACAGGTCGTCGAGCCGCTCGGCGAACGCGGCGAGCCAGCGCAGGGTCTCCTGGTCGGCCCAGTGCGCGTCGTCGATCAGCAGGACCAGCGGCCAGTCGCGGCGGGCCAGCCGGCGCACCCCGGCGACGAGGCCGTCGCACACTCCCTGGGGGTCGGCCTGACGGTCGCCGGGCTCCGTGATGCCCAGGGCGGGTCCCGCGATGTCGTACCAGTCGCCGAGGTACTCGCGGGCCTCCTCGGGCATCAGCGACACCAGCGCGGGCTGCAGCAGCTGCCGTACCACGTTGAAGGGGACGGACTTGAGGGTCTCGCCGCCGCGGGCCGACCAGACCGTGCAGCCGCGCCGCTCGGCGATACGGCGGGTCTCGGCCAGCAGGGCGGTCTTGCCGAGTCCGGCCTCGCCCCGGATCACCAGCAGGCTGCCCGAGGACGAACGGTCGGCGCACAGGGTGTCGACCGCCTGCTCGACGACGGCGACTTCCGCGTCGCGCTCCCACAGAGAGGCCGAGGCGGTCTCCCTGGGCCGGACCTCCGTCATCCCGCTACCTCCCCAAGTCGCCCGAACGACGTACAGATCTCGAGCGTAGCCGTCCGATTGCGGATGTGGAGCCCGGTCCGGGTAGCTGTTGCCGTGATGGGTGACAGCTGGTTCGGGCGGGCGACGCACAGCGCCTGTGACCTGGCTGTGTGAAGGTAACCAACAGTCAAAAGGCGCTGAAATGACGGTGTTTTTCGGACAACGCCGGGCCACGCGGGACTCGGCCGCGGTGAGAGCCCTGGCGGCGGGTTCGGTCGGCAACCTCGTCGAGTGGTACGAGTTCGGGGTCTACGGCTACTTCGCGACGGTGATCGCGGCGCGCTTCTTCACCCCGGAGGGCGGCAGTGAGGCCGAGGCGCTGGTGAGGACGTACGCGTCGTTCGCGCTGGCGTTCTTCTTCCGGCCGGTGGGGGCGGCCCTGTTCGGGCGGCTGGGCGACCGGATCGGCCGCCGTCCGGTGCTGATCCTGGCGATCGTGCTGATGACGGCCGCGACGACGCTGATCGGCGCGCTGCCGACGTACGCCACGGTCGGAACCCTGGCTCCGTGGCTGCTCACGTTTCTGAGGGTGCTTCAGGGACTGTCCGCGGGCGGGGAGTTCGGTGGTGCCGTGGCGGTGATGACGGAGTTCGCGCCGCCGGGCCGGCGTGGACTGTACGGGTCGTGGCAGTCGTTCACGGTGGCACTGGGGCTGCTGGGCGGTGCGGGGGTGGCGGCGCTGCTGGGCTCGCTGCTGACGGAACGTCAGTTGGGCGAGTGGGGCTGGCGGGTGCCGTTCCTGCTGACGCTGCCGCTGGGGCTGGCGGCGCTGTGGCTGAGGCTGCGGCTGGAGGAGACGCCCGCGTTCCGGCGGGAGACCGAGGCCGTGCGCCCGCCCCCGCGCGAGGTCGCCGGCGCCGTCGCACTGGGCGCCGCCAGGGTGATGGGCTGGGCGGCGGCCGGGTACACCTTCCTGGTCGTCCTGCCCTCGTATCTGCAGAGCACGCTGCACGCGAGCTTCCAACAGGCGCTGGTGGCGACCGTGTTGGCCAATCTGGGCTTCGCGGCCACGATCCTCCCGGCGGGCCTGATCAGCGACCGGGTCGGGCGGCGGGCGGTGATGCTGACGGGTGCGCTGCTCGTGGTGCTCCTCGCGCTGCCGCTGCTCAACCTCCTTCAGGACTCCGGGACTTCGAACACGGTCAAAGGCGCGGCGGTGTTCGGCGCGGGCGCGGTGGTGGGACTGATGGCGGGGCCGGGACCCGCGATGCTCTCGGAGCTCTTCCCCACGAACGTGCGCTGCACGGGCCTGGGACTCGCCTACGCCCTGTCGAATGCCGTGTGCTCGGGCTGCGCCGGGCTCATCATCATGGAAACCGTCGAGCGCACGGGGAACGTCGACATCCCCGGGTACTACGCGGCGGCGACATGCGCGGTGAGCGTCCTCGCCCTGGCCAGGGCACCGAAACGGAAAGCGGGTTGAGCGGATGCGGGTGATCGGCCTGATGTCGGGCACGTCGTACGACGCCATCGACGCGGCGGCGGCCGACCTGAGCCTCGCCGGCGACAGTCTCGTGCTGAAGCCGCTGGGGATGGTGAGCGAGGCCTACGACGAGGAGCTGCGGGGCGCGCTCGCGGCCGCGATGCCGCCGGGCACGACGTCGCTCGCTCAGGTGTGCCGGCTCGACACGGGGATCGGCCGGGCCTTCGCGGCGGCGGCCGTCCGGGCGGATCGTGAACTGTGCGGCGGGCAGGCCGAGTTGGTGGCCTCGCACGGGCAGACGGGCTACCACTGGACGGACGGCGGCACGGTGCACGGCACGCTGCAGCTCGGGCAGCCCGCCTGGATCGCCGAGGCGACCGGGCTGCCGGTGGTCGCCGACTTCCGGCCGCGCGACATCGCCGCCGGCGGCCAGGGCGCGCCACTGGTCAGCCTGGTCGACCGGCTGTGGCTGCGCGGCCGCCCGGGCACGCCCGTCGCCCTCAACCTCGGCGGCATCGCCAATCTCACCGCCCCCGACGGCACGGCCTTCGACACCGGGCCCGCGGGTGCGCTGATCGACGCGGCGGCGAGCGGGTTCAGCGGCGGGCGGTTCGCGTACGACGTCGACGGCGCGCTGGCCGCCCGCGGCAGCGTCCACGAACCGCTGCTGCGCCGGCTGCTCGAGGAGCCGTACTACGCGCTGCCCGCGCCCAGGACGACGGGCAAGGAACTGTTCCACCTCGGCTATCTGCGGGACGCGCTGGCCGGGTTCGGGACGCTCACGGCCGAGGACGTGGTCGCGACCCTGACCATGCTCACGGCCCGGACGGTCGCGGACGCCGTGCTCGCCCTGGACGCCACGGAGGTGATCGCCTCCGGTGGCGGCATCCGCAACCCGGTGCTCATGGAGATGCTGGGCCGGCTGCTGCCGGGGGTGGCGGTGCGCACGTCCGACGAGCTGGGGCTGGCGTCGGACGCGAAGGAGGCGTACGCCTTCGCCGTGCTCGGGTTCCTGACCTGGCACGGCCTGCCCGGCACCGAACCCGCGAGCACCGGGGCGCGGCACGCGAGCCTGCTCGGTTCGATCACGCCAGGCCGGGACGGGCTGCGGCTGCCACCGCCGGGCACAGAGCCGCCGAAACGGCTGGTGGTGGCCTGAAGCGGGATCCTCTCATCCCTCTTTCACCGAGGCCTCATACGGTGGGGGCATGACGCAGGTGACTCCTCCCGGGTGGTATCCCGACCCCGGGCAGACAAGTGAGGCCCCCGCCACCGAGCGCTGGTGGGACGGCAAGGCATGGACGGACCGGACCCGCCCCGCGGAATCGGCCGCCGTATGGGGTCCCCCGGCGCAGACGCCGCCGGCCGGGACGGATCCGGCAGGCACCGTCCATCCGTCGGATCCGGCCGCCTATCCGATGTATCCGGCATATCCCGGCCAGCCGCCCGCCGCTCCGCGCCGCGGTCTTCGCACGGGCATCGCCGTCGGGGTGGCCGTGGTCGTCCTCGCGAGTATCGGCGTGGGGGTGTTCGCGCTGACCGGCAACGACAGTTCGGGTGGCGGCAACGCCAATTCGCAGCAGGCGCCGGGCGGCACGGGCGGCCAGGGCGGTCCCTCGGGTGGTCAGGGCGGACCCTTCGGCGGATCGGGCGGCTCCGGCGGATCGGGCGGATCGGGCGGCACCGAGTCGCCCGCCCCCGGCCAGTCCGAGGCACCGAAGATCGAGAGCGGTTCGGTGACCGACGCGATCAGCGGGATCAGCCTGCCCATCCCGGACGACTGGTACGGCCAGGAGATCGCGGTGGGCGCGCAGCTCACGTCCAACGACTCCTACAAGTGCCCCGGCGAAACCTCCCAGACCTGCACGAAGGGAGGTGCCTACTCGGCGCCCGCGCTGGCCCTGAAGACCAAGGGCAGCACGGCCGAGGCGGTCGCGAAGGCCGACATCCCGGCGAACGCCGAGGAGTCCTACGGCGGCAAGACGTACGGCTCGATCACCTCGCACGACGTGCTCGCGTCGAAGGCGGTGACCGTGGCCGGGCAGAAGGGGTATCTGGTCCGCTGGAAGGCGGTCACCAGCAAGGGCTCGGACGGCTACATCGAGTCGCTCGCGTTCCCCTCCCCCGCGGATGCCCAGCAGATAGTCGTCGTCCGCTTCGGTGTCGACGTCGGCGAGAAGCAGTCCGTCATCGACGACATCACCAAGGGCATCAAGGTGTCGACCGGCAGCGGCAACGGCCAGAAGGTCTGAGCCCCAGCCTTCCATCGCCCCCGTACACCAATCGGCCGGGTGGGGCGCCCCTCCGCTCAAGAGGAGCCCCACCCGGCCGCGGGGTGCGCGCCGCCCCCGTCCCCACGGTGCGGCGCGAGCAGGTCACCGTCCAGTCATCCCATGGACGGCGGCCTGGTTCTCAGGTGAGGCCCGTCGGCCTCTCCGGTTCTGTGCGGCCCGGTCCGCCGGACAGGCCCAGTGCCGGCAGCACGGCGGCCTCCACGAAACGGACCAGATAGTCGGCGTCGGCGTACTCACCGTCCACGACGGGCCGGGCGCGGACGACGCCGAACATCTGCGCCGGGATGTACTCCAGTGCCGGATGGTCGGTGACGATCTCGCCGCGCTCGACCCCGCGCTTGAGGATCCCCTTCAGCGCGGCGATCTCCGGGTCGACCAGCGCCTCACGCAGCGCCTTTGCGAGATCCTCGTCCTGGGTCACGGCATGCCCGAGGGCCTGCAGCAGCTTGGTGTCGTTGGTCGACCACCGGCCCACGGCCCGCGCGGCCTCGCGCAGGTCGTCCGCGAGCGATCCGGTGTCGATGCCCTCGAAGCGGGCCTTGCGGCGGGAGCGCAGGGCGGCCACCACGAACTGGGGCTTCGTCCTCCACTGCCGGTACAGCGTGGACTTGCTGCAGCGCGTACTGGCGGCGACCCCCTCCATGGTGACGGATTCGTATCCGCATTCGCGGATCTGCTCGAGCACGGCGTCGAAGAACTCCTGCTCACGCTGGCGCGTGATCTTGGAGCGGGGCGAGGCGGCGACCGTCTCCGGTCCGTCCGCGGCCTGCGACGTCATCTGCTCTTCCCTTCGCTCCGAGTGCCGCTTTCCTCTGCGTTTATTCCCTGGATCAAGTGTGTCGTACCTCAATCGATACGCCAGTGTACCGGAACGCCGACGTA
>Ga0307512_10005989_pt1 | contig 12471 bp, 12 predicted proteins | sample 14_EM_MG_FD_200267 | JGI IMG/M metagenome (GOLD analysis project Ga0307512, IMG submission 200267) | Populus trichocarpa ectomycorrhiza microbial communities from riparian zone in the Pacific Northwest, United States - 14_EM | ecosystem: Host-associated > Plants > Roots > Unclassified | place... | reverse complement strand
TTTCAGGTGAAGAGCGGTGGTCATACTTCGAATCTCGGGTTCTCTTCAACCGAGGGGATCCTAATCTACACCGGAAAGTTCTCCCAAGTAACCTACGACGCAGCATCTGGTACTGCCGTGATTGGGACTGGCCAGACTTGGACTAACGTGTACGAGCGACTCCAAGACCACAATGTCACCGTACTCGGTGGGCGCGCGCCTGGGGTAAGTGAGCCCCACGATTCCCTCGGTTGGAACATTCTCAACCCGTCACGTAACAGATCGGTGTGGGCGGCCTGGCACTCGGTGGAGGTTGTTTCCTGGATGTCCTCCGTCGTTTTGTGCACTGACGCATCGCCGATAGGGTACAGTTACAAGACTAGTCAATATGGTCTTTCCATCGACACCATCGTCTGCTTCAACCTGGTTCTTCCCAACGGCACGGTGGCTTATGTCAGCCAGTCGACGTACCCCGACCTCTTCTTTGGTTTGAAGGGAGGTTTTAACAACTTCGTGAGTCGGCCTTTCTGATCTCGTCGCCGTTCGGTGGGACTTACCTTCCTCCAGGGAATTGTGACGGATTTGACGATGACCACATTCCCACAAACCGAAGTGTGGGTACGCATGTTCCATTCTCCCACTTTTCACCGAGAGTTCTTGTTTATTCCCATTTCAGGGCGGACAAGCGTCGTACTCTCCTCTGAGTTTCGATCGAGTCCGGACCGCTATTGCAGATTTCTCGGCCCACTCCCAGGACCCGAAGGCTGCAATCATTCCCATATACGTCAGCAATGCAGAGGGTCAAGCTATCTATCAGACCTACTTTTATGATGCTCCGGCTCCACCACCTGGTGTCTTTGACAACTTCACGAATATTTCATCTGTTTCGAGTGATCTGAAGACACGCTCGTACCTCGACATGATTTTGACCACTGAGATCACTTCTACCTCCGGCCTCCGGTGAAGTCACTTCAGGATTCTCCACTTGGTCTCTTTGCTGATCTTATTCTATAGTGGCTCTTTCCAGATGCTCGGCGTTAGCCGCTTCAGTGAAACCTTCCTAGAAGCAATCGAGAGCGAGCTGACGGTCAGGGCGTCCTTCTTCAACTCTGATCCAAACTGAAGCTTTCTCCGTCTCGCAGTACTGGACCCCCAAATTAACTTCCAAGAGCGCAGTGCAGCTCAGTTACATTCCTGAACTCTTCCACCCAAGTTACCTCTCCCATGCGAACTCCCCATCAGCGTGGCCGACTCGATCTGCTCGCCAGCCAGGCAAGGCCCCCAATCCAGTCCTCTTAATGTTTCATTGGATAAACGCTCTCTACGACAATGATTTCATTGCAGCTATGGAAGAATCTGTAAATCGTCTGGCTGTTGTCGCAAAGAAGGAGGGATTGCTCTCTGACCCCCCGGCTTTGTATGGAAATTATGTGAACGCCAGAACACCCCTCGTCGATATCTATGGGGAGAATTTGCCGAGGTTGCGAGCACTCAAAGAGAAGGTTGACCCTCAAAACGTCATGGGCTTAACAGGCGGATTCAAATTTTGACCTTAGTTAGGGATCCCTAGACAATCTCGACGAATGTTTGTTGATTCTTTTCCCTATTCATGAATGCAACGTTTTCGGCTATGCTCGAGGTACGACCGAGTTGTGACGCATTCAACCCCGCTTGGGTGGAGTTGTTCGCTCAGCCAAGGTAAAACTTAGATCTTGACTGTTCGATGATACCGAATATTCAAGAACTGTATACAGCTCACTACAGTACGTAAACCCCCCACCACGGGGTGAGGGGCGGAAGGTCCCTCACCGCGGCCCACGATCCCTAACTTGAATATCCTGTACGGTTATTCCGCCGATATTGGTGAAGAGAAGCGGGCCAATCTGGGCCCGTTTAATGCGACTTCCAACCCCGCTCAATGGGAGATATCATAGTTCTTGTGACTGCGCCCGATCGCGGGGCGTGGTCGATTTGTCCCGGCTGGACACTCATCGCGATAGGTATTTGTGAGGGAACGATGCTATTTCCGAGGGCATGTTTTCTATTTCATAACAGTCGAGAGCGGCGATGCTGCCGCTGTATGCTCCGCGGGTGTAGCACACATATATTAGTGGATTACGAACTGGCAGTGTGAGTGGGGTCGCCAAACTCGATCGCGTAAAACAAGCCCGCGTTCCGCTGAGCTTCCGTCTAGATCGCGTAACATGCATATTCCGAAAATGTATATTATGAGACAAAGTAGATTCTTGTATAATAACAATCGAGGAGGGGATTGCACGTGGACCGTTTGACTCAAGGAACAGACACTCATCCGCCCTTCAAAGCATCTCGTATACTCGGCGGGAATGTATGTGATCCCGCGCATCGGGAGAAATTTCCTGCTCTAGTGCAGCTCTGGAAGTCCTAAACGCCGGCCTCTGTCTCGGTCATAGAGTTGGAGCGTCAACTCCACCGGCAGTGCCAGTTGGTCCCGCTGCAGGATATGATACAAATCCCCGGCCCGTCCCCGAACCTCCTGTCACGTCGAAGGTGGTCCCGCAGGTGTGGCACAGGGGTCCCTGAAACCCCTCCCACCCACCAATCGAATAAAGTGGAACTTGTCTAATATCTCGGGGAGATCCAACCGGTGCAGTAACTTGAAGGCGAAGCAAAAATCTCCGAGTAATCTGAGCACCTTTGAGTGATAGGCAGTACGCGAAAGGCGGACCCGTCATCGTTGTCGTGAAGTATCGTCGTAAGCTCGCGGATGTCAAGGTTTTGAAGCTATGGGTTCGGGGCAAGGACCGAAAGCGATTTTGATGCAGTCGAGCGGGTGAGGTATCCAGATCATGAGTGATAGATTGGCTAGAGCTGTGGTATGTAACCCAGGGTGATGCCAGGGTGGAATATGCCCCCCACCGAGAGAGTGAGATGGAGATGGCGCAACCTCGGGAAGTAGTAGCGGGCGAAGAAAATAGAGACATGGATATTAGGTGCGGTCGAAAGTCTTTGCTTAGTCAGCGGATGTATTTCCTTTTTCGGTAACTCCGAGTCGCGATCACTTATAGTTATACGAGTGTACATAAAATCCAGCACGAAAAGTCCAGGCACCACATAACAGGCTTCAGCTTCATCGACCTACTAGATTCGACTTTAAGAACGACGATGATTCCCCCGCCCTCTTCCTCAAGAACCCTTCGACTTTCAAGAAAACCGACTATTCCCCGGCCGACGCGGACCCATTTAAACTGCCATGAAGCCCCTCCTGCGTCCTGCCCTTGTATTAGGTAGCTGTTATGGGGTAGAAACGCTGAAGCAAAAATAGTCTTTTCTGTCAGGGATCAGTGAGGAAATGACGAAGGGAAAGGCTCACGTGTTAAGGTAGGCCCTGGAGGCGAATATACCGTATAGAATGACACGATCCTGGATCGCGTCAACTCGTAAGAGTTCATCGAGAGGAGCATCGGCGTGACACCCATCTGGCACTAGGTCGAGGGGAGCGGTTCCCAGAACGTTGATATCGCTTCGACCATATTCCAGAGTATTACCCCAGAAAGACCACGGGGTCTTGTAGGCGACCTCGAACCAATGGTAGCAAACGAGAAGGTTCTAAGGATCGTTTTGTAACCCATCAAAGTCTCCTTCTGCGATGACGTTCCAGCTGAAGATGGACCCAAACACCTCAGGCAGCTGCAGATCGTGTGCTGATGTGTTCAGTGGTGTTTCGAGCACGTGCGCTCGGAGTTGGGTAGCGTTCCCTGCGCCTTGCTCGATCTACTTCTCCAACGTCCGTATGGGATCGATGTTGACTTCGGGGCCCATGCTGGAGTCCAACATGTGTCAGACGTCGCGAAGTACATTATGGTAAGTACACTCACTTACATTGGAGACGATGCTCGTTCACGACTTGAGAGTCTGGGACTCATAGTGGAGTGAACGGGGTGGCAGTGGCATTGCGATTTTGTGCAGCCGGGTCAGACTGCAATCTGGACAAGGAAAGCTTTTTTCTTTTTATCGCGGTACAGTGCGCAATCACCGCCGTTTTTCTGAACAAAAAGGGAAGGGAGGATGTCGCTGTGACGACAAGTTCAAAAGAAGGATCTTGCCGGTGCCTCGCGTCTACTACCACCGTCTGACGTTCGGTCTTGGCCAAGTGGGAGTCTCGGTTGAACGCCCGATGTCCAGTGTTGCTGCGCATGCGAACCGCTTAGAAGCAACTCGCTATATTTTGTGCCACAACGATAAGTCCGCTAACGTTCGGGTAGCCTGGGCGAACTCAGACCGACGCCGTCCTCCTGCACCTACGACGAACGATCCTTACCAGATATGAAGAGCGGCTGCAATGAACGGATTTTAGTAGATAAACCCCGACCCCCGCCCGCTGGTGCTTCCTTGATCATGGCTCGCCCCAATCTAGGGCCCCTCAGTTCATAGAAATGTAAATTCAGCGCTTATGATGGCTTCGACGCCCCCACCCCTGGTTCCTTACCCTCATTCTCTCTCTCCTTCATCATCTCTCCAAACCTCTTCCACATTCCGGGTCGTCTTGGATGTCCCAAGTAAGTTATGCCACTGCACTCCTCATTGGGGCCCTCCTGGAGTGCTTGATGTACGGTGAGTACCTGTGAGCCGTACACTAGTATTGACAGTGGTAATTGTCATTGCTGAATTTGTCGTGTAGGTATCTTCGTTACCCTCTTTATCGCTGCCTGCTATGTCCAGTGGGAGAAGGTTTCGCATGGGAGGGGGATCAATCACGTCATGGCGTTCGCCACCGTGTTCCTTGGGTGCACCGTCACAACAGTAAGCGAGAGGCGATCACCCACAAACCCAAATCACCAACTCACCCGGCGGCGCACCCTACCCTATAGGACTGTGTTCTTACACTCCATCTGGTGTTACAATCGCTTCTGTACACCTCTTCTGGAACGTCGGCCTATGAATACATATATGGGCAATGGCCCATTATAGAGCTCGTTCGGTTTGCGGTGTTCCAATCCCAAATCGTGGTCGCGGACATCGTAATGGTACTTCCTCCCACCTCAAGTTTATCTCACCACCTGCGGTCGCTGACGGCACACATCAACAGGTTTATCGAATGTTCCACATCTACGACAGGAATCGTTTAGTGTGTATCATTCCCTCGATAACCATCGTAGCTTTGTTCGGTGAGTTTTTTTCCCGTTTGCCTTCCTTCGTCACTTAAGCGCGATTTCATAGCCACCTCTTGCGGTCTGATAAAGCAATTTCGGGATTCTACACCCGAGCTGCAAGCACGGCACAACTGGGCTGCGGCCGCCTTCTGTTTCGCAATGTTGTAAGTCCCTATGTATTCCATCAATCCTTCGGGAAAAATGCTCACCCAAAAGTTTCTCAATCCAGTAACAGCCTTTTTATGACAGGTAAGTGTGTGAGCGGCGGCGGTGATAAAGGCACCGCCCATATCTGACTTTCTATTCATTGTCATACAGTTGCGATCAGTATTAAACTGTGGGGCGTGTACCACGAAACCGCGAAGGCAAATATACAAGTCAATGATTCGATCGTCTTGGTGCGCACAATGTCCTGCCGCCTGTTTATCGCCCCTCAACAGGTTCCATTCGATCCGCTTTTGATAGAGAGCCATGAAAGTACTTATCGAAAGTGCTGCGCTGTGGACGTAGGGCGCACATCCACTCCGCAAGTCTAAGACGAAACTTATCGCCCGCCTCTTTAGAGCTTTCGTCATCCTGAACTTCTACTCCTACCTCACCAAGAGTAACCTCGAGCTCACGTTCCTCGCGATGGTACGTTAACCAACCTCATCACCAACATCGCGATATCCCCTCCGTCGCCACATTCGTCCCCATTCCCGTACTCACTTCTCTGAACCTTCCCCAGACCAGCCCGGCAGTCGGAATCTCCTTCTGCCTAATCATCGTCCGGTTGGGCCACTTCTCCCCCAAAGTCCGAGACGAGATTTGGAACGTATCCATTCAGACGCTAGGCCCGCGAACACAAAAATCCCAGCAACTCGTCCCTTTCTCCCAGGTCGGAGCTCGGCGGGACGTGCTCGTGACCGGTTCAGGGGACTCCCACGAAGAGCCCTCAGAGCCCCAAAAACAGGAGTATGCCAACCTTCCGGGCGACTTACCAAATTTCATCCGGGCCTCCCTCGATATTCCCACTTCCACGTGAGGGTATATCTCCCTCTGAAGACCACAATGGGAGTCCCGTCTGCAACTTCAGGGGCATCCCAGCCTTCTGCCGAGGGAGGACCTTGTCGGTGCTTTCGCTTCTTCTGTACCCCATATCAGACAGTAGTGTTACATTATTGTATATCACAACAATTGGACTAGTAATATTATGGCTGGTGCATGGTTATACGAAGGCGTGTGAATCGTCATCGAGTCGTAGATACAAACGTAGTGCAGCAGGTAATACATGCGTGCAGGTCCAAGAAACTGGTAAATATATCCGTCTCGATAGTTTCAGTAAATCCCAGCGATGGTGAACTGTCGAAACCATCGAACGAACGAACCAAGAACCGGCGGTCGTTATCCAAGATTCAACGAGCGACTTTTTAAACGGTCACGATACCTCCCAAACACCCCAGCAACAAGACATCAACCGTCCCTCCAAACTTCTCCTCGACGTACGCATCCAAGTCCTCAAACAACGCCATGGCCCTACCGCCCTTATCCTTCTCACCCTTCTTGCCCGGCCACATCGCCTTCTCCTTGATCCCAGAGAAATGCACCTTCAGCAAATGTGATGAGGGGGAATCGGAAGGTGGGAGTTTATAAACGAGATCGATGGACCAAGTGTCAACTCCGTAGAACGAAGCCTCTTTGACGTGATGTCGGGCATATTCGTTCGGTGGGTTCTTGTCTAACGTCCATTCGATCACGTGTGCATCGAATGCGATTGCTGGACAGCGGAAGACAACGTAATCAAAGTTAGAGGTTTTTGAATGTGTTGGAAGGATGACAGGAAACGTTACCTGTCCAGATAACTTCTGGGTGGTCGATCTTCAATGTCAGCTTCCTAGTCCCCGCTTTCTCATCAATGACATCGTTGACAGCCGTGATCTTGATAGTCGCCGGGGCCGCAGACAATTGAGCAGCCTCATACTGAGGTATGGTGGGCAAAGCGATCTTGTAAGGCGCCAAGAACTATTCGTCGGTCACACAGAAGGTCAGTCATTGCGCGTGTCGGGAAGGATATAGGACAAAACGCACCTGGGAGAAGGGGTACAACACATCCCAGTCTCCGTTGTGCTCGTCGATGACGGGTACAATGGCAGTTACACCCTCCTCAGCGAATCTTTCAGTGACTACGTTCGCGATGTCTCCATAGCCAGGTGCGGCGTCTGCGCTTCCGATGAGCAAGTGGTTTTCGCTCGTGGTGATCTAATATATCAAATGATTTGCGAGTCAGCAGCGAAGAAACTTGGGAGGGAGAGAAAAGACGCTTACGTTCTCCATATGAATGACGAACAATCTTTTCTGATGCATCTCGTCGAACGCTTCCCTCTGCTTGAACACCAGCACTGCCACAGCAGACAACACGGATGAGCACAAAACCGATCGGACAAGAGTTCTCCGATTGAATCGATGAGCGAAGGCGACGACGTTGGGGATGGTGTAAGCTCCGACGAGGGCAGTCATTGAAGCAATGATGTGCTCAGAGGGGGCATCTGATCCAATGCGTCCTGCACAGTGAAAAGGTTAACGATCACACCAATTCGTTCCAGGGCGAGAAGGATGGATTACCTGTAAGCGGGACAAACACATCGAGCAAAGCCGCACTCAACTGTGTACCGTTCATCAATGCCGGAAACAGTGAGATCGCATACGTCCACAAATGAATCTCCTCCGGATCCAAGACGAACATCTGGTTCAACAGAAGCGATATACCCAACGGCAAAGCGGATAGATAAAACATCGCCGCTGACCCGTACCCGATCATTTGAAATAAAAACGCGAGATAGGACTGAAGGAGTAGGATGGAAGTGAAAATCGTAACTTCACGAATCCGACCAAAGATCAACTGGGAGGCCAACGCGCCGGCCAGGGCAGGAGGGAGGTATAGTATCAAGCACGACAACTCTATAGAGAACCAGCTCATTCCCTTGTTGAAGACCTTCGTCATGATATAAGCCACGATATTCGCTCCGACGAGAGCTCCAATTGGTGCGGCAATGACGGCAGCGATACCTCTGAGTTGCTCTCGCCACATAGTTCTACCCTTCTTAAGCGCAGGCGCAGGGTCGACGTAGGTCAACTTGACGAATCCAAGAGAGGTGATGAAGAATAAGAAGTAGGTGATCCTAGCTGTCTGGAAAGAGTAGCGGAAGAAGAAACCGAAGATTGAAAAGAAGACTGTTTGGGGCTTGGTGTAGCCAGTGTCTAGAGATGGGAGGGGGGATTCGGGGGAAGTGAGATATTGGAATAAGGCGAGAGCGTTATCTGCCATGTGCTATTCTGCCGGTTAGCAGAGTGAGGCTTGAAGGAAGATGACAGACGCGCCTGAGCAACCCCCGGTTCTATATATTCTACAAGGTCCTTGCGCATGTGATACAAATAACTGTTCGATACTACGGCCATCTAAAGAGATATGGGCTGTGAGCGGAGAACGGGCGGGGTGAGAGATCGAGAAACCGACATCCAGGCCAGTGACGTTAAGATATTCCTCAAACTGTCTAAAATCCGTACTGTAAGGTAGATATTAGTTCTAGCGGTCAAGCTGGAATCGCGTGGGACACCTTACTCCGAAAGCAGGATACCGGAACTAAAGATTTCGTTGGCCATGACCGTACCAAATGGTCTTGGAACGCGGGAGTATGCATCTATCATCTGCTCTGACGTAGCTTGGAAGAGCAATTCGGGGCCAGTGGTGCCAGCAGCCTCGAGGTTGATGACCGCCCGAACGCTTGAAGCGGAAGGGTCCTGGGTAGAATACAGATGAGAACCGTCTTGTAAGGACTCTTCGGCGTTGTTGAATACTGTCGAGCGCAGTCAGCGGAACTGCGAGAGATGAGTGTATGCGCGTCAGAATCCACGTACGGAATATAATAGCGTGATGTGGAGACCACCCTGGAGTTTGAGTCAACACACGGAATCCCTCCAGCATGGCACCGCAGGAGAGCGCGTCATCCGCAGCGCCAGGGCTCGGAAGAGTGCTGTCCAGGTGGGCATTGACCAAGATCGCGTGAGCTTTTCCAGCATCCGTTCCATTCGACACCCGCACGACGATGTTTGAAAGGTTCCGGTATGTTTTGTACAGCCGTTTACCCATCATATCGAAGCTTGGGTGGACCGTGAGTATCTACTAGTTAAATTCACGTGGCAACTTTCAGCATACCGGTGGGACCCGCTTCCGGACTGCCTCCAAACCTCGCATTCCAAACTCTTCGGACATTTTTCTGCGATGAGTTGAGCCTCTTTGAGTAACCAAGCGTCGCCGATAGCGTGCTCTTTCGTTCCGACCGTGCGGTAACCGATGTCTTCCGAGAGGTGCTTTGCGTACCCGAGTATCTTTGACTCGGATATTTGCGGAAGTCCAGTGACTGGGTCAGTCCTACAAAGGAGAAAGAGAGCGAGAAAATCTAAATATCGAGACTGAGGAGATGAAGACGAAGGACATGTGCTTACAGCGAGGTCAGAGGAGTTGGCAGGGCTGCAGAGCGAATTAGACGTGTAGAGAGGAATGGACTGAAACTCACAGTAATGTAACCTGTAAGACACGATGGGCACCAGGACCAGGAGCGGTGCCAACGCGAAGAGAGAGCGGAATAAACCCCAGGGTTTATTCATGGTGGTACGGGAACAGAAACGTCCGTAACCGGTCCCGCGCGAAGTCGACTTCCCGTGGCAAGCTAGTTACCATCTTCAGACTAGGCAAATCAGGAACAAGCAAGCCGTCGCCCACTTCGATCAGAATGGACAGTGCAAGCCGTCGCGAGGATTCCACAAAATGTGTCGTCCTACAGGTCGTCTCCGCTCATCTACGACCCCAGCCAAAGTCTCGAATCCCTTCAGAGCGACAGAGGTGGGAGATACGCCTGCCTGAAACTGATCACAACAGCCAAGGGCGTCCATCATCATCAACAAGTTCCCAATAATCCCTATCCTGCATGTCTTGTTCTCTCACCATGTCTAAGCACGACGTAACCAACTCTACCAGCAAACGTTCCAGGCTGAACCAACTCACCCCCTTGCTCGTTTCGCCGAGGCTCACGATCATCCTCCAGCCAGCGACACCCACTACACCCCATGATACCCCTCCCACTACTCCTATAATAAACACTGCTCTACTTTCTCCCCCCTCTCGCAAACGCGGGTCATCGTCCATGTCGGAACCTGCTCCTAACCCTCTACCACAACGTCCGGCCTCTGCCCCGCCCAAGTTGGTCTCCATCGACAAACCCAGTCCTCCGGCCACCTCGGATAACTACCCTCCCTGGTACCTGTCAAAGAATTCTCTGATAGCAAGAAGGACAGGAAGAACGGTCACAGTTCCGCCGCCGCCTCTCGGTAAGAGATCTCTCGTATCCCCTATTCGTCAACCCTTACAGCTTACACGTCTAACCCACTCCAGTTCGACCCACTACCTTTTGGCGGAGAGCAAACAAATCTGGGGTATCGGATCCCTCCTACTCGCCATCGTCTCATCTCGTCCGTCGGTCTGCGTTCATTGCTGCCGGTCTCGACCTCGACAAACCATCTGCCGATCTATCTGCATTCTCCGTTGAATCAAGGATTCTCCGCGCCAACCTCGTAGTGATACCAAGGGTCCGTACACGATGTATTTGGGTAGAATTGCCCTCCCAATCCTCATCGGTGTCGGGTGGGTCGTGGCGATGGCCCCGGGAGTCGTAAGGCAGGCGAAAACGACATTCTTGTTCGGTCAATCAAGCACCTCGGGCGCTTCGCTCGCAACATTCGATTGGTGGCCATTCGATGCCGAAGATTTCGAAACTAGCCTCGTGTCACAACCTTCATTGACATCGAGCGTCCTATCTCGATTACCCGGAACAACTACATTCTTGACACCGTCATTGTCACCCACACCAATATCACCATCACCTTCGATCATCGACATCACCGCCCTTCCACCGGCCACAACCAATGCTCCCCACCCACAAATCCTCACGAAGCAGAACCTCAAACCATTTTCTCTCGCACCATTATTCGCGTTCGCCGGACTTTTACTTGGAGCGCTCGCGGGGTGGCTTGTATTCAGCTCGTACGAGCGTTGGGCGGCGAAAGGTGACGCTGTCGCGCTAATACCCGGACCTGCGTACATTTCAGTGAGACGTGTAGACGAGAGGGTGTATGGCGGCAGGGGCCAATCGATGGGTGATGTGGAGGGTAGTCCAAGCAAGCATACCAGGCATGGGGCCCCGTATTCTTCGTATTCGGTTGGAAGGGGCTTGCTTGGGAGGATCCCATCATCAAGGTTTTATCGACCTCTGCCATCGATAACCCAAGAGAGGACGAAAACCGACAGTTCAGGAAAGTCCTTCGCTTGGCCTTCACCTCCTAGTTCTTCACGTCCCACCCCATCTCACTCGCGCGCTACAACAAACAATTCGATAAGATCCGCGCAAGCGGCGACGGCGGTCTCGGACGACCCATTCGTATTGACCGGGGATAATCCGACGGTAATGGACACGAAACCCCAAACTGCTGTTGTCGCGTCGCGTACCTCAACCCGATCGACCTTTGCTCATTCCTCAAGATTTGGCGAGATGTGGAGTGAGGACGAGGAGGATCGGGACGCAGTTGTCGTTTCACCCTTTAGTCCAAAGCATCCCGCTGAAGGAGGAGAGGTGAGAATAGGATTCTTGAAGATCAGGTCCAAATCAAAATCTGCCAAAGGAAAGGCGCGGGAAAGGAGGTCTACAAGCAGCACAAGTGAGCTGGCTTCTCCTGCCAAGGAGACTCCTCCTAGGAAGGACAGCTGGAACTTTCCCTGGACTTCTGGATTCCCATCGGTGAAACCTGATTCGTACACGGCGGTGCCAACTAGAACCTCCCAATCCTTCAGAACCCCCGAATCGTCTCCACGAAAACCCAGTTGCGTTCGCTCGAGCGACAACGTCAGATTTGTGGATACGTCTGTTCTTCCGGCGAGTCCACCGACCTTGACATCTCCGAGGTTGGAATCGGAGCTTTTCTTGAGCGCAACGGTGTTTGATGTCCCTGGGACACCGACACCCAAGCGCACGAGATCCTCGTGGGCTGAGAACGGCGTCAGAAGGGATGAGGAACGGGATGATACCGATACCCTAATTGTGGACCCAACCTCTCCCTTGTCACCCCAGCTCGGAGAGTTTAAACGATACAACGGAGGTCATAGTCCAACGACACGTGATTCAAGACCTGGGCCTATTAGACTCCTCTCGGCGGCATCTACATCTACATCTATTATCTCAGAGTTCCCCGGTGATCCTCCACCGAAGAGAACCCCGGCTGAAAGGTTCTATGCTCGACACTCAGCATTGGATAAGGTCGAGGAGATTATTCA
>Ga0307512_10005987_pt1 | contig 12472 bp, 13 predicted proteins | sample 14_EM_MG_FD_200267 | JGI IMG/M metagenome (GOLD analysis project Ga0307512, IMG submission 200267) | Populus trichocarpa ectomycorrhiza microbial communities from riparian zone in the Pacific Northwest, United States - 14_EM | ecosystem: Host-associated > Plants > Roots > Unclassified | place... | reverse complement strand
ACGGCGTGATGCCGTGCTTTACAAATTCCTCAAATTGACCAACTGAGAAGCACTTGACCAACCGTTGGTCAAAAATTGACCTAAGTCGTTTCTACAGTGTTGTGGGCGTGAGCAATGACCTGCCATCCCAAAGTTTGCGGCGTCTCCAGCCGGGAGATCTCGAAGAGAGTTGATGATGGCCATGCGGCCGCAAGTTTTCCAACGAGCTTCACGGGCTTGATCCAAAACACTCGGTCATCTAGTTCCGTTGGTCTTGACTTCCACCTACCGTATATCTGGCGACCTCGTCCCCCATCTCACTTTGTGCCTCCTTTGTTCGTGCACCGTTGCCCTCCTCCGCAGCACTGGCACTAATGAAAGTTGTCGCTCCACCCAGAAAGTTACAGATGGGGTATCGTGATTACCCGGAGATTACCAACTGTACTTGTAAGCTGTTTAACCTTCATCAGCAAAACGACCCCCTTCCTACACAGCGCTACCCGACCGCTTAGCAAAATTTTACTCAGTAAAAAAGCTCTGGTTAGGCTCGGGTAGTGCTACCCGAGGAGGGCGGTTCCGCTGATGCTTTGAGGCGGTCTCCTTTCCCACTTATACTCACTGTTTGTTGTCCGGTACCAGGCTCGTGCTTGGAGGACCGAAAGAAGTCCAAAGAACCATTCGCATTCGCGCTCTCCTTCCGATGGACCAGCTCCCTGGGTGAACTGACGCAGCGGTGATGTTATCTCATCGCCAAGATCGGTGCTATAGTAGAGGAGGTTTTGCGTGTAAAACGGGGTCCGGTTCGTTGTTATCCGTCGACTCCATCCCCCCTTGTCCTTGGGGATTTCATCTTTACCCTCCTGTTCATCCGATTCTGGGTTGGCAACGGGTGAGAACTGTGGTCGATAAATCCGTTGGCTATCCACGGGTTGGAAAGTGTAAGTTAGAAACGCGGCACGTTTCTTGCTGCACCCTGGCATTGACTTGATTTTCCGGTCCTTACCACTCACTGAAGTATAAAAGCCCGTGGAGTATACATCATCCCATTGATGCCTGACTCAACAAGACGTGGCATCAATAACGGGTTTGTTCACTGTTTGCTCTGGCCCCTTCCAACCCTCATCAGTGGACGTAAAGTTCCTCTTCACAAAATTGGTCTGTGTTCCAATGGGCACTCGGTCCGATGTTTCCTGTTTCATGTCTGGCATGTTGAGGAACTTTGAACCGGCAATGTTCCACTTGCCCCGAAAAGCACCCGCATAGCAATCATGTCTTTTATTAATCCCTCTTGTCAGGGCAAGCATGACGTGGTTGAGCGTCCACGAGCATAGGCTGCGTTCTGGTCTTAGATATCTCATCTCCTTATCGGTTTTACGTGCTGTGGCTTCACATACTAGCCGCATGGTTTTTCCGTTGATTACCTACTACGAGTTCTCTTTTGTTTTCCAGGATCTGGAAAGATGCGTGTGCACGGTCCTTGTGGATTCGGCCGATAGTCTGGAACCATGAATTGGGTCAAATGTAGTACGTTAGCAGCCCTTATCGCTCAATTGAGTATATTTAGCCGGTGATTTCGTAATGCCGCTTTAGAGCCCGCTCGCCGCCCCGATGAAAGCCGAAGGAAACTGTGCTCAAATATTTCGAAACCGGACCATGACTTTGCCGCACGTTCCAGTACGTTCGGTCTCAGTCCGTTTAGTCAACTCCAAACAAGATGTGAGTCGTGGAACGGGTCGGCCCAGTTCGTGGTTTCATTTACAGCTGCATGTGGCGTGTCCCTTGATCAAGTAATAACGTGCGTCCGCATAATTGGACACGCCTGTTTCATGCGCTCTCTATTTTTTTCTGTTTCCGGATGTACCCGGTCCTCCCGCGTAGGCCTGCACTCCACAACCTACTCACCCCATCGTACCCCTGGACACCAATGACAGCTCGGATCCGCTCGGCAGGGTGTTTATGTCAATCTCCCTTTTTACTTCTGTATGGCAACTACGTCCCAGACAAATGGTAGACCTTATTTGGTCGGAGCAAAACCTCGCCTTTGCATCGTGTCGCTTTTCGTGGTCCGGCGCGGCCGCGTGGATATTCGTTCACCACTTCAATCGGCAAGGCTGGAGCCTGCATAACTTATTTGGATACAGTGCAGAGTGATCGCCGTTAGCGTTATCTGACTGTGGAAAAGGTTCCGTTAAGTAAACCCAACAGTCTGATCGATTTTGTCTAGAACGGGGTTTTTCCACATCAAAAGTGAGATCTATGGGCGAGCCAAGTGTTGTCAAGGGTGTTCCCCGGACGTATATAACTGTTTTGCTCCTGTGGTTCCTTGCCCCCTCCGTTGTCTACTCCTTGACCCCCCGGATTGTCGCTACCTGACTTTCTGTGCCACCCCCCTTTGATATAACCGCATCGAGATGGGCCTCCCCACTACTTCTAGGACCGGTTCCTCCCAGGAAGATGACTCGTATGTGCTTCAGGTTGGTCGTCATCTAGTCCCTCCGCTATGTGCCGGTACAAATTCACGTGCACTGTAGTCTGTCGAAGCGACCTCCAGCGAACGAGAGAGGTGCGTTCTTGTGGTTTTACCCCGCTTTGGAAGCTGCATCGCCGAACGGAACGGGTTTACAGGCTCGACGCGATGCACGAGGGCATTACAGGGTTTCTTGGCGGACGGTTGACGCTTGCCAATTTGGGAAACCCGAAGAGAATCTTGGAGGTTGGGTAGGTCTTTCTTGGCCCGTCCTGTCATCTATATTCCCTTATAGAAATGTTTCACTAGAGCGGGAAGCGGCGCTTGGGCGATACATGCCGCGAAGGACTACCCTGATGCCGAAGTCATCGCAATTGATATCTCACCTCTTCCCAAACGGTAGGCCCTCCCTCCCTCTTCTTGATCCCCTATCACCCGACCCCGCCCCATCGCTTCAAGTTGACCGTTGGCTGAATCGGAGGAATGGACCATTTTGCAGAGCGCTTCCAAAAAACTTCAAGTTTTTGCAAATGGACGTTTCTCAACCCTTGCCGTTTGAGCATGAGTCCTTCGATGTGATTCACGCCAGATTCGTCTTGATGCACGTAAGTTGGGGTTCCCTTCTCGGTGTTGTGCTTGTATGGGTATCGACCTCCTCACTCCTCGATTCCATCCAGCTACCTCATTTCCGAGATACGTTGGCTCGGATCTGCGCGCTGATAAAACCTGGGGGACATCTCATCCTGGAAGAGATCGATGCTCGAACATATTCTGACCAACAAGAGACCCCCGAAGCGGTCACGTACTTCTACGACCGACTTTACGATTGGGTCTCGGAGAAAGGTGAAACATACGACGTTGGAAGCGAACTCCAGCCCTACGTTTCCAAACTGGGGATGTTCATCGATGTGACGGTGAAGGTTTTGGCCGTTCCATTTAGCCCTGGTTGGGATGGTCGTAAGTGCTCGGGTGTAATTGTTACGTGATGTCATCTCGGTCGCTGATGCACTACTTGGAATTTGATTTTGTAGCCCTCGAGGTCGGCGCGTTGGGAAACACGATGAAACAATCGCTGTTGAGGGCTTCAGCGACGTTGGTCAAGGTCGTTCCTGGCTTAACGGAAGACTCTGTAGCGAAGTGGAAACTCGCTCTCGAGAAACCCGACCATAAACTACGGTTAAGAGTTTACTTCCTCACCGCTCGCAAGAAGTAAGCCCGCTATCTTTTTCTTTCACTGAATTTCGACTCAGGTCTGATTTTGTTCCCAGCTACAAATTATCCCAGATCCAAAACACGGAAGTCATACAGAGGGCGCCCCTCCTCCCAATCAGGGTGGCACAGCGCCTTTTCAGCGCTCTTTCGCCATCCTACTGGATAGGAAAAGGTCTCCTGGGCGCTGCAAGTTGGTTTATCTCATTCTTGAGGTGGCTTTGACAAACGAGGGGTGGCGTTAATCCTCCATTCTTACGTCGTACTAGTAACACATCGTCTTTACATTACATGTGCACTTTATACTTTTTCGCTCTTAGTTTTGTTCTTTGTGCATGCTTAGATCCATGTGGTCCATCGGAATGTTATCGATATGCTCTTTACATACGCCTAGTTCGTGATAACAGAGGGAGATCTTCGGAGCGTCCATTCGGGTCTCGCTGCCTCGTGGACTCCCCAGGGTTAGCCACGCGGTAAATATTGATCTCAATCAACGATGACGCCGACAGTACCGATATAGTGGTCGATGCCCCGGCTCAGACTTACCGGAGCCGCACAATTGTCTCATCCTGGGAAGTTCCTCCGCACGTCACTTCTTAGTCCTTTGGACACTTACACCAAGGAACGACTAATGAACTTACGAAACACCTAGGCAATCGTGAGGACCATGTTCTAGTCCTTTTTTTTCTTTTGTGGGGAGGTATTGTTAGGTGTTCCTAGGATAAATTGTCTTACGAAGGTCCCTTCTTCATTCCGTTTGGCGGTCAGATCACGACTATTCCAGATCGATCGTATAGCCTTAAGATCTAGGTATCCGAAACAAGAGGACCCCGTAAGCACTTGCCGCCTTTCCGTTCTCGCATGGTTGCGTTGCGAACATAGGTTTCTCAAATAACTGCTCACGTGTGCACCTACCTTCATTTTGATGAGAAGATAGCCGCGCGTCAGATTACAAGTGCCAATGGACGATTCAAGAAAACAAAAGGGTACTAGTGCATGAGAATCGAGATCACATCAGAGACACCACAAGTACGGGTAACTCCATTTCAGGGAGGTGCGGGAGGTACGAGATAAGACCCTCACGAGTTCAGATGAAACATCAGTTGGGCTTAGGGCCCAGCAGATGCGACATGAGAGAGAGCCGGAACGGTCTGAGAGATCCATCCGATGATCTGAGGCAGCTTGATGGCAATCCTATCAAGATTCAGAATGAGTCAGGTCCCACGAACGCAGCATTCTCTGATTTCTGCTTACTTGCATCCATTGGAAGTGGCCTCACAAGTCAAGGAGGCCGAAGTGCTCGTGCTGGAGCACGAGCCTCCGATCGATAAGGGATCATATCTGACGTACTCGCCACTGGGACTGGAAGAAGAGAAGTGGGATTGGATGTCGGAGGTTTTTTCGGTAATCTCGAGTCCAACGTTCGTGGCGAGGATGGACGCTGGAAAGTGGGATATCCGTCAGTGGACAAACTTGGCAACGCTAGCTGAAACGGACGCGCACAGGTGGGGTGCATCGGGAACATCTCGAATCTCTGCAGCAAATGTTCACGGGTCAATCTCTCGTCGTCATCAGCCACGTATTCTTTCTCCAGATTCAGAGTTTTGCGAGGATATCCGGGTCTAAGTAGGTTAATACTGTGAAGGTGCATCGATCAAAAAGTATGCCAGGCAAAAACCCACCAATTGACCTGGATGACCTTCGACACATCGTCACAGAACAGATCGCCGGTCGTGAGTAATATCCACGCCCATGCACTCGAAAGAAACTCTAACGGAAGAGTTCACCATTTGCCTGGCAGCATCGGAACCCATCCTTCGCAAAGCTCCAATGTTGAGAAAACCTCAGCCGACGGATCCTCCAATAGAGGTATCACTGATAGGGGCGGGAGGGACTGGTAAGGGGGTGTGATTTCTACACTCTGGGCAAGAACATCCTGAGACGACGGGGTGGTAGCCTTGGGATTGTCATCGTTACCCGGGACTTGGCCTTGTTAGCCTCGATCTGGAGTTGGATGGCCCAGCCTAGTTTCCGAACAGACCGTCCCTGGGAGTAGGCAGCCCCTTGTTGAGCAGACTGATACCTGATCGTTAGATCTCACTGAAACCTGTTAAGAGCTTCTCTGGCACGATCAAGAGCATCGTTTACTTCATCAAGTGGTCCTGGTAAATTGATGATATCAGAATCAACCCATGGAGGAAGGTGAAGAACGAACTCACTTCTCGGTGTCGCTATAAACATGCGAGTCAAAGTGTGGTTTGGGTGAGGGGGTGGATCACTTGGTGGAATTTTTTTTTGGCTAAGGTATCGGAGTTATTAAAGGTGAACCACGTCGTGCGCACGGGTTGATTCACTTACTGGTCGGTTAGGAGCAGCCTGGAGGAAAGTGTTGACATTTCTCCGAAGATCCTGTGGTTCTTCCAGCAAGGGTGGAACCCGTGCCGCTCTCCAGGACTGTTGGATCCTATTACTTTTTTCTAGTGAGGGAAGAGGGTGTTAATGAAGTACCATTACCTTGGCGGTACCCGAGAGAACGGCATTGATCTCCAATAGGCGCGTGGTCTTGTATGTCAATGACTCCCCGGTATCCTTGAGAGGTCTAGCTTTCATCTCCTTGAGCACAATCCAACCCTGCGTACAACCTTAGCGCGTTTGAACGCTTGGGAACGTAGTCAAGCTTACCGGTTGGAAGGGGCCAAAATGACATTGTTGCATTCGGCAGTGCGTGACTGTTTGTCTAGTTGGACTGAGCTAGATACCATTGATGTGGACATGTTACCGCAAAGAATGGCCTCGTTGGGCCGAACGCGGAAGGGGTACGATGGTTTTGGCGTTACTTTCGTCACAGGCGGGATCCGAGAGGGTAACTGTTACGGTGAGGATTGCTGCACGCTGGTGCCGGTGCCTATTCTTTCGCTGATACTTGATTAATACGTTGCAAAGCTCCAAGTCAGAATGTGCTCACATGTTATGGGAGAATGAATAATCATGGACTCTAGCCTTTGCGCTCAATGTCGTCTCTTCATTCCGTAAGTCAGCAAGACATTCGTTATGCTTTGAGTATGGCCTGCATTGTCATACGTGTCTCGCGGGGAGTTCAAATGTCACGTACACGTTCGGTTTGCACGGTCACCCAGACCTCCGATACTCGTCCATGCCAATCCAGTTTCCAGAATTTCGCACGCGCTGCAGCGGTATTTCCCTGTTTGTGAATCCCCTGGCGATGATTTCCTGGAAGGTACCATTGGTGGCCAGTGTGTGTCCAGTTGTGGAGAGAAAAGGCTCACTTGATGAGAAGACGCGACCACGCCGAAAGCCCGGTTGGCAGAAATACTTGATATCAAGAGTACCGATTGCTGTACATGGAGGCAATATCGTCCCCGAGCAGTGGTGGGGGCATCTGAATGCGGAGCCGAACGTTATGAATATAGCTTGGTCCTAGTATGGAGAATGTGGGGCTTGGTCTGCAGGGAAGGCGATAAGGGAAACGGGGGATTGTTGTGGGCCGGATGCAGTTGAGGAGGGTTGCGTCTTCAGACCTCAGGCCTCAGGACTCAAGTAATGGCCAATGTCAAAGCAGTCGATGCTCACGGTACATCTGGGTTGAAAAGTGGGAACCATGGTGTGAATCAAATTTGTGGAGGATAAAATCATGATGGTCATGAAAGAGTGCTGTCGCGGTGTGAAACCTGTCTGGCGTCACCTCTTCGTCTCGTCATCCATCCCCAATACCTACCAACCTTACTCTTTGGTGCCCCAAACCTCAGGACACGTCCTATGGAAGTTACAAGGAGACCGGCGACGCGTTCTCCGGTTTCCCATTCGTGGAGCGAGATAAATCTCCCAAGGCTCCCGTCCCAGCACGAGCCTCATCCTCGCCTCCGATCTTGTAGAGTACGCTAGGACGAGGACTAAGGAACGCATGCTCAGGGTGAGCATCGTACCTAATTTATTCATGAGTAACCTCACATCTCCCTCCACCGCTCCGCCGCCTTGCTAAGACGGGACAATTCGCAGCGCCGCTCCTTTGTGCCTTAAATTCGAAATCGTTGTCAGACTGGACAGGAAATCCCTCTCCGTGTGTTCCAGCAGATCCGGTTTTCGACGGTGTACCATCTTGTAACGCCCAACCAACTCGATTTTAACGAGCGGAGATCGGCACCTCCATCGGGTTGAACACATCTGTGATCCTCGTATGCAACGCGGTGATTCCCCAGTGCAATGAAATCCACACAGGTGGGTTTGCTTACCATCACCCCTTTCGAGTCAATTTTTTTGGTACCTGGGAGAGCATTCGTAACGCGTTGTTCTTCCCATCGAATGACAGCGTCCATCCTCGGGTGTCTGGGATTCTCGAGTTTGTTCGCTTGGTCCATGTGCCGCCGTGGACGTTGGTTATAGACCTAGTCGAATGGCTGATATCGATGGTGTCAACAGGTCCTCAAATGGTCCCGCAGGTAGCTGGTGGGTGGTTCATGCTCACCTTCGCTCGGCTTTGACCTGAGATGACCGGTTACCACATACCCCCCTCTGTCCACGCAGAAACACCCCTTTGGCAGTTATGATGGATTCCTTTCAAATCGGTACCCCCTGGAAACCGTGCTATGGTTTGGGTTATTCGAACGCACAAGTTGATGGAGCAAAAGTTAGGCCACCGAGAGGATGAAGGTGTCGATATCTTGGAGCTGGTGTTGGATCCGGTCACCCTTTGCGTTGCTGTCAGACGAGAGAGGTTGCTGTCCGGTTTGCCTGGATATTTCGCATATTTCAACTCCGCGAATTCCTTTGTTCTTTTAGGCCACGGAAATCAAGGGGTTGAATCTCGACCGCCGGTTAAATTGTGGACCGGGAACCATTGGTTTCGAGGCGAGCTGCGAGTGGCTCATAATAATTTCATGGTTGTGCTTGGATAAGCTACCTTAAAATCAGGGTCTTTCAGGAAACCGTGCCAAAGCGTGTACTCCCACGCGACCACGATAGGTCCCTCTTCTCACGGAGACCACACGAGTTGAAAAGCTTAAAGTACCGCCTCTCAGACATTATCCACAGATTTCTCCCTCTCTCTCAGATGTTACCATCCTCGAGTAAGGTCGATTCTTTGTCCACAGATTCTGCTGGACGCCGTGGTGAGTCTCTGGACGTAATTTTACACCTACGCCCCCCGTTGAACCGTAGACATCCGTGTTCTTAGATGAGCCACAGTTGATGTTGTTGGTCCACGCGATATCCCGGGGGAGGCATAGCACTGATTCTGTCTTGTAGCCTACCTAAAATCCCCTTCCCTACCTCTCCACCCCATTCTCAACCAAATTGCAGCTCCAGGTCTGTCACCATCCCCGCGCTCTCATGTACATCGGCATACTCACTGTCCCTCGAATCATCCACACCCAGCGGAGCATCTAGTTGTCATCTCCCCTCTGCAGGACATATTTCTAACAGCTACGGTCCACCAACACCCCCCTCCAACGGCATTCACCCACGTATTGATTATGAACGAGTGGCGATCCCGTGTGCGCAAAGGGCTGGAGTGGCTGCCGTTCCTTTCGACACACCGAATCCACGACAATACACCGGCGGGTTCCTCGCCACCCCGAATCCAGGGAGCCCACCTATCCCGCGCCTGCGTCCTGCCTCGTGGGGCTCACCCTCACAGGTGGACGAGGCGTTCGAAAGTCGGTGGTTTGCCCGATCAAGGTCATCGGCCGGCTTTCGAGAGGATTCGAGCGGTGATGAGGACCTACCATTTGGAAGGAGAACCCTCCCCCCTCTGCCCATCCCTTACGACCCTCGGCGTTCGGACGTTCGGATGACGTCCAATACTAGCTTTGCTCCTTCCCGCGATCTTTCCCCCGACAGCGGGGACCTGTCAGCAGCCAATTCCGCGTCCTCCACTTCCTTCCATACGAATTGTCCGGACAGAGAGTATAGGTAAAGTGATGTGCTGCCCCTCTGTACAGACGTTGACAGATTCACTTCCAGATCGGCTTCCGACCAACCGGAAGTAAGGTATCTACTTTAACTATGTTTATAGACTTGTTTACTGACTGCACCCGAAGCACGTCCGCCCACCGCCTCCCCTCCATCCCTATGCCTATATCCCGCTCCGAGTCATACCCCACCGACACAGAGTCCCGATCTCAACGGGGTCGCGCGAAGAAACAGAGACTGATCCCTGCTCCTCGTGTTTCACGACGGACAGTGTCACGAACCCCAAGACAACGCCGCGACAACCTCCCTGAACCCGAGGAGGTTGCCGTGATTGGATGTGGTTGGACAGGATGCAATTCCCAGATCCAGCATGACGCACGATCGGTTAAGGACCACGTAAGGTTCCACCACGGTGGCTTATTCAAGGTCAAAGAGCTCCTGACCTGTCGGTGGGTCAGGAAAGACACCGGGGAGGAGTGTGGATCTAGGTTGTTACCGGAAAGTCTCTGTCGGCATACCTTGGACGTACACACAAACCTGATCATGAAGGATTGTGCGTGCGGGAAGAGGTTCAGGAAGGATATGTTTGGGAGGCATCGGTGTGGGGCCCAGGGGGATTTATGAGGTGCACGGAGATGTGTTACATTGGAAGGTGTTTCTACCGCCAGATTACTTCATGTATACACGCGATACTCGTTAAAGAGCAGGTGAATGCCAGACGGTTATTTACAGTTGTTTTGATCTAAGGCTGCCTCCTTTTTAAAAAATCCCTGATCTCATCCTCACCTCTGACGCGTTTTTGATGCGACAACATCCAGCCAGGCTTGGGATCTAGAACAGATGAGAAACATCTATCCCCCGGAGCCAGCCGTGGTTTGTCGTCATAAGATAAATGAACGAGCGATATCAATATGTCTGTCATACCAGTGAGCGACCGTGGACAGAGTCACGGTTTGTTCTGAGGTTGGTGCGGGGTAGCACGCTTTAACTCTTCGGTGTGATCCGGGCATTTTTATCACGTTGGGAGAGAAGATCCTTCCTATTTATCTTCGCATCTGTCAACGCACCATAGGTTCAAAGTGCGTTTAGGGTAAACGTCGTTCCTACCACCTCCGTCCATAATACCGAGCGCCTTTCGAGTTTTCTAGAGGCCGGTTTACAGATATCTCTGTCCCAGGGATCTGTCGTCTCTGCTCTTCTCTTTGAGATGGAAGTTAATTAGCCCCGTTCACCTTTGTTGCTAACAACACCACGAACAACCTCCTCTCCGGACGGATCTGCCGTCTCATGCACTGGACTCTATACCCAGGCAGCAAGGCATCCCCCCATAATGTGCGATGTTCTGTCTGCCATAATGCGTACGCTTCATAACGTCCGAATGTGAATCATTAAATGGTCGTAAATTACGGGCAGCCGCCATGAACAAGAATACACAGGACATAGGACATCTTGTTACGTTAAAATAAAAAACCCGCGCATACAGAGTAGTGGAAAACAAGGTCTGGAAGAATCGGAATTCAGTCGAGATATTGTACATCATCCACTCAATCTTATCAGACCCAGTCGCCTACCTAGTCATCATCATCCATTAGGAAGGCGTCTCATTTGCCGTCGTAATCACCATCACCTCTACCTCCAAAGATAGCGTTCCAGTCAGGTCGCGAAGCGTCATACTTGTACTCCACGCGCGAAACGTGCTTCCTGAGCGAGAAAATATCCGGTACCTCATACCGGTACTGGTGCGTTTCGAGCAGTCTGATGAATGTGATAGACGAGAGTTTGGAGAATTTCTTAACCCTGTTCGATGCCATCTCTGTCAACTCCTCAAGATAGGACAAATCCCGGTGTGAGATAAAAATAACAAGGTCCTCCAATCCGGGGCATAGTACGGTGCGGGATTTGTTTTGTTCGGGGTTTAATGCGTGGATGAAGGGTAGGTACCCGGTTTCGATCAATGCAAGGGTGCGAAGGTTGTTCATGAGGAGAAAGGAGTGGAAAATGGGAGAGTTTTCGATTTCGTCGACTGGTGGGGAATACCCAGTAACTGATAGCCTTCGTGTTTTTGAAAGGTCAAACTTGCCGAGGGATTGGAAAAGTGAAGAAGTGTCCCAGTATCCCCGGCTCCGATATATGCGGAGCTCGCCACTTGGTCCGTTGAGTCGTATGCGTGATTCATTCAAATGTAGGTTGATTGTGGTAATACCGAGATTACCAAAGCCACCGGGGAGACAGGTCGGGATGAGCGGACCGTCTGTAGAGAAGGAGAAGCCCAGGTCCAGCGATACATCTGTTGGGATAGAGAGATGACCGAGGAAGGTGGAATGTGACGGAAGGTTATCGATAGTGAGCTTCTCCAAGTTGGGTAGGGGTATTACTCGTCCAGAAGGAACGACTGAAGATTTTGGGATTGAATTATGTAGTATGATTCTTCTGAGGAGAGGTGTACTCTCGAAGAAGTCAAGTAGTTGCTTCGTGAAGAGCAGATCCACTGTAGACCGGACATGATGAAACTCGAACACCGTGAGGCTCGATAGATTCCTCCAAGGTAGGTCTGTGACGATATTAGACAGGCTTAACCTGCGCAAGGGTGAGAGATGGTCAGGGAAGATTGTGTTGGGAATGACGGGGTCAGGGCCGTCATGATTAATTGGATGGAGATAAATTTTCAGTTCCGTGAGAAACGGGGCAGGGAAGGGGAAACGATGAAAAAGATGTGGGAGGGTTTTTGAGGGCACGTGGATGGTTAAGGAACCGAGTCGGCTGATGTACGGGACCGCCATAAGGAGGACATCATTGCAATAAGAGGTACGCCCCGACCGCGTGAGGGAGATCTCCAAGGGGCGGGACCTCGAACGCTCGATGTAGACGCGGGTTTTTTCGGCATCCTTG
>Ga0307512_10005986_pt1 | contig 12479 bp, 17 predicted proteins | sample 14_EM_MG_FD_200267 | JGI IMG/M metagenome (GOLD analysis project Ga0307512, IMG submission 200267) | Populus trichocarpa ectomycorrhiza microbial communities from riparian zone in the Pacific Northwest, United States - 14_EM | ecosystem: Host-associated > Plants > Roots > Unclassified | place... | reverse complement strand
AAGCAGAAGGCGGTGCAGAGGATAAGGGCAGGGTAGGGGACACCCATGCGGTTGACCCTCTTGAAGATGGCTGGAGCTTTACCTTCAACAGCAAGACCGTAGAGAGTACGAGAGCCGATGTACAAGTCGGAGTTGGCAGCGCTCAAGACGAAGATGAGGATAGCACCGTTGATAACGTGGTTGAGGACTTTGATACCGACCAAAGTTGTGGCAACAACGAAGGGGGAGGCAGCAGCTCCGGTCTTCTTGGTGTTTGCGACAAAGAGAGTGGGGTCGGTTCTCGGGACGATGAGACCAATGATGAAAACACCGCCGACATAAAAGATCAAGATACGCCAGAAGGTTCTCTTGATGGCGATGGGGATGTTCCTCCTGGGATTTTGAGCCTCGCCGACGGTGACACCAATGAGCTCGGTTCCCATGTAGGCGAAGAGAGCGTTTATGAGAGTAGTCCAGAAACCAAGGAATATAGTCAAACTGTTCCTATTGGGAATCTGGTTTTCAAGGTATTCACCCATGGGACCATAGGGAGGTTTCCAGTAACGGAAACCACTACAGACAAGGGTGAGTTCGGAAGTAAGGTCGGAAAGCGGATAGAAATGCTTACATTCTATCGTGTTTAGGATTGCCTCCGAGATCAATGATGATACCTGAAACATGTTGAGATGCCGGGTAAGCGCTATGGAGGTTAGGGATGACATACCCATCAGGATCAGGCCAATCAAGGCAAGGATTTTGATGCTGGAGAACCAGAATTCGAGCTCACCGAACACTCGAACGCCAAGAAGGTTGATGAAGAAGACTGGGGAAGGGGGGTGAGTGATCGATCGTGGATTTTTGGGTGAGGCAGAACACACTGAAGGCGATGAAGATGATCATCCAGATGCCAATGTGAACCTCGCGACCACCATTCCAGTATTGGAGGACAGCACCAGCGGCATTAACGTTGTTGGGGGTGACAATGAGATACTTCATGAGGTAATTATACCCAAGGGCAAATCCGACGGCGGGGTCCACGAAACGGGTAGCATAACCGGCGAAACCACGCTTGTGTGGAATGTAGGCGGACATTTCGCCGAGAGAAACCATGACAAGGTAACAGACAAAACCGACGAAGCCGTACCCGAGGAAGAGACCGAGGGGTCCACCTCTATAGGATTGGGGTTTGAATTGAGGTGAATGTAATCCCGAGGATTACCGCAGGGATTAACTGGGCGGAGAGAAGGCTCACCGAACGAGTGCTGTTCCGGATCCAATAATGAGACCGGTTCCAACAGCGCCGCCGAGGGAGATCATGGAAATCTGGGGCGAGGGTGAGCATCGTATATGCCAGATGACCGGTAGAAGCCTGGGCTAGACGGACCTGCCTGGCATTGAGACCTCTGTGGAGGGTCTCGCTGCCTTTCGGGTCGATATAAGTCTCATCAGCGACGACGCTGGGTGAGCGGGAGGAAGTCTTCTCGACGTCGGCCAGCTTCTTGTCTGGAGTGGCCATTGCGAGAATTGGGGGAGGCGACTGGGAGTGGAATTGGGAGCATGTCGCTTGCCCGTTGTTTTATACCTCCACACGTCCCGGGCGGAACGAATAGAAGGAAGGTTGATCCCAGATCACCGGCTGATGGAAAAATCCGGGTGTTATAAGTACAGGATTATTCCAGTCTATAGAGTATGAGCACAACACCCCACCGCCTCGCTTTGCTTTATTCCTAGTACACCAAACGCGGTCTCGGTGCTCCCAAACAGCCAGAGCTTGAAAGCTCGAATCTGCATTCTTGGTCTATTAGCCGTTGTCGTGATCACGATAGCTTGATCCCTTGGCATCAACCCATCCTCTCGTCAAACCTTCCTCAATAAGGTCGACAAGGTCGCGCGACACTATCTACCGTCTGAAATTCCACCGACCCCTACCCACTGTAATCTTTTCGACGCGAACCAGGCTTTACCCTGCTGCTGCTCTCTCCCAAGGCAAGATCAAGGTATTCTCCGTTCCAGCTGAACAAACTTGAATTTCCTGGACCGGATTTCTCAGCCGCACCCCTCCTGAAGAATAAATCCCCCCCCCTCGACTGCGCAAATACGGAAGAACATCAGATCCAGCTCCAGGCGGTAATCATTTGCCAAGTCAAACCTTGGCGTAACCCTGGGTCTTCAGATGGGCGCCGGACCGTCAATGCCATCACAGCATCAATTTGTGTTTTGACCGCCACCTTTGACGGTTGCTTCGACTTGGGTGGGCTACCAGGTTTCAGAGGATCATCTCCGTCCAAACTTATCCACGGTTTTGTCAGTCCTGGTCGTAGTGGGCCAGAATCAGGACAAGGGTCACAAAGGGATAGCACGGCGGGGGGTCACTGGCTTCTGAAATACAGCACAAGAGCCATCATTCTCTTCACTGACCAAAACCTTCATGAATAGCCCGGCTGGTCATAGAGCCATGTGATGGCAACCCGTGCTGCAGAACTTGAGCCTTCGTCTCCGGTTGCAATGTCGCGCCATGCCACACGATAAGTGTTGTAAATACCTCGTATTTGCCAAGGAGTGAGAGAGAGTATTAGCGTAGATAACTCGATTACTTGTTCTTCGTAAGTCTGTGAAAACCGGTGAGCTTCTTCAACCCAAGAGTGAAATCGGCGAAACAACGCGTACTTGTATTTAAACCTCTTCTTCGTGAAGGCGAATTCCCCCAGCTTGTGACCCACCATGTCTTGTGTCACCTGCACTGGGAGATAGTCTTTTCCATTATGAACCAAAAATCGGATTCTGTATTACGCCACAACCGAAGCGTCAGTCACGTTGTACATCGAGTGAAGCGTGTGGTCGACGCACCCCACAAAGTTTGGAAGGATCGTGCATGACCTGGCTTGGGTCTTTATTGGAATGTTGTTTTGCAGTGCTTCCCGCAGGTTCGGGAACGCGACAAAGAAAGGGCCTGTTTACGTGCGTTCAATAGTTAGCGTAAACCGCCGTCGGCCTTCGAGAGGACTGTGTACCTTTCCATGCTGAACGGCCGGAACGGACGACGAGCGACGGATGCATCAAGAGCTTTATGTGTCACGTGTTCCTCCCGATCCGAGCTCCAGTTCACCGTCCGCTTCCCACCTGTGGGTGATAAATGTCCCTGTGACCTCTACTAATACTACACTTATACTCGAAACCTAGGGGGAACTCTGCAAGAGCGTGCGATACAATCAAAAAGAAACGTTGTGTCTAACCACTTTCCCAAGCTTCCAAAACGTTCTTTGCAGCTTTACTCAACATATCGCTTCCTTGGGAGTATTTGGCCAGAATATCCTTCGTTGTAACCTTCAACTTCTCTACGTCCGTTTCTCTTTCCTTAGACGTCCGACCTCCTTTTCTTCCCAGTTGTCCGAGCAGTGTGCACACGTTTGCCTTGACCTCTATCGGACAGCGGGGGTTGGACCGCTTGAGCAACGATGCAAGTCCCTCGATAGCACGCGTGGGTCCAACAACAGGAGATGCTTCGTCAGAGACAGGGACATTGGGAGGGAGGGGGTTTGGTCCCTGCGTAACCTCGACCGGCAATGGGGACATAATTGCATCCAATACGATCACGCCTAGAATAACGTCAATGTACCGTATACAACAAATGCGGACAGAAACTCACCGCCACGTTCCTGTGCTGTCAAGAAGGATAGCGCAACCACTGCTTCACTGATCAGCATGGGGTACTTCTTACTGCGCCCGATAAGAGCCGCTAAAGCATTTGCGTTCTCTGGAGTTGCAACCGCCTTCCGAGCTGCCTTTCTCCTTTGGTCCGTGGATGAAAGATTTGCAAACACTGTCTTGATGACGTTAGCCAGGACCCGCGTTCCTTCACTCTTAATAGTGACGGTATCTGCCCTCCGGACCAGCCCCATGATTTGCTCGAGGGCTGGCTTCTCGCTACGCTGGGACTCCTCCCTCAGCACGGAGGAAATACAATTCTCGACTGATGCAATGTGACCATCAGTAATGTTCGTAACCCCTGAAGCCTGGGGCACAAACCGTTCCCATTGCAGAGGTGTTTCGCAACCCCGATTGCGGACACCTGGATGATCTCCATCATATCTGATTTATCTTCGAAGATCCCGCAGTCCGCGAGGCGGGCGATAATGCCTGCCTGCCCCAGTGGTTCCCTATTGCTCGTGGACTGGGCAAGGTTCTTCAATAGACCAATTACTCCGTGCTTGACCTTGAAATCAGGATTACCCTCCAGAATTTTGGCAAGGTCAGGAGCGAGAGAGATGGGTGACTTGACCACTGCGTTAGAGTGAGCCTCTGCGTGATGAACAGAGACTGGCTCAGTAGAAAACTCTAAACGTATGTGTAAGGATCTCACCCCGCCTGACAAGGTTCCCGATCGTTAATGTAGCGCAGATAACCAGCCCTTCCTTGCCCTTCTCTGCCTTCCTGATCCACTGAACCATCCAGGAGACGAATTCCCCACCTGGTTTGTCATCCTCAGATTCGTCCCACAAAATATCAGTATTCTTCTGTTCGCCAGCAACCTCGACGACAGCTCTGATGATACCAGCCTTGCAATTCTCGAAGATTCGTTCATATGCAGCGCGATCAGGGTCACCCACCCACCAGGGGGGATACTCTCCACAATCAAGGAAATTAAGCATATCCGACAAGCATGGGATACCATCGTGTTCATCGGGGAAGGTTAGACCTCGAGCGAGCGAGAGTCTGACATCTTCTACATCCATTGAGAGGGACTCGAGTAGTGCGCAAGACTCCTCCAATGATTCTACATCCGCAGAGATCAGCGTCTCGCGAATCTCAGAGGACTCCGCAAACACCCCCTGGGGAGTAGGATGTGACTTCCGGAAGGCGTTAAGGCTTGTTACCAACAGCGGTAACGCTTCCTGGCCAAATAACGGGGGTGCTATAAGGGAAATTTAGCGGAATACCTAAGTAGCCGATCGGGCCGACACACCATCATTGGTGTTAATCTTCAATCCATTCAAGGCTCTCCAAGCCCATGAGGAGAGGCCAGCTCGCATTTCCCAGTCTTCCAACTCGAACCCTCGCTCTGCATCCGAAGGAGATGACTGGAAGTACAGCCACGAACTAGTCGGGTATATCGCCGCCGAGATGCGAAGGATGGTGATCGCCACTTCCAAGGAGAGTAGACGGGTCCTGACGGGTTCTGTTGGAAAGTAAAAGCGGTGAGAAGGTTTCCAAATTTCAGCGTGAAAGATCTACCGTAGCCCAACGAGACATTCAGGATGACACCGACGGCGGTTTTGACTATTTTGAGATCTTCTGGATGGATCGGTAATGGATCGGTGAGGCGGCGCTTCGGAGGGATAGATTCCGAATAGGATTCCAACAAAATTACGACGGTTTGAGGGAAGCCTGCCTCGAGGAGATTGCCTCTGTTCTCATCTGACCGCAAGTGACAATTGAGGTTGTGGAGGTCTTGGGAACGATGACCTCGTAGGGAGGGAACGTACCGTGATCCATACACAGGTTTGCACCTACCCTCAAGATCTCAAATATCGCGCCACGTTTACCAGAAGGTGGCGTCTTTTCTCCGCGGAACGTTGTTTTCAGCAAAGAGTTGAGGGTTTGCGGAAGAAGGGTTCGACCCAAGGCCGTGTGTTGGTCGTCTGTATGGTCGTTTTTATCGCTTGAATGTCCCAGTGCCTTCACGGTGTAACAGGTGTATGCAAGGTGCACTTACGGACTCCCCCCGGATCCTTAACCCGAAGTGCGTTAGCGAGGCTTTGGGCCGTAAGTTCAATCCGTTTCCAGTGATCCGGGACATCGTTCAGAGCGAGCTCAGCGAGCAACTGGCCGAGGCCAGACGCCATTCTGAGAGAGTTGGCCATAATCCCTTCGAAGTCATCCATGGCTACGATATCGGTAGCGGTGTGGGACGAAACCTTGTTGGTTCTGATCAGTCTTCCCACTCTTTCCCCTCCCTCACACGTGATTGGATGAGATCAACATCTTAAACCCCACCCACCATGGGTGGCAAACGAAAGAAGTTAAAAGATATCTTATCTCCCCCTTCAAGCACCCCGTCCCACGTCCCAACAACGGAGGACGATGGATTGCTCGACGATCTCCTTGCCCAGCTCGATTCAAACGATAAGACCGTTCAGAACGTTTCTGCCGAGGTTATCAACGATATCCAGCTCTCAAAACTTCAGGAAAAGGAGGAGTCTCGGAAACCGAAGAAGCATAGTAAAACGAGGTTTTTAGAGAGACAGGTTTGCATGTTCCTTCGAGCATCCGTAGCCCAAACTAAAACATCATTTTCCAGGCGCGAAAAGCGGCAGAGCTCTCTCAACACCGCCCTCCAGACAACCCTCAGTTTGATGCCCAGATAGAAAGAGAGGCAAGGGAAGAGGAAGAAGATATCAGCAGGACATGCAAATTTCTTGGTCTCGAATTGTATAACGTCTGTCCGTCTCTTCTCATGTAGTGCGCTGATCTGACGAGTATCTGTCTCAAGGTCACCCCAGATGGTCATTGTCTATTTGCCGCGGTCGCAGACCAACTCGCAGGTTTGGGAATACTTCCCCGAACACATGCAACCTACGCCGTCACGCGTACAGCTGCGGCGAATTACATCTATACCCACCCTGACGATTTCGTTCCTTTCTTACCCTCAATAGATGGTGAGGACGGGGTTGGTGCCACCGATGCTGGTCTCATAACCCCGAAGCAGTTTGAAATCTACTGCGCCGCCATCCGTGATACCGGTGTCTGGGGTGGGGAGCCAGAGATCCTTGCACTTTCTAGGGCTTACAACATCCCCGTACACGTAATCCAGCGCGGTACCCCGCCTGTGGTCGTTCACAACCCAACCGGTGCCCCAGATCAGGACGATGGGTTAGATGGAAACAAGAAGGTTGTTCGAATCAGCTATCACCGTCGAATGTATGGTCTTGGAGAGGTAGGCTTTGTGACTATCTCACAAATCTGGTGCTCATAGGGAAACAAACAGCACTACAATTCATTACGACCCAAGAAAGGTTTGGTAGAAACCTTGATAGGGTGATGGAATCCAGCCAAAGGATTTGCGAAAGGCACTTTATACATACAACCTCCCATATGTGTAGAATAATACGTGTAAAAGGTGCTCTATAATCCTAACTGAGATAGGTGATTAAATGCAGCAACGCTCTCCCGGAAAGTTGAGTTCTTCCTAGGTTTTGGTTTTGCAGGTTCTGACCCAAGGAGTGACTGTTGCCGTTGTTGTTGCGTCTGCTGCAATTCACCCTCGAGGGATGCTTGTGAAGCTGCCGATTGGGATTCATCCGTTTTATCCCCGTGATTACCAAACACACTATCCAGACCTGCATATGGATCCTGGGAGACCTGTTCGGGCTTGACGTGGGGGTTAAGGCCCTCTTCTTCCTCCCCTTCTTCTTCGTCATCCTCGATTACGTTTGGTTCGTTGTCCTCCCCTAGAAGATTACCGGTCTCAACCAACGTGTCTGATCGCGCAGGTGCTTTCTTCTCCCGATGTGACTCAACAGGTCCAGGCCCAGCAACCTTGACCGGTGCCGAAGGCGCATTCGGGCGGTTGACGGTGACCAACATCTGACGGGAGGCCGGGTTGAGGGCTAGTGTATCGATAAGCTGGCGCCCAGCCGCTCCACGGATGAAAGTCTACGAGGAAGGGTGCATTCAGGACTTTTAGAGGTGTCGGCGACAGAGGAAGGTACGCTACCTCTGGATTCTTGTGGTAGATGCTTCCAAGCGTTCCGGTGTGGAGCAGAAGTTGGTCAAGAGCACCGCGATCCATCCGATCAGAGTCTGTGTTAATCGGTGGTTTCTCCACGAGGATGATTTCACCCGCGACAGCGGGATTTATTGCTAGCAGCCGCCAGTACATGAATCCTCTATCCCGCAGGTCAGGATTATCGACCTCCTCCGTTGTCCACTTGAGTACTTTGTGTACAAGTTGTTTCGCCGTCTCTGAGGAGGACTTGTAGATGAATAACTTGACTGACGCGGTCAGGAGGGCAAGTTGAACCTGTGAACGATTCAATAAAGCGGAGGACTGAAGAAAGGATGACACGCACCTCGGTTGGCTCTTCGAGGAAAGAGTACACAAGATCATCCATGAGTTCATCGGCGTTGTCAATCCTATCGGAAAATTGACCAATAATCCAAATCATTGCTGCCTTGGCTTCTGGTTCATCGAGAAGGTCCAGGTGTTCACAAAGCGTGGGGATAATTCCCTCGTACTGGCCCGGGTACCGGCGGAAAATATCCTTGGTGACAATAATGGCTTCCTGAACCACATACGAGATTTTCGTCTCAATGAGCTTCAAGAGGGATTGGATGCAGCTATCGGCGGCTGGTTTGACTTTGATTGCAAGACGGCCAATGGACCTAACTGCTTTTCGCACGAAATCCACATCGACTTCGGAAGCATATCTGCCATATACATTAGAGCCACTAGAAACAAGGAGAAGATAAACTTACTCCTCGAGCTCGGCTAGAACCTCTCTAGCGTTCTCTTCCCTGGCCAAACGGTACATAATCTCAAGTTTTGCGAGCTTGAGATATATTGGGTCATTGTACTTGCAAAAGAAAACCTTCACATCGTTTCTGAGCACGGCAGGACGCCGCTGGATGATCAAAAGAATATTCCTCAATGCTACGTATTGCACTTCCGGACCAGAAGACAAGATCGTGACTACAGACAGAAACTCGTGAGACTTTCAGTCGTTCTTCACCGAGACAGACTAACCTAGAGGAGGGCCCATTTTCTTGCATATGTGGTCGATGAGATTCCGATTATCCATGTAATTCATCAAATACAGCAAAATTTTGATTGTGGTAAGAACCACGGCAGAGTTCGCATGCTGCATTTGAACGATGATCCGCTCGGCAAGTATTTCAGCGTCCTTCGTATCGTCCGGAACAAACCTCAGTAAAGAGTCCAAGATATAGATCTGACCCCATCTGCAAGGAAACCTTCGGTCTCAATGGGCTTAGTAGCAGTGTTAGAGCACGTACTCTGAACTTTCCCCAAGGGCCGTTAATAATTTGGTCACAACGTGGAAATTGAGTTTGAAGGTAACTCCGTCGTGCTTGTCCCCGATTTCTGAGAGAGCTGCTACCGCATTGGATACGACGGTAGCATTGGGGTCTACTAGAAGATCCCGAAGCATCTCCACAAAACCCCCTCTCTCCGCTTTTCTTGGATCGGTGGCATACAATTTGGCTACGCAAATTGCAGCCGTCTTGCGCACGTATGGATCCTTATCCTTGAGACAATGGCGCAACTGTTCTGTCATCGCTTCGGTCACCGCAGGTATCGGGATGTACGACATGGTTCGAATTGCCAAGGCGCGGATAACTGGGTTACGATCGTTGCAGTCCTATGACGGCAGTGAGTTAGATGCCTCGAAGTGAAGCGCGACGCTCGTGCCTGCAAGAAACTTGGAATAACCAGGTGGATCTGGTCAGGTTTCGACCGCCCGTAACTGATAAGGAACAGGTAGACCACTGAACGCGGAGAGATCGTAGGTCAGTACTGCTTAGCAGGTCCCCAGGCTGGATCAACGCAACTCTTCTTGATCTCGAGCAGAGGAGTACCCAGGCATTGGACGACATCTGTGAACAGAGGTGACACTAGGGTAGAAATGGCGAGTGGTGAATATCACCCGGGCGAAGGTAAGGATGCAAACGAATGGCACCAACTATCATTGCCCATGGTGATATTTGCCACAATCTTCTTCAAAACCGTCTTCCTTTTCGTGTACTTCTTATCTTTGCTCTCTGCCGCGAGCAGCTCTGCTCGAAACTCCTGCGGAATCGCGAAGGCGAATCAACAAAGGCACGAGAGCGACAAATACGGTGTTACACACCTGAATTTTCCCTCTCTGGAAGAGCTTAGCATCCTGTCCCTGCGACATGAGTCCCTCCTACACTGTGGCCGAGATTCAAACTTCGATGACGAGAGCCAGCCCTTGAATTGTTCGTGATCAGAGCTTCGAGGTCGCAAGTGATGATCGTGGCAGCGAAATCAAAGTGTTATCATGCCTCCACCAGTCAATTTCACCCCGCGCTCATCATCGGACTCAAAAATCCACTCTACCATCGATGGCGTCCTGAAAGAACTCAAGACAGCGAGCAGAGAACTCCAAAAAATCTTTGCGTCCTTCAGGCTGGAATTAGAATTACTCGATCGGCTATTCTACAAGAACAAGAATCAACACCGGAGTGCGCTGTTCTGGCGCAAGGTGACCGAGATGCGGAGATTCGGTCATAAATTGGACCACCATAAACCTGGTGGACTCGTGGAAGATACTCGTCGCTGGTTCTGGGGACCTCTTGATCAGCAGAAGTGAGCGGGATTTGCAGAAGTTTACAGGGCTCCATCTGAGCGTGGGTTTAACAAGTCCCAAAATGTTAAAAGGTTCATGGACTCATTGTCCAGATAACAAGTCGCTGGCAAGTGTTATCAGGCGTTCGCAGATTTTCCAGGCGTTGTGTGACGAGGTGAATGCTCTTCCTCTCCTAAACTCAATCACTTTTTGGTACAAACCCCGAGTCTAGACTTCGAAACGTTTAATGAAAGCATTCGAGTAAGTAAAGACATCCGTGCTGGTTTGCAAAAATATCTCACCTAGTTTCAGGCACTTCCTCCTGTGTTTGCAATCCGCCGCGTTCGCACCGCTGCTGGTTACGTTCTGTGCTGTTTCCGCGAGGTTCAACTCACAGACACAAGCGATAGCGGAACTCACATTGGTTTGTAGCGATGCCTTGACGCGGCTTTTGCAGAAGTCCACAGTGAGCAGGCGTTTTCTTTATTGGTCGTCGTCAAACTGATCGTTGTGGAAAGTCAACTTCGCCCTCCCTTGACCTGGGCCCTACCGTCCCTACTGTGATCCCATCAGTAGCGAATATGAACGTTGAGTCTACGATAGAAACCGTCGAACCGGGTGCAGAACCACCCCCACCAAGCGTGCCTGTTGTACCTGCTCCACCGCCTAGTATGTCCGTTGCTTGGAAATGACGGGTATCGATTCTAATCATAGCTTCCAACAGTCCCACCCCTGACAGAAGGGATGAAGATACGTCCCGTTGTCAAGAAACCGAAAAAACGGCCCAGGGACGAGATCGACGAAATCTTCGGCTTCTGAAAGCTCTAACCGATGTTTACCTGCCAGATGGAGACCCTGTTACCTGGCGAAGAGCTGTACCATTTCACGCAGTCAAGTTTGGTCCATCTAGCACTTTCTATTGAACACTATGAGGACAGAGATAACTATGAGCAACAAAAAGTGCGCAAGAATGGACATTATGTCCTCCAGACTCCTAGTACAACTCGTAGACCCTTAAAAAGGAAGAAAAACCTACGAGGTGCTCCCCTCGAGAGAAAGAATGTAAAATCAATGGAAGGTCGTATGAACGAAGCGAGGAGAAAGAATCACAGAGCCAGCAAAATTGAATAAGTCAAGGCGAGAAAAGAGGAGTGTTCACTAAAATAAGTAGTCCGACACGCAAACGGGATAGGGGGCAAAAGATATGACAATGCTACACAGCATTTGAGCGGGTATTCAAAACGTGATAGGGAAACCTCTTGCATCTACTTTCACAGGAGGAAGAATCCGGCGGCGAAGGCTGCGAGGACAACAGTCACGCCAGACCTGGTAACGGAGACAGCACCGTTTCCTGACAGGTTAGCAGAGGTACCGGTGCCAGTGGAGGTCGGGGAAGTAACAACGGTGCTGGTGCTGGTAACGCTAGAGGGGCTAGGGTTTGAACCGTAGCCGTAGCCGGGGGTGTTGTCCAAAGCGACCTGGGTGATATCCGGAGGGTTAACAGGAGGATTTCCGCCAAGGTTGGCGTCAACATCTCCATCTTTGAACGCATCAGGGTTGGCGGCGAGCCAAGTACGAGTGTGCATAACGTTCTCCACGAAGCTCTCCTGAGCCCAGTCAGGAATATTGGCCATGCTGAAGCTGGTTCCCCACTTGGAGGCGGCATCAGAAGACTTGGTAGCGTTGTCGACGTAGTCGCGCATCTTGCCGAGATTGGGGTTAGCAGCGACCATTTGTTGCATCATGGAGCCAACGGAAGAAGGAGCGGCATTGGCGTTGGGAGGGTTAATGATACCGAACATGCCCTTGGTGCAGTGGTTGGGAACGGCGCAATAGAAGAAGACAGGGTTAGTATCGTTGACGACCTGCTCAAAGACGAAGTCCTTGAGCTGAATGCCCGAGGCGAAAGGAGAATCGGAAGTCTTGTTGCAAGGAGTGAGCTGAGAGCCCTTGGTGACGGTGTGATTGTTAGCACCCCAGATGAACTTGACGGTATCACCGACGGAAGCGTTGACGGCGAAGGGGACGTAACGAAGGACACCCTGGGTAGGAGCAACCCAGACGACGTGGGTCTTGCCGGTCTTGGTGGGGGAGTCCTTGGGAGGAGTCATAGTAGGGGGGAACTTGGCCTGGCATTGCTTGACGCAGTCGTCGAAGGGGTTGCTTCCCCAGCTG
>Ga0307512_10005985_pt1 | contig 12479 bp, 9 predicted proteins | sample 14_EM_MG_FD_200267 | JGI IMG/M metagenome (GOLD analysis project Ga0307512, IMG submission 200267) | Populus trichocarpa ectomycorrhiza microbial communities from riparian zone in the Pacific Northwest, United States - 14_EM | ecosystem: Host-associated > Plants > Roots > Unclassified | place... | reverse complement strand
CGGCGGCGGACAGACCTTCGGGCACGGCTGTGTGAGACTCGATCAGTCACTGGACACAGAGCTATCAAGTTTTCGAGAACGCACCGGCGCGAGCCCATGGGTCAGGTTGACGGGGATTGAACAAGGAACTACCAGGGGCGTGAGAGGAGTGTCGAGAGGAGTCCCTGACATAGAAATAGGGGAGATGGCACATGGTGTGATTAGTGATCCTGAACTTGAAATACGACTCAACTTCGCTATGTAACTGTGAAATACAGCTCAGGTAAGCAGCCAAAGACTACAGTATCGTTTCATCACGACGATGGCGCGACGCATCGGCTGCGAAAGGGCATATTACCTGCTGACTTTCAGCTCTTGACTCCCAAGTGCAGTACAATATGTAGTTTATATGAGAAAATTTTACTATATTAAAGCTTGTCTAAGTATGCCATAAGCTTGATAAGTTCACATATAGGATCCGGTGCAAGAACTTGAACTTGAAGTTGACACAACTTACATGCCTTGCTGATTTATTCCAAAGACCTCGTGAGGATATATACGAGGTTGGTGTCTCAGAACGCCACCAGGACCCGATCAATGATCTGCACATGCAGGTCACAGTTACGAAATTTTAGATTAATTTCAGCATGCCAATGGATGGGATGGTTTGCGATATTGTGAACATCACTCAAGGGGTGGGAGCAGGTCATGAGAAAACGGAATTGCACTGGACGTGGTCTTGTGGTAGTGAGTAAGCTGTGAATTCCGTGGGCCAACATATTGTATTTCAAAAAGAAGTTCCTTAGTACATGGGAAATTCGATGACGGGGGACACAAGATTAGAACGATTTAGTAGTGGGAACATGACGCGCCTGAATGTGTGTAACTGACAATCAACAGAGAAGGTGAGAAAGGAAGTCACTTGAATCCCAGTCGGACCAGTCGCCTTCCCTCGGACAGCGCTTCAAGGCTACAGGATCCTCAGAGTGTTTGCGCGCGACGATGAATGGTTCTACTAAGCGCACGGCCTCGGACACCTCTTCCCGCGGCGAACTCAACACAAGGGTGTGGAGGACGGGCAACACTTCTGTAGCTCTTTCCTCCGCGAGTTCTCCCAGTGTGCGAGAGACATCGGGCATTATTACTGACCCAGAAAGATGCAGAGTCTGCACAGCGGTGAATGGCTGAAGAAATTTCAGCCATGGTGCCGTGGGTGGCTCCGTATACCCAAAGTCATCATCACCTCCGACGAGTCGGAGCCGTTCTATATGAGAGAGGAGGGGCGGACACCGAGTGCAAAGCTGTCCCATCAGCTCGACCTTCGTGTATAAATCAGTCTGAGGGTCAGAGCCCGAGAATGACATGTAAAACTTCTTTTTAGGATCGATTGACGAGAGAAGCTGGAAGGAAACGGCTTCGCGGATGTACACGCTGACCCCACTGGGAAAATTGAACATTCCTGTGCGATGGATGAATTGGGAAATTTGTGGGCTGTCAAAGTTGGGTACATCGTAGAACTGTAAGTTGCCATGTTCGAGTAGAGGCGTATTGATTCGGGTCAACAGGTCCTCCAAGTACTGATGAGGACCTTCTAACGAGAGATTGGTGAGAGCTGGGAGGACAGTGGGTGCTAGTGTGGACGGAGGTGGACGTTGGCTCGTTGGATAGGTGAACTCTGTGCGCCATCGGAAGTGAATGGAGAGGGACTGAAGCCGAGTCAAGGAGGACAGGCATGTGGTCATCGCCTCGGGTGAAATGTGTCCTATGCCAGTAACTGGGAAATGCCCAAGATGGAGGTCAACAAGCCCACAGGCAGAAGAGATAAACGTTGACAGAGCTGAAAATCGGATGCCACTCAAAGAGACCCTCTTGAGTCGAGGAACGGATCCACCCAAAAACACGTCGGTATTGACACGTGCGCCCTTTCCGTATGCTATGCTGAGGTGAAGGGATGTCAGAACCGGAAATGGTTGCTGCATCACCCTGAGACACTTTTTGACTTTGGACTGGGTTAGTCCCCAGAGACTGATCCCGACTATGCGATCAGGGTCTTCCAGTGCACCAACGATGTCATCTTCATCCTTGTCATCATCGAAACTCGCATCAATGATGATAGGCGAGGCTGGCCAGACATCCAGTGCCGTCTTCAAGTCTGTCTTGGACTCGCATACAAGTCGCAAATTGAGATGGCCGGCGTGTCCAAAGATGAGATTTCTCCATCTCCTACATGTGTGTACCAGCTCATGCCACGGCCAAGTGTCCCTCTCCTCAGATTCCCGTCGATATGAGTCAAATATACATAGGAGGACATCGTCGGAAATATTGTCAATCGTTAAACTGCCTAAACTGTAACTGTCAACAGTTGTTGCAGACGCCACACAAGATACTATATGTGACGCACCTTGACCTCTTGAGGAGGTCTTGTCAGTGCGGAGGCGGACAGACTTTCGTGCAGGGCTGTATGAGACTCGGTCAGCCACTCAGAGACACGGGACTATCAAGTTTTCGAGAACGCACCGGCGAGAGCCCATGAGTCAGGTTGACGAGGATTCAGTGAGCAGTGAGCAAGGAACACGGAATTGAGCAACATCGACCACGTGACGTCCTCCGAACGCCCCGCTAGCCTTGGTCCTCTCGCTACGTCTCTCTCTTCTCGCCTTCAGCCCTTCCGTTTTCACTGCTACACGATCGATGCATCTCCATCAGAACAAGACTCGCCTCTCGTCGCACCCAAATCTTCATGCCCGAAGACTCCCGGATCACCCAAGACCGTCGACGCGCCGCATCGAAAAAGCACGCTACTCCACGTAGCCGATGCCCCTTGCAAGTTGTGCCTCAGTCAGGACCACGTCTGTGTTGGAAGGATCTTTACTGTATATAGGCGCATCTGAGTTACTTTTTCGTACGTTTCAGATCTTATTTTACGTTTTCGCTTTCCCATCGAGCTTCGCCACATCGTTCCTCACCCTCGTCGTTTATGTGCTCAACGCCGCGCACCTCATGACTATTCAGTAAATTTCAAGTTTTCGGACACCGCCGTTTCATCGTTTACGCCGCGCGGCCTGTCGCCGGCCGCGCCATCTTCGAGTTCGCCTTTTCGCTTTTCTCCTTCTAGCTCACTTTTCCGCGTAGAACGCTTGTCTCGTATTGTCTCGGCCTTGCGTATAGATACCCCCGCGTCTGGCCTCGTCAAAGCCAAGGCCACTTTTCCCCTCTTTATCTTGCGTGCTTCTATTCTCGCCCGACAATTTGACGACGTACCGAGTCTGCCGAACTGTCACTCGTCAACCTGGTCCGGATTTTCCTTGTGTTTTCAATCGCTGTTTCTCTTTTTCTTAATCTCTCGCCGTCGCCTCGGCCCGCCGAACGGTTTGCAATAGTGCGAACAGTACACAATACATAAGAGGCCTAGGTGGGGATGGGCGCACGTCACGAGAAATCTGCGTGGTCATGTGGTAGTGAGCGAGCTACATGAATTCTGTGGTCTCTATCGGACCAACGCACTGTATTTTGAGAAGAAGTTACTTATTGCATGGGAAATTCGAAAACAGGTGGTACGAGATTCGAACGAGTTAGTAGTGGGATCCTGACGCGCCAAAATGTGCGTAAAGGGAGTTTGTCAGACAATCAACAGAGAAAGTGAGAAAGTAAGGCAATGAGCAGTCATTAATCTAGCCGTCGACTATTCGGCATCACTTGAATCCAGGCCTTTCCATGGACTGGTACGCTTCACGACTACAGGATGTTCAGAGTGTTTGCGCGCGATGATGAATGGTCCTACTAAGCGCGCGGCCTCGAACACCTCTTCCCGTGACCAGCTCAACACAAGGGTGTGGAGGACGGGCAACACTTCTGTAGCTCTTTCCTCTGCGAGTTCTCCCAGCGTGCGAGAGACATGAGCCATTATTACCGAACCAGAAAGATGCAGGGTCTCGACAGCGATGAATGGCTGAAGAAATTCCAGCCATGGCGCGCTGAGTGGCCACTTATACCAATATTCCACATCACCTCCGACGAGTTGGAGCCGCTCTATGTGAGAGAGGAGGGGCGGACACCGGGTGCAAATCTGTTCCATCAGCTCGACCTCCGTGTATAAATCAGTGTCAGAGCCCGAGAATGACATGTAAAACTTCTTTTTAGGGCCGATTGACGAGAGAAGCTTGAAGGAAACGGCTTTGCAAATGTACACGTCAACTTCACTAGGTGAATTGAACATTCCTGCGCGATGGATGAACTGTGAAACTTGTGGAGTGTCAAAGTTGGGTGCATCGTAGAACTGCAAGTTGCCCTCTTCGAGTAGAGGCGTATTGATTCGAGTCAGGAGGTCCTCCAAGTACTGATGAGGACCTCCTAACGAGAGATTGGTGAGAGCTGGGAGGACAGAGGGTGCCAGTGTGGACGGAGGTGGACGTTGGCTCGTTGGATGGGTGGAATCTGGGCGCGATAGGAAGCTAATGGAGAAGGAATGAAGCCGAGTCAACGAGGATAGGCATGTGGACATCGCCTCGGGTGAAATGTGTCCTCTGCCCGTAACTGGGAAATATCCAAGATGGAGGTCAACAAGCCCACAGGCAGAAGAGAGAAGGTATTGACATGTGCGACCTTTCCGTATTCTATGTTGAGGTCAAGGGACGTCAGAACCGGAAATGGTTGCTGCAGCAACCTAAGATATTTGTCGACTGTGGACTGGGTTAGTCTCCCGAGACTGATCCCGACTATGCGACCGCGGTCTTCCAGTGCGCCAACGATGCCAATGTCAACCGCGTAATATTCGAAATTCGCATCGATGACGATAGGCAAGGCTGGCCAGATATCCAGTGCCGTCTTCATGTCCATCTTGGATTTGCATACAAGTCGTAAATTGAGATGGCCGGCGCGTCCAAAGACGAGATTTCTCCATCTCCTACATATGTGTACCAACTTATGCTACGGCCACGTACTGTCTCTCTCCTCAGATTCCCGTCGATATGAGTCGAATATACATAGGAGAACATCGTCAGAAAGCTTGTCGATGCCTAAACTGTAACTGTCAACAGCTGTCGCAGACGCCACACAAGATACGTACCTTGACCTCGATCTTTATCTGATTTTCTTGAAGGGGCTTTGCCAGAGCGGCGGCGGACAGACTTTCGGGCACGGCTGTGTGAGATTCGGTCAGCCACTCAGGGACACGGACACGGGGCTAACAAGTTTTCGAGAACGCACCGGCGCGCCATGAGTCAGATTGACGGGGATTCAGTGTACCAGGGGCGTGAGAGGAGTGTCGTGAGGAGTCTTCTCCTGACAGAGAAATAGGGGAGACGAGTCGGTCCTCTTCACCTCCGGCTGACCTAGAAAGGGGTGGATGATAACTGTTAAGTGATCTTTAAATACGACCAATTTCCACATGCGTAATACTCAAGACCTCGTGAGGATAGATATGCAGATCACAGTACGAAAATTGAAATTAATTTCAGTACGCCAATGGATTAGATAGTTTGCGATAGTGTGAACAGCACACAAGAGGTGGCCGGGGGGATGGGCGCAGGTCACGAGAAAACCGAATTGCCCTGGACGTAGTCATGTGGTAGTAAGCTACGCGAATTCAGTGGTCTCTATCGGGCCAACATGTTGTATTTCAAAAAAGGTATTACATGCGAAATTCGATAACGGGTGACACGAGGCTAGAGCGAGTTAGTAGTGGGAACGTGACGCGCCCGAATGTGTAAAGGGAGGTTTGTCAGGTCATCAAGACTATTCGGCATCACTACTTGACTCGGAAGCCGAGTCACTTGAAGCCGAGTCACCTTCCCATGGACTGCGCTTCAAGACTACAGGATGTCCAGAGTGTTTGCGCGTGACGATAAATGGTTTTACTAAGCGCGCGGCCTCCGACACCTCTTCCCGTGCCCATTCCAACTCAAGCGTGTGGAGGGCGGGTAACACTTCTGCAGCGCTTTCCTCCGCGAGTTCTCCCAGTGCGCCAGAGACACCGGCCATTGTTACTGTCCCAGAAAGATGCAGAGTCTGCAAAGCGGTGAATGGCTGAAGAAATTCCAGCCATGGCGCGCTGAGTGGCCAATACCGATACTCCACATCATCTCCCCAGAGTTTGAGCCGTTCTATATGAGAGAGGAGGGGCGGATACCGAGTGCAAATCTGTTCCATCAGCTTGACCTCCGTATATAAATTGAAGTCAGAGCCCGAGAATGTCATGGAATACTTCTTTTTAGGACCGATTGACGAGGAAAACTCGAAGAGAACGCCCTTGCGGATGTACACGTAGATTTTGCTAGGCAAATTGAACATGCCTGTGCGATGGATGAACTGGGAAATTCCTGGGGTGTCAAAGCTGGGTACATCGTAGAACCGTAAGTCGCCATCTTCGAGTAGAGGCGTAACGATTCGGGTCAAGAAGTTCTCCAAGTACCCGTAGGGACCTCCTAACGAGAAGTCGGTGAGAGCTGGGAGTACAGCGGGGGTCAACGAAGTTGGACTTTGGCTTGTTGAATCGGGGGATGATATCTCCTCTCTGAAGCAAATGGTAAGGGATCGAAGCTTCGTCAACCCGGACAGGCACGTGACCATCGCCTCGAGTGAAATGTCAGCAATCGAAAAATCCCCGAGGTGGAGATTGACAAGGTCTCTGGCAGATGAGAGAAGCTTTGGCAGAGCGGGAAATCGGATGCTACTCAAAAGAACGCTCTTGAGTCGAGGGGCAGATCCGCCCAAGAATGCGTCAGGGATGACAATGTAATTTCCCTGTCTGTGCTGAAAAGATGAAGAGACGACAGAACCGGAAATGATTGCGGCATCAATGCGAGACGAAGAGACGACAGGACCGGAAATGATTGCTGCATCAATGCGACACATTTTTCGAGATTGGAACGCGTTAGACCCTCGAAATTGATACCGGCTATGCGATCACGGTTTTTCAGTACGCCAATGATGTCATCCTCATCCGCGCAGTCGGTATAGAAACTTGCTTGAATGCTGATGGGCAACGCTGGCCAGATATCCAGTGTTGTCTTCATGTCTGTTTTGGATTTGCAAACCAGTTGCAGATTAAGGTGACCGGGGCATCTAAAGATGATACGTCGCCATCTTCCGCATGTGTGTACTAACACATGCCACCGCCATGTACCATTTTCCTCCTCATCTTCACGTCGATGGGAGTCAAAGATGCATAGGAGGACATCATCGGAAAGCTCGTCAATTGTCAAATGGGCTAAAGGCATAACGGTCAGCGGTCGTAGCAGACGCCGTACACGACTTCGATATTCACCGGAAGAACGCTGGTCATCTGAGGAAGTGTTTATGTCTGTGGAGTCTGGATGACGGCAAGCAGACTTCTGGGCATGGCTGTGTGAGACCTGATCAGTCACATTGGGGCCAGTGTGTTTCCGAGAACGCACCAGTGAGAATCCATGAGTGAGTGAGGTGGTTGGCAGTAAATATTGCGGCCGCACTGACAGAGGAACAGGGGACGTTCAACCCCTTGGCACAATAATGGAGTACTCAATGGGATTTTCATCTGGTACATTTTCAGCCTCCATAAGGTTTCTATCTCCGCTTTATTGCGCCTCGCCTCGAACATGTGTTGGGCGGGAGCACGGTAACTCAACTTACCAGTACTTGCGCCATGCCACACATGCCACTATGTCGCAAGCTCCTCACCCAACTCGATGATGCTGACCAGTCATTCAAATGCACAAGGCTTGCAAAATATCTCCGTGATGCCTCGGTCGGGTTTCCTTCCCCCGTTTCTGAGAGCGAGTCCGAATCCGACGTGTCTAGCATCTCGTCAATCTCGTCAATATCCAGCGTCATTAGCGTGTCTTCGCTGTCCAGCCTTGACATCGACATATCCCATGGCACTCTAGTCCCTGTATCGCATTCAGACCTTATGGCACTCCATTACTCGATCGTCCAAGCAGAGATCAACAGGCTTCGACACGAAATGCAAGCAGATGTCGACAAGTTCTTTCATCAAATGCAAGCGGACCTCGACAAGTTTCACCACAAAAATCTCACCTCTCGGGTCTTGCGGCGAAATCCTGAAGTCCATTATGCCCCGCATTATGGCCCCCAGGCTCCTCCCACTGAGACTACGGCCATCTCCGCTGAAGTCGCTCTCCATTCTACCGTGGACATTGCTGGCGACCGCGTACCAACAGAGACACCATTTGTTCCAGCACCTCTCACGCAGCCCGTCAGGGCCGAGGTTGTTAATGACGCGGTCGTTGTCGTAGAGCAACGCCAAAAGAAGCGCAAACGGAACGAAAAGGGTGGGATTGTAGGCGAGTGCAGTGAGCCTGCGAACAGGAGGGCCTCGAAGAGGCTTCAATCAAAGAAAGGCCTGGGTGAGTCCTGATCCTTCTAATGGTACCACGAAACTGATTTTGGCAACACTTCGCATGGTGATAGGTACTACGCTGGACCGGAGAGAGGACCAGAGTCGGAAGGCTACACGCACGTTCTGTCCATAAAATGAGCATAGCTTTTATGCCGTGGGAGACATTCTGTCTATTCTGGATCCTGCAACTCTTTGAGGTCAAATACGGATGCTGGGTCGCGAATATCATATCACTTATGGCGACGCGTTTGTAGAACCACTCGCATGATTACGTTACGATGTTCCCCATCCTGCCAAACACACTCACCCGAATTAGATATACTTACGCTATAACCTTTTGCCTATTCAACACTTCTTATTGGCTAGTATTTTGACGCAGCGAAGGTCTGATCATGAAAATGCAAGATTAAGTGGGAAATGGTTCATGTAAGTGAAAGATGGTTCGTACGCCGACACAACCAAGAACTTGAACGATAAATCATCGATAGCATACGTAGAAACAGTAGTTGGGCTTTTTCCTGATGTTGCTATTTTCGGCACCAACACAAGCAACCGCCATGTACTATTTTCGTCATTATCCCGTCGACAGGAGTCAGATATTTGAAGAGGAAATCACCGAAAGCGTGACAATCGTCAAATGACCTAAAGTGCAACGGTCAGCAGTCGTATCAGACGCCGCGTAAAGGATGAACCTCGACGACCTCAATCTCCACCTGAATACGCCTGGTTATTTGATCTTGACTTGAGGACGCTGGATGATGGCAGATAACATTCTGGGCATGGCTGTGTAGGACTTGGTCAGTCGGTTTGGGACCGGCGCGTTTCCGAGAACGCACCAGCGAGAGCCCATGAGTCAGATTCGTGGGACTTCAACAGGGAGGAGAAGAGGTTTTGATGAATCCCCACTGTTGCGGTCGCGCGGTGCAGGAAGTGTGTCCCCAACAGAGAAACAGGGTAGAGGTCCCTGTATGCCGTGTCAGGCAATACTGAAACTAAGAGTTGCGGGAATAGGGGACGCAGACCGTGAGTAATCGGTGGGCAGCATGACGCTCGTCGAACAATACCAAGTCAATGTCGACCTTCAAACTTGGGTTTCTCGTGCGGATATTTGATTGACATGGACCTCACCAATTGTCGGGCGCCGCTCTGATATCCCTCATTTGAAAGCTCGGGGCCACACTAAGCGTGTGCTGCAGCAGACGACGAGGACAATAAAGGTAAGTTCCACAAGGCGGAAAAAAAAAGAAAAAAAAAGTTGAGTCATGGTAAGGATGGAAGCGATGAGCATGGCTACGCACCGTCCTTGTCCTCCTTCCTCCTTCCTGTTTACGTCCATACGACATGGGGCCACGAGTTTCATGGAGGGAGGAAAAAGGGGGGATGCAGGGAAGGAAATCCTGCGGCATCGCACACCCCTACTCTAACCGAGCTCCCTATTCGCCGCGAGGTTACATAGTTCAGAGCTCTGCATCCACACGTCGTATTTCCGTCGTGTTTCCGTCGGTAAGAGACATGTTCGGAGACGGGTTGAAAAAGAGTGAAGTGATAATCGTTGAAGATGGCCGCGGCAACAGCGGTGTAATGTCCTGGGAGCTAAGAAGTCAACGACTACGTGAATTCTGGAAGAAGATTGCATACCGATAGGGAACTGGAACAACAGTACTTATCGTAAGTATCCCCGCCAGTAGATACTCGTGGTGTGTGTTGACGGGCGCCGGGACTTTGCGGAACAAACAGGTGCAAAATATCCGAAGACGGTGGTTCTTTTTGTCCCTGTTGTTGTCCTCATCGGTGTGTAAGCGCTGTGACTGCGTTGCTTGCTATACCCAAGTAGGTTAACTCCCACAACTCATCGTGCCGAGTGTGCAGGCTTTTTTTCCCCTTCGGCGAATCTCTCGTGACGACGTATTGGCTGATGGGTTAGGTTCCATGAAGGCCTGACGGTGTGACTTGTCATTGCTGGAATAACTTCGTTTTTTTAAGGTCGTCTCGACTCTCGGAGACCTCGATATGAAATGAAAAACTACTCTGAGTCAGATAGGTTCACCCAATTTAGTGAGTTTTTCTAGGGTCGTGACCTCAACGACCTCGACAATTGGGTGAATACATCAGCGACTGCTATGTACACCGAGAACACTGACAAGTACGTCTAAAGTCGCTCACCATGTTGGTGCGAGAAGTAGCTGACTCTGAACTTACCAACCTGTATATCGGCATGGCTTGAACCCATCCCAACAAACCGAAATTTGCGTCAGCGACTACGCGTCTCCGATCACCTCTTCGATACCAACTTTTGAGGGCTCAAAGGCAAAAGAGTGCGTTGGCCACTGCTCAATCTCTCTCAAACAGAGCTCAGTACTTTCGGGGCATCACTTCTCAACCTCCCGAGCAATATCCCGTTACACAATCACTTTGTGGCCCTATTCACGCTCAAGGCTCAAAAGAGTGAAGATGTCACCTATCTCAAAGGGTGGGGCTTGCTCTCGGCGCCAGAGGCAGGGATAGCAATGACATGTATACAGTGTTCCAGGGACCCTCTGCTCTCCTCAAGCATGAGCTGGCGTACTGCTTAGGGCAGATGAAAAACACGACAGCACTCCCTATCTTTGAATTCGTAGTGGAAAATGGGCAGGAAGACCCAATGGTACGGCATGAGGTGAGTCGCAGTTTTTCTCACCATGTCGCATATACTCAGCCAGCGTCAAGCGTTTCCGTGCGTAGGCAGCCGAGGCAAAGGGTGCTGTTTCCGGAGTTTCCTCAGCCTCATCTTTAGCTGTACTCAAAGAACATCTGGGCGATGCAAATCGTTCGGTGCGAGAGACCTGCGAGATCGCGCTTGCGAGGATCGAATGGGACCACTCTGAAGAGGGGCAACAACACCATGGGCCCGGGAGGACATCCTCTGAGCCTCAGTCCGCACTGAACTCGGCCTTCTCCCCGCTTCCCTCGTTGACCTTCTCTCTTCAGGACCTACACCTCTGTCGACGCTGCGCCCCCGAGTTCTGGCCTCCTTGTCGGCAGGGTTGGGGCTGTCACGGAATCCAGCATAGAGGAGCTGCGCTTAGAGTTGCTCGACACGAAACTGCCGCTGTTTGAGCGTTATCGTGCGATGTTCGCGCTGTGGCACATCGGCTCCCCCGCCGCGGTTGATGCCCCTGCCGCAGGGTTTCTGACGACAGCACGCTATTCAAGTAGGCCCATCCTCATCTCTTCTCCCCGGAAGGTACTAACGGTCGTCTGGGATAGTCACGAAATTGCTTTCGTCTTAGGCCAACTCCTGTCTCCCCATGCCGTTCCCGTGCTACACCGGGTCCTCCAAAATACCCAAGAATCGGACATTGTGCGTCACGAGGCGGCTGAAGCGCTCGGAGGTATCGCCACTCCAGAGGTACTTCTCTATCTCAAAGAGTATATGACACGACACGGGGGGATGTGCCTGCTATAGTACGGGAGAGTTGTCAGGTGGTATTGGACACGTGCGAATAGGGTGCCTTGTCTTTTTCCAGATTCTCCAGAGCGCCATCGGGTTTTAATCGAATGGTCTCTCCATGTACCGATCACGGTACGAAAATTCAGATCAGTTCCAGCACGCCAATGGATTGGGTGGTTTGCGATAGGGCGAACATTACCCAAGAGGCCTAGGTGGGGGAGGAGCCCAGGTCACGAGAAATCCGAGTTGCACTGGACGTGGCCAGTGGCCATGTGGTAGTGAACGAGCTACATGAAATTTTGTGGTCTCTATCGGGCCAACGCATAGTATTGTATTTCGAAAGGAAGTTCCTTATTACATGGGAGATTCGATAACATGTAGGACGAGATTAGAACGAGTTAGTTGTGGGATCATGACGCGCCCGAATGTGTGTAAAGGACAATCAACAGAGAAGGTGATCAAAGAAGTTACTTGAATCCGAGTCCGAGTCGCCTTCCGTTGGACAGCGCTTCAAGGCTACAGGATGTTCAGAGTGTTTGCGCGCGACGATGAATGGTTCTACTAAGCGCGCGGCCTCGGACACCTCTCGCCGTGGACAACTCAACACAAGGGTGTGGAGGGCGGGCAACACTTCTGTAGCTCTTTCCTCCGCGAGTTCTCCCAGTGTGCGAGAGACACCGGGCATTATTAGTGACCCAGAAAGGTGCAGAATCTGCACAGCGGTGAATGGCTGAA
>Ga0307512_10005984_pt1 | contig 12480 bp, 20 predicted proteins | sample 14_EM_MG_FD_200267 | JGI IMG/M metagenome (GOLD analysis project Ga0307512, IMG submission 200267) | Populus trichocarpa ectomycorrhiza microbial communities from riparian zone in the Pacific Northwest, United States - 14_EM | ecosystem: Host-associated > Plants > Roots > Unclassified | place... | reverse complement strand
ATGGGCTGTAAGACAATAAGAGGTGAGGACAATAGGAATGGTCATATGACATAAAAAGGTCAGGTGATCGTCCAGTCAGGTGACAAGGGTCAGGTGACCGATCAGGTAACAAGAGGTCATGTGACATAAAAGGTAAAGGAAAATAGAAAAATAAAATGGGGGCAGAGCTAGATCATAACATCACACCCCTCCTATGCCAGTTGCTACCATGCAACTAGTTGCTTTGTTCTTCATCATTGTAATCCCAAGTGGTGCACCTCAGCTCATATGAGTCATCCTCAAAGGCGACCAGGCATATATTGCCCACCATCGGGTGCCATTCCGGCACGACACATATGTCTTTGACACATTGGAGATGGGGAGTGGGGCAATCGTCATGGGTATGGTCAACATGGAAGCACCACCTACAATACTTCCAGAGGGGGCAGTCCCCTTCAGCATGGTCAGGTTCTTCGTCGCTGCACTTAAGACAGTAAGGGAAGGGGGTGCGCTTATGTTTCCCTTTGCACTTGTCCTTGGGTATGGCATGTAGTTCAAGGCTATCTTCTCCCTCAACATCACTCCATTGATCTTTGGGTGGTCCTTGTGCTGCATGAATATGTGGGAGGAATGATGAAGGAGGGGATGAGGGGCAAGTGCAAAGGAGGTGGGTCTAGAGGCAGGTGCGAACTGCAGCATGAGTAAGGTATCGCTTGCAATCCAACATCTTTTTGTTGGCATTGCGCTCCTGATTGTCAAGGTCAAGATGCTATCGCTTGATGCTCTCAAGCTTGTTATGTTGTGCGCGGAGCATGTGGATATCAGCTATAACTCCGGGATCCCCAAGATGGTAGAGGGCATCATCAACAACAGGGTGGGTGGTGCTGCTGGGATGGAAGATGGTATGGTTGGTGTCCTTGACACCTGGGTGATAGAAGTTGGGGGTTGGGTAAGAGCGTGTATGGAGGGGGGTGCCATAGATAGCCTTGTCTTTGCCCTCTGTTCCTTGATGGATGATCCCATTGTTGACTGAGAGATAGCAAATATACTTGGCCATGTGTGGTCTAGCATCAGTACTGATGAAGACAAGGGGGTAGTGACTGGTGTTGCCAGGGTTGAAGTGCATCCACTGGCCTCCTGGGTAGTCAGTATCTCCTTCTACCTCCTCAGTCTGGGTAGAGGCATGAGCCATCTCTGTTGGAGTGGGAATATGGTGAAGAAGGGTAGGTGGGGGAGTGTCAACCAATCCATTGCTGTCCTCTATGTATGGTTTGATGATGTTGGTGAATATAGGGATAAAGCGGAAGTGGAAAAGGTCATCAAAGGCATCATCAGTGATGGGGACTGGGTGTGTAGGCTCGCTGCTGCGGCTCATAATTCTGATTGCTGGCATAAGGTGGTCCGTCCACTGTTTGATGATGTCGAGTAGGATGGGGTGGGCTTGTCTGTAATGTAATATGGCTCTTGCGAGCTTCTGTATGTTGTGTACTTCTTCTTCGCTGGGTGGAATGCAATTCTCACTGTCAGGAGTAGGTGGGGGAATAGGGGAAATAGCCAAGTGGATGGCCTCAGATGGTCTGGGGGTGAAGCCAGCGTTGACAAGCCTGTAGGTTCTCATTTCTTCCATGATGGTGGCAGCTTCAAGAGTCTCAAGGGTTTTGGCTTCATCGATGGGGTCAGGAGGGGGGGAAGTGGGGTGATACTCAGGTGATGGGGAATGTTGCTCCACTAGCAATTCACTGCGGAGCTCCAAGAGAATCTCTTCTTCTACTGTGCTGCAGGGGGAGTTCCCTAGGTTCGGGGTTGGCATTGGAACTCCCAGAAAAGGTGGCAATAGAGTACATAGGGGAATAGGGGTTGGGGATAGTGACGTCAATGATAAGTTTTCTGTACCAGAGCATGGCAACCTCAGACCTAAGATGGATTGTGTCTTGGCCAACTGTACACTGAGTGTTGAGGAAGGTGGGTTGGGGTTCTCCTTGACGGTAGATAGCTGAATGATAGGCGATGGTGTCTTGATGCTAGTAGGTATGGGTAATGATAGTGCAGTCATGGTACAATTCATTGTAGATTGTGGAGGCTGTGGGGAAGATGTTTGGGGAGTAGTTGTCTGGCATTGGTTTGTTTCGTCAAGTGAGAGGGTTCTTATACTGGTGGGATGTCTTTGAAATTTAGCTAGTAGGTCCAACACATGGAGATCCTTGGCATTAACCCATGAGTCATGCGCTGGTGAGTAGCCCTTCCATCTTACAAGATATTGCTTCTTCTTCCACCTTCCGTAGGAATGTTCTTTTAGAATCTTCTCTACTTCCCACTCCTCTTTGCCTTCTAGGATATCTGGGGGTGGTTCAATAAAATTGGGTCCGTGCTGATCGGTTTCTTTATATGGTGTCAGCAGGGAAGTGTGGAAGACGTCATGGATTTTCCAGGTGGAAGGGAGACGGAGTCAATAGGCCACTTTGGATATTTGGGCAGCTACCACGAATGGTCCATACCGCCTTGGTGCTAGCTTGGTCGTTGCATTGGCTGGGAGTCTAAGGTTGGTTCCTTCTAACCAGACCTTTGATCCGATCGTGAATGGGGCGTAACGTGGGTGGTCTTTGATCCAGGATTCCTGCGCTTTACATTGCCCTCTTGGGTGGCTTTCCTGGCTTCTTCAATATTGGTAATTTGTTGTTGGAGGGAGGGAATGTCTGTTCTTCTTGTTGGTTGGTGTACTTGAGGGGTATATCCTATGAGTAAGTTGAATGGTGTTTTCTTCATTGTTGCGGAAGGCCAAGAGTTCTTGGTGTACTGGGCAAGTGGGAGCCATGCATGCCAGTTGTTTTGTTGGGTACTGCAAAAGACATGCAGGTACTGTTCAAGTGTTTGATTGGTTTGTTCACTTGCTCCATCCATTTGAGGGTGATATGCCGTGCTGATATTCTGTTTGATGTTAAGAAGACGGCAGAGTTCTGATGAGAATTTTGATACAAAGCAGATGTCTTGATCAGAAATGATCTTTCAGGGAATGCTGTAGTATGGGATGACATGATTGACATAGAGTAAGGCAGCTCCTTCTGAGTCAATAGTCTTATGACAGGGGATGAATATTGACACTTCGGAGCAGTCAGTGTCCATGACTGTAAGAATGGTGTTGTATCCACCTGATTGTGGGAGTTTAGTGATGAAATCCATTGCAATCGTTTCGAAGGGGTGGGCATTTTCTGCAGGGAGGATGGGGAATAATGGGGGGTGATTGGGACAAGTGTTGACCTTGGTCATTTGGCAGGTTGTGCATCCTCTGATATACTCTGTGATGAAGGTTTTCATGTTTGGCCACCAGTAGTATTGTGAAAGTAGTTGGAGTGTCTTGGTAATCCCGGGGTGACCGGCAGTCACATGATTGTGGAAAAGGGAAATTACCCCCCTCCTAAGTGTGTTGTCTGCCATGACAACCAGGGCAGTCCTGTGATACCAATGGGTCCCATCCAATAGGGTGAGGTTATATGTTGGTGCCCATTTCTTGAGGTCTGATTGTTGTTGGTATTGCGCAAGTTTGACTTTGCTGTCCCAATTGTCATGAATGCTGTTGATGTTGAACACCCTGATTGATGTGTGGTGTTCACAGAAGTGCTTGTCTGGCCATACAAGAACTTCCTCGTTGTCTGGATTTGACCCTTCATAATTGGGTCACCTTGACAGGGCATCGGCCCAGTTTGTTGCTCCAGGTTTGTATTCCAGAAGGATATTATATTGTTTGCATTTGCGTAGGTATCCTGCAACACACGGGCCAATCTTCTGGGGATCCCTATAGTAACAGAGGTTGGCATGATCTGTGAATACCAGAACAGGAATTTTGGTTCCTTTGAGCAAGTGTGACCAGCAGCGAAGTCCTCTCATGATGGCTAGAAATTTGTGGTCGTATATTGGGTAGTTTTGCTTAGTGGTTGTAAATTTCTGGGAATGGAATCCCACTGGTCATTGTGGTCCTGGTTTTTCTTTGCTGTTTGTGTGTGTGGTTGGTGGATCTTGCTGGTATAAGATAGCTCCTGTGCTGATTTGTGAGGCATCAACTTCAAGTTCGAATTGCCTAGAAGGGTCTGGTTTGACGAGTACTGGCGCATGAGTGATAACATGGATAATTTTGTTTTGAGCTTCTACTTGTTCTGGCCCCCATTCAAAGGGGACGTCCTTTCCCATTAAGCATGTGATAGGTGCGGCGATCATTGAGAAGTTTTTGACAAACATGTGGTGGTAACCGGCGACTCCTAAGAACCCTCTTGCTTGCCTAAGGTTAAGTATGTTTTGTGGGTATTCTGCTAGTCCAGCAATCTTAGCAGGGTCAATGGTGACGCCATCTTTAGATATTCTGATGCCTAGGAAATCCATTTGTGGCTGCATGAAGATCAATTTAGAGAGTTTGAGGTGGAGTCCATGTTTTGCAAGAAGGTCAAAGAGGAAGTGGGTCATTTCGGTGTGGATATCAATGTCTTTGAGAAGTGTGCCAAGTCCAAAGTCGTCCATGTAGTTTTTGAGGCATCTTCTGCCTTTTTCTCCGAATTTCCAGCAGAATTCCTCCATGATTTGGGTGTTGACAAACTGCTGGAAACTGGCAGGTGAGTTGGACATCCCAAAGAACATTACTTTTGGTTCAAAGAGCCCTTGTTGTGTCTTGAAGGCTCCTTTCCATTCATCTCCTTCGCAGATCCTGATATTGTTATATCCCCAGTGTATGTCGAATTTGCTGAAGATTTCCATGCCTTGTAGATCTGATATGCATTGTCCTAGGTTCAGAAGGGGGGTAATGTCCTTCCTTGTGACGGCATTAAGTGGTCTGTAGTCAATGATGTATCATTTTTCCTTGGAATCTTTCTTTGGTACCATGAACATTGAAAATCCATAGGGGGAGTCAGATGGGACAATGTATCCTTTGGCAAGGTTTTTGTCTATGAATTTGTCCTCTGTTTCCTGTTCTCCTTGTGACAGAGGGTAGACTTTGCAGTTGAAGCTTCTTGGTGCTGTTTCCAGTAGTTTGATCTTGTGGTCACCTTCTCCTCTGCCTGGGGGAAATGCATTTGCTTCCTTGTCTGAAAATAGGGCTTTGTGGTGCTTGAATTGTTCTGGAAGTTTGACTTCTTCCTTGCCATGTTCCTGATCGTATTTATGAGCCATTTCAATGGCATTGTGGGTGCATTTGATCTCCACTGGGCCTTCCAATATTTCTACTGGGGTTACTCCCAACCATGGATGGCACTCCACTTTAGCTGCTAGGTGTAGTGGTTACGAGCAATGCTGAGGTGAATGAGGTAGCGCAGGTGTGAGGCGAGTGAGTGGGGCGAAGATAGATGGTGGGAGTGCATGCAGGTTGATGGGGGTCACGCACACACAGGGGAGATAGAAGAGAATTGCAGATAGCATTGCCAGCCCTTCAAGGGCGCGATTATATAGTCCATAGATCAAATGAAAGCATGTGGAGCACTATCAAGTGACTCCACTGCGGTGAGATGAACGCGAAAGTGGTAGCATTGGCAAAGAGGGAAAAGCGATGAAGGTAACTAGGGCATGAGACACCTGGGACTGTGAGTGGGTCCGTGCTCAGGGGCACTGAGTCGAGAATGGTAAAGGGGTTGTGGCGACGCCTTTGGAACATGTGCGGCGCCGCCCTACTTGAGAACGAAATGAAATTAGTATAATCAAATGCCATGATCAAGAAAATGTGCCGGAGGCATTAGAAATGAAAGTGAGACAGGGGGCCGCACTCAGCATTGCCCCCAGTCATTGCGCTCCTCCCAATGCAGCGCAAGCGCACCTCGGGCTCAGCTCGAGTGCACCTTGGGCACGTCTCGAGTGCCGGGTCGCTGTGTGCATCCCTCGTCACCCTCAAATTCCAACAAGGTGTGCTCTGTGTGCAGTTCCTTGCTTTCTCCATCACTTCATGTCAGATTGTTTCCATCTTGATTCCTGGTCCTTTGAGTTTTGCTTCTGCCCAATCAACATCTGGATTAAAAGCTTGGAACCATGGGTACCCCAGGATAAATCTATCTTTTCCTAGGTTTGACACATAGAAGCACTATCACACTTTCTTGTTTCCTTGTTTGACCATGAGATCGCAGGCATGTGTGATAGTTCTATGTCTGTTCATCATTCCATCAACATTAAAAACTGGTCTCTGGAAGTTGAGCTTCTTGGTGCCAAGTCGAAGTCTGGCCACCATTTCATGGTTGATGAAATTTTCTGTAGCTTCTGAGTTGAGTAATGCTGATTCTTCTGCCTGTCCTTGATAGTGTGATAAAGTGAAATTTATTTGGATATAGTTCTTCAAACTAAAGTACACACTATTGAGGCAGAGGGTCCTAACTATGGCAGCTAGTTTGGACCTGTTGGAAAACCTATCAGCAGGATTTTCTCCATGATGGACAGCTTTGTCTTGTCATCTATGGTGTTCACATTGTCTTTCAGAAATTGGGCAATGTCAGATGGGGTCATGTCTGGGATGGATTTGTCCTGTGCATTGGCATGTGTCAGATTGTCAGTGGTTCTTCCACTGCTCCTGGTGTGGTCTGCTAGTTTCTTGCAACAATCCTTAGCTTGATATCCTATTTTGAAGCAATAGAAGCATGCTCTAGTGGCCATTAGTTCTGCCTTCTGTTTGTCAGATAGTTCTGGTCTGCACATAGCATCTATATCCATGGCATTTCCTCCTTGGGAAGTGGTGGGGCATCCTTTGTTTGGGTGACCTCTGCTCCTTTGTTTGATGCTAAGTGCTTGATATAGTCCTTGGTGCCTCTGGTCATTCTGTTTCTTGAACTCCTGGCCATGTATCTATTTGAGGTGGCACTCGTGGGCATTCTTTTCCCATTCAGCAAATGTGGTCCATGGATTTGAAGGAACATAGGCATTTGAAGCAATTATTGCTTGCATTAGTCCTGGTTTGAGGCCTTGTTTGAAGTGATAGATCGTTCCATGATCATCAAGTTGCACTCTGGCTATGGTGGCAAGTCGTTTGAATTCGGATATGAAGACATCGAGACCGTCTGATCCATATTTAAGTCTGATGAGTTGGTTGAAAGCTTCTTGCTCCCTATTGGTGTTGGTAAAGGAATCTTTGAAGGCCTGTTTGAATTTGGTCCAGTGGATTTCTTCAGTATCCACTGTTCCTCCTGCAATCTGTGCTTCAAGTTTGACCATTTGCTCTTCCTTCCAGGGTTCCATCATGGGTCCTTGCATGTAGGTGAGCATGGTGGTGACCCATGTGGCTGGGTTGCTCATGGCCTCGTTCTTCCAGTTGGCAAACCAAAAGATGCCAAATGCAACCAGGAATGTATGGCTTTTGTTCCTATCTCCTTTGAATGGTTGAGGGGGGGTTTCCTTTAGTCCTCCTCCATTTGATGCTGTGGCAACTGTGATAGTCTGTCTGCCTTGGCTGACTGATGCTTGTGCTGGTGCTGGTTGAGACATGGGGATATATTGGAGGGTATTGTCTCCTGAGGTTGCAACTGTGATGGGGGGAAGGGTTTCTGCTGCTGGTGCGATGTTTACTGGGATCCTGATACCTTGAGTGACTGCTTCCTCAATTTGGGGAAGGATGGGTTCTTGGGGGGAGAGTGGTAATAGTCCTCCTAAAGCAATGATGTGGTGTAATCCTCCTGTGAGGATTTCTTCTTCTGGGCCTGGGTGTGCTTCAATTGGGAGGTGTGGTTCTTCCATCCTTCCTTGTGCTTCAACAAATTGTTCTGGGTTGACGTAGTCTGGGTGTTGGGGATCGTCAAGACTCCACCAACCAAGGCCAAGCTGGTTGTTCCTAGGGATAAGTGCTGGTTTAGCTGTGTACCAGTGGTCTTCTGTGCTGCTCCAATGGAGGGCTATCCAATAGTCTTCTCTGTCTGCTTTGATGAATTCTACTGTGACGTGTCTCTTATTTGGTCTGTCGATGTAATATCCAGTGCTCTGGTTGGATGACCCTCCTGTCCTTGAGTAGTCTTTGAAGTATGCTTGTCCTTTGACATGGCTAGGGAGATTGTTGACCTGCCATCTGTTGACCTTCTTTTGTGTGTCTGTGAGGTCTCCTAAAAGTATGATTGCCACCACTTTGCTGACTGTTCCCTGTGTTTCAAGGGGTGTTCTGGGTAAGCCTGACTTGTGTTAAGGTCCAAGGCCTTAAGGTGTGACATGCACGGTTTGTCTGGTGACGTAGAGAGTCATGAGGGACTGGCACCCTTAGTGACGATGAGAGGTGCTTTGAGATGAAGTTCCACAAGATGAATGTCTTGGGAGAAAGGTGGGATGACAAGGGAGAGTCTCAAGGGATCTTGAGACGACCCAAAGAGAGGTAAGATAGAGGGAAAAGAGAGAAGCACACAGGAAGGGTTTGGAGAGCAACAACACTTGGATTGGGAAACCAAGTCAGGCTTAAGGCCTCTTCTACAATACAAGCTGAACTTATATACTACTGAGGCAGCTACCATGACTAAGTGTCCTAATGAGACAAACAATAGGGCTCTGGGAACAATGGGGGTGAAGACAATAACAAGGGAGAACAATAGGGAATAGGACAATAGGCCTAGAGACAATAGAGTCCCCATATATGGCAGACAATGGGCTGTAAGACAATAAGAGGTGAGAACAATAGGAATGGTCATGTGACATAAAAAGGTCAGGTGATCGTCCAGTCAGGTGACAAGGGTCAGGTGACCGATCAGGTGACAAGAGGTCATGTGACATAAAAGGTAAAGGAAAATAGAAAAATAAAATGGGGGCAGAACTGGATCATAACATGCCTCCTTCTCTGAGGAGATTGATTGCGATATGATTGTTGATAAACCCATTCCTGCTAATGCTGTTTCTTCTTCGCAGCCTGAAGCCGACAAGGTTGTTGGGCTCCGCCCAGCCTCCCCAGCCTGGTTCAATACCTCCCTTCCTCCCTCAACACCGACCCGCGACATCCTGCTTCTCCTCCACCAGTACTTCACAGATGTCACCAAATGGCAACAAATGGACTTTTCCTCTCTCTCTCTTGCAGAACTCACTTCTCTTCCAGAACTTGCCTATATGGCTGCTGAGCAGCATGGCATCTCCATTTCAAAGCTTACCAAGTCATTGACTAATGTCTGAATGACCCATCACGATTATGTCAGTAAATATGAACTGACAGAGTCATCTGACTCATGCCCTTCTCCAAACCTCTCCCTGTGACATCTTACTAATCCAAGAGCCTTGGATCGGTATGATCCAGACAGCTCACTCAGATTCCGATCCACTTGGATCTGAGATAAAAGGCACTACTGCCAACCCCCTTTGGGACCTTTTCTTACCTGCTTTCATGCACGCAGACTCAGTATGGGTCACCATCTATGTTAAATATGACTTGGCACATACTTTTACCATTATTAATCACATCTCTCACCCCATTGCCTCCTCTGAATCCATGGTACTTGACATTTCTTTCAAAGAGGAAATGCTTAGGTTTATCAACGTATACCATTGGACCCCAGACGGTCCAGGCCACAACCTTCTTCATATCTTATCTTCTGAACTTGACCCCCTTATACCTACGCTTCTCATTGGCAATTTCAATATGCATGCATTTCCTTGGTCCTTTCCCCACTCTACTATATCTCCCTGGGCCTCAGACCTTGTCAACTGGTTTGATGATCAAGGTCTTGAGTATCGCGCAGCTATGTAGCGCAGCGACCAGGCTTACCAAGTATTCACTTAGGTACTACTGTAGCTAGTAGATGATCCGGGGGATTGACTCTGTATTGTTAGGGCGAAAGCCCTGGGGTTTATATACATGTAAGGCCATGACTGTGATGTGCATACTACCATATGTGCATATGTGACCTATGTATCATAATTACCACAAATTGGGAAGTGCACCTCCATATCTGGATGGTAGCACATGTTGGACTAATGCATCTTCAACATTGAGCTTCTCAACCCACCTTGCATCGCGATGTGGAGGGGGACTGGTAACCAACGGGAGTCTGTCCTCGATCTGGCATTGATCAATGAGGCAGCTGCCATCCTGGCCCAATTCTCCCCTGTATCTATTTCCTTTGAGGACAGCGTCTCTTCAGACCATGCTGCTCTCCTCCTCTTATAGTACCCCACGGAATCGATCATGATTGCACCCCACTAGAACTCTCTGGCTTTGCAGTTGATGATCTTCTTCAGGAGTCCTGGACGAAAGCTTTTATCGCTACTGGGTCATATGATATCAACCCCGAAATCTCAGATATCCCCTCTCTCCAACAAGCAGCTGTTTGTCTCCACACAGACATCAACTTTGCTAGTTCTCATATATTCAAGCCCTACCATTACCCTGACCCCCATGGAGTCTGGTGGTGGACCCAAGACTGCACACTTGCACTCACCCTTATACACCATTCTCCACATGGTAATCCTCAAACCCATGCTATCTGCTCCCTTCAGCATACTATAGCCCATGCAAAGCGAGTTTGGGCACACAATTTCCTCCACCACACCACTGCCAAGAACTTATGGGAAGCTGCAGCCTGGCACAAGGGCCATTCTATCAAACACATACCTCCCATTCTTAGCCAACCACTTGGCCCTCCCACTCAAAACCCCATCAAGATGGCGGAAGCTTTCTGCCAACAATTCTTTGTCACCGAGCACCCCTTCATCCAACCACAACAACCAGATGACCTGGTACCCCTCCCAATTTGGGATTTCCCCCCAATCACTGCTGAAGAGATTGGTTTGGCACTTGCCAAAACGTCTAACAAATCTGCCCCTGGCATCTTAGGTATCACATATAAACTACTAAAGTGGGCCTTCTCCGCCCATCCAGACAGGTTCCTTGAGATATTCAATGCTGCTATCTCACTGGGACATCACCCCTAGACCAATGCCCTTGTTATCATCATTCTGAAGCCCTTGAAACCTGACTACCGACTTCCCAAAGCCTATCAACCCATCAGTCTCCTGGAATGTTGTGGAAAGCTCCTTGAGAAAATTGTTGCTAAATGTGTGCTCTTGGATGTGCACTCTTTCAACATCCTTCTGCCCCACCAATTTGGATCCCAAGACTATCACTGTGCCATTGATGCCGCCCTCTGCCTGACACATCAGGCACAAGCAGCTATCCAGTGTGGACACGTCGCATTGGTAATCTTGTTTGATATTCAGGGGTTCTTTGATAACATTAACATCAACTGTGCGGTTGCCATCTTCCTAAACCTCAGTTTTCCCCATACCCTTTGCACCTGGCTCAAGTCATTCTTATCTAATCGTAAAGTCCGGCTATCATTCAATGGCTTCAAATCTGACCCCATCTGTCTCAACCATGGCACTCCTCAGGGTTCCCCCCTCTCCCCTATCCTATCTGCAATCTTTACCTCCCTACTTCTTAAACTCATCAACAACTTCTGGGTCCACTGTGGCCTCAATATGTATGTGGATGATGGCACCATCATCAGTATCAATGTGACACATCACTCCTCAGCGGATCTAGTTATCAAAGGCTTCAATGAGGTTGTATGGTAGCTTGAACGCAATGGTCTATGGACCAATAAGGAGAAAACAGAGTTCATCTCCTTTGCACTGAACACAAGCGCATAAAAGATAGGTTCAGTCGTCACCAAGATTGCACTCACTGACCCTTTCACTAGTCATTATGGCATCTTGCAGGTGAATCTCATCTGCTATCTTGGCATCTTTATCCATCACAAATTCTCCTGGACTAATCATGTGAAAATCATGGTGAATCATGCTTGGTCCACAGTCTGTGCTCTCAGTATCCTTGGCAACTTGGTCTGTGGACTTGACTATGCCAACTGGCGCTGACTCTTCCATGCCATCATCCTCCCCATCCTAACTTATGGCTTCCCCCTCTATGCTACCACTAAGTCAATTAAGGGCCTGACCAACATCCTCCAGGTCGCCCAAAATGATATGGTATGCAAGATGAGTGGGTGCTTCAAAACTACCCCCATCAAACCACTACACTATCTCATAGCCATTCCTCCCTTCACCCTTACTCTTAAAAAACTCACCCATAGTTTCTCAGACTGTATCGCCCGCCTTCCCCCTTCATCTCTATTATGTACCCTTCGAACCAATAATCCCATCGCATTCTGGCATCTTTTGATCAACCCCCCAACCGCACTCACCCAACTCTTTCCTTCCGAACTCCGCCCCTATACTTACCCCTCTTATCCTTCCCAACTTTTCTGGTCTCACATCTGGGTCTGTGATAATACCATCATCAAAATAAATCACAAATCCCAAGTTCACACCAAAGCTCTCATCGCCCAACCACCTTACAATACTTTCCACTTATTTGTGCAAATACTAACATCTGCCTCTCCTTCCTTTACAGGCGCCTTCCTCCTTTACAAAGGAGGAACACTTTTGAATCAGGGCATGGTAACATGTGCGTCCAGACCCCAAGTGCTTCTTAGCACACTCCTAGCAGGCCTCATGTACAATTCTTTTTCCCATCATATTCGCATTTTCTCTCTGGACTGTTCCCTAGCAGACTCTCTTTTCAGGACT
>Ga0307512_10005983_pt1 | contig 12480 bp, 7 predicted proteins | sample 14_EM_MG_FD_200267 | JGI IMG/M metagenome (GOLD analysis project Ga0307512, IMG submission 200267) | Populus trichocarpa ectomycorrhiza microbial communities from riparian zone in the Pacific Northwest, United States - 14_EM | ecosystem: Host-associated > Plants > Roots > Unclassified | place... | reverse complement strand
CGGGCTGGCTGCCGGCGCCCAGCTGCTCTACATCCTGCCCTGCTTCCCGCCGTACGATCCGGGGTCGCTGGGCTGGCGGCTCGCCGGCGTCACCCTCGCCGTGGTGTTGCTGGCGATCGCCGAGGTCACGCTCTGGCCCGACCCGACCCCGGTGCCTTATCGGGAGCGCCTGGCCGAGACGGTCGACACGCTGGCCGGCTGCCTCACCGCGATCGCCGACGGCTGGTCGGGCGACCCGGCCGCCCGCGACCGGCTAGCCGCGCTGCTGCCGGAGGCCACCGACGCGGCCGACGCGATCCGCCCGTCCCGGCTGCCACCCGGTCAGCGGCCCGCCTCGGCCGGCCGGCACGACCGGGCGCTCAGCGCGGCGGCCGGCACCACCCGGCTGATGCTGGGCCGCGCGGTCGACCTGTACTTCGAGGACGACCGGGTCGCCCTGAACCGGCCGGTCTCGGCCGGGCTGCTGCGCGAGGCGGCCGGCTGCGTCGCCGCCACGGCCGCCTGGCTGCGCGGCACCGGCGAGGTGCCGGACACCGGCCGGGTCGCCGCCTCGATCGTCGAGTTCCGCGCGGCCCGCGACCGGAACTCACCGGACGGCATCCCACCCGACCGGCTGCGCTTGGGCGCGCTCGCGCTGAGCCTCGGCGAGTGGACGAAGTCGCTGGTCACCGCGATCCGGATCGACGCCGGCGCGCCGATCCACGCGGAGGACACGCCGCCGTCCGCGCAGCCCGGCCCGTTCTGGTACGCGGGCCGGTCCAGCGCGTCGCTGTACTGGCACCGGCTCCGCGAGCACCTGACCCCCCGCTCGGTCTACTTCCAGGGCGCCCTGCGGCTCGCGGCCGCGCTGGCGGTGGCCCGGCTGCTGGCCGGCGTGCTCGACCTGTCGCACGGCTTCTGGGTGCTGTTGACGATCCTGACCGTGCTGCGCGCGTCGGCAGCCGAGACCCGCTCGGCGCTGCGCCCCGCGCTGGTGGGCACGGTCGCCGGTGCGGTCGCGGCGGCCGGGCTGCTGCTGATCGGGGCCGAGCCCAGGGTGTACGTGCTGGCGCTGCCGATCGCGATGCTGGTCGGCTTCGCGGCCGGCCCGCTGCTCGGGCTGGGCTGGGCGCAGGCCCTGTTCACCGTGGTCATCGCCCTGGTGTTCGCCCAGGTCGCGCCGGTCGACTGGCGGCTGGCCGAGGCCCGTCTGCTGGACGTCCTGGTGGGCGCGGCGATCGGCGTAGTGATCGGGCTGTTCGCCTGGCCCCGCGGCGGCGCCGGCGAGCTGCACCGGGCCACCTCGATCTTCCTGGCCGACGGCGCCCGGGTGGTCCGCGAGACGGTGGCCACCATGGCGAACGCGGCCGAGCAGGGCGCCGGCCTGCCCCGGGCCCGCGTGGACAGCCAACTCGCCGAGGCCACGTTCGCGCTCTACCAGAGCGAACGCCACCCGAACTCGAGCGTCGACTGGCAGGCCACGCTGGTCGCGGGCCACCACGCCGTACGCGGGGCGGAGATCCTGCTCCGCTCCTGCCCGAGCGGCGGGCTGCTGCCGTGCGCGACCCCGCTGACCGCGTCGGCCGACGACGTCGCCGCCCGTTATGAGCGGGTCGCCGACGGCCTGCGCCGCCGGGACCGCGACGTGGTGCGCGCCCCGCAGCCCGCGGCGCCCGACCTGACCTGGCCCACCGACCTGGGCGAGAGCCTCTACCACCTGGCCGACCTGCGCGTCTGGCTGGACGGCCTGCGCGACGACCTGGGCCGCATCCCGGCCCCGACCGAACCGGCCCCGGCCGACACCCGCGACCCGGCGGCCCTACGGGTCCGGGTCGCCGGCTTGGCGGACGGCGCACCCGGCTAGCGGTCGTGCCGGACCCCGCCGCCGTGGCGTTTTGCCTGGTACATGGCCGCGTCCGCGGCGCGCATCAGGGTTGCCGCGTCGGTTGCGTCGGCCGGGCACAGCGCTATTCCGATGCTCGCGCCGACCGTGATCAGCGCGCCGTCGATCACGTACGGTTCGAGCAGCCGGCGGTGGATGCGCCCGGCGATCGCCGACGCCTCGGCCTCGTCGGGGTCGTGGGTCAGCAGCACCGCGAACTCGTCGCCGCCGAGCCGGGCGACCAGGTCGCCGTCCCGGACCGTCTCGAGCAGCCGCTGGCCGACCGCGTGCAGCAGCACGTCGCCCGCGTGGTGTCCGGCGGTGTCGTTGACCCCCTTGAAGCCGTCGAGGTCCAGCAGCAGCAGCGCGGCACGCGCACCGTCGCGGGCCGCGTCCGCGACGGCCTGCTCGGTGGTCAGCAGCAGTTGCGAGCGGTTCGGCAGGCCGGTCAGCGCGTCGTGGTAGGCCCGCCGGGTCAGCTCGGCGACGTGCTGGGCCTCGGCCTGGCGCAGCCGGGCGCTGTCGACGATCAGCCCGCCCTCGACGGCGAGCGTCCGGGCGAAGGCCCGGTCCGTGCCCGTCCAGTGCCGGGTGCCGCTCGCGTCGCCGCAGATAACCATCCCGACCGGGCCGGTGGCCGACAGCAACGGAATGGCGATGAACGAGCGCAGCCCCATCGTCTGCACGAGACCGCCGGCGCGTACCGGGGACTGCGCGACGTCCTCGACCAGCAGCGGCGCGCCGCTCTGCGCGGTGGCCCGCCACACCGGCGACTCGTGCGCGAACTTGCCCAGCAGCCGGCTGCGCAGGGCCGCGTTCTCCTCGACGTTCAGGCTGACGCCGCTGGCGTACCGGATCCGGCCGTGCTCGCCGATCAGGTGCACGGCCGATTGTTCGGTGTGGAACGCCTGGGCCGTCGACCGGGCCAGCAACTCCCCGGCGGCCTCGACGCTGGCGGCCACCGTGCCTTCCTCGAAGAGTTTGCGCAGGGTGGCGCTGGCGTGCGCGATGAAGTGCCGGCTGCGTTCCGACGCGAGGGACTGCACGGTGGTGGCGAGGGCCAGGCCGGTGGTCGCGAGCGTGTCCGGGCGCAACCGGTCCAGACGGGTGCCGGTGAGCACCAGCACGCCGACGGTCTCGCCGCCGATCCGCAGCCGCAGCGCCAGCCGGCCCGCTGCGCGCACAGGCGGGCCACCCGCGGGCGCGCGGAACACCGCACCGGCCAGCGTCACGTGGTCGGCGAAGGATTCGCCCAGCCCGCCGACCCGGTCCAGGGTGCCGTCGTCGGAGTCGAGCGTGAACACGCTCGAGGCCTGCAGCCCGACCTGCCCGCTCAGCCGGGCGTGCAGCACGGAGAGCACGTTCGGTACCGAAGCCGTGTGCCGGGTCATCGCCTCGATCAGGTCGGTGAGCAGGGCGGACTGCTCGTCCTGGGCAGCCGGATCACCGGCGAGCGCATCCGCGTCGCCGGTCGGCCGTAGCCCGCTGCCCACCGTCACGGCCCTATGGTCGGCACGATCGCACCGTCCTTGAGCGTCCCGGCTCGCGACTTCGTTTACTACGGTGACGGGGCGCGAGCCGCGCGACGCGGCGGAAAGGGGACGTCCAGCATGAAGGTCTGTGTCGTCGGTACGGGATATGTCGGTCTGACCACCGGTGTCTGTCTCGCGTTTCTCGGCCACGAGGTGACGTGTGTCGACTACGACGCGGCCAAGGTCGAGTTGCTCCGGTCCGGGGGCACGCCGATCTATGAGCCGCACATGGCCGAGCTGCTCGCCGAGGCGGCCGAGCACCTCAGCTTCACCACCTCGTACGCCGACGGGGTGCCCGGCGCCGACGTCGTGTTCATCGCCGTGCAGACCCCGTCGCTGCCGGACGGCAATCCGGACCTGGCCTACCTGCGCTCGGCGGCCGAGAGCGTCGGGCAGCACATCGGCACCGGCTTCACGGTCGTGGTCAACAAGTCGACGGTGCCGATCGGCAGCGGGAACTGGGTCGACGCCATCCTGCGCGAGGCGTTCGAACGGACCCACGCGCGCCGCGCCGACGGCGAGTTCTCGGTCGCCTCGAACCCGGAGTTCCTGCGCGAGGGCGTCGCGATCGCCGACTCGCTCTATCCCGACCGGATCGTGATCGGCTCCGACAATCCGCGCGCCCTGGACGTGCTGAACGGGCTGTACCGGGCGATCCTGAACCAGACGTTCACGCCGCCCACGTTCCTGCCGCGGCCGGCCGAGGTGGGCGCCGTGCCGATGGTCTCGACCGACCTGGCGTCGGCCGAGCTGATCAAGTACGCGGCCAACGCGTTCCTGGCCATCAAGATCAGTTACATCAACGAGATCGGCCGGCTCGCCGGCAAGGTCGGCGCCGACATCATCGAGGTCGCCCGGGGCACCGGCCTGGACGCCCGGATCGGCCCGCGCTTCCTGGAGCCGGGCGTCGGCTGGGGCGGGTCCTGCTTCGGCAAGGACACGGCGGCGCTGATCACCACGGCCGGCGACTACCACCACGACATGCCGATCGTGCAGGCGGCCCGCGAGGTCAACCTGCGGCAGCGGCGCGCGGTCGTGGACCGGCTGCTGGACGAGTTGCGCATCCTCAAGGGGCGCCGGATCGGGCTGCTCGGGCTCGCGTTCAAGCCGGACACCGACGACCTGCGCGACTCGCCGGCGATCGACATCGCCGAGCAGCTGATCGCACACGGCGCCCGGGTCGGCCTGCACGACCCGGTGGCGGGGGAGCGGTTCGCCCGCGAGCGGCCCGACCTGGCGCCGCGGCTGTGCGCGACGGTCGACGAGGTGTTCGACGACAGCGACGCCGTGGTGCTGGTGACCAAGTGGGCGCACTATCTCGACCTGGACTGGGGCAAGCTGGCCGGCCTGATGCGTACGCCGACAGTGCTGGACGGCCGGCACTGCCTGGACGCGGCGCGGATGACCCGGCTGGGCTACCGCTATCTGTCGGTCGGCGGTTGAGCATCCAAAAGACCGCGCCAGGAGCGCACAAGCTCGGCGTCGACCGGGCTGTCCCAGCCGCCCCGGCGCACGCCGCTGCCGACATGGAACGCGTCGACGCCGGCCGCCCGCAACGGCGCGACATGCTCCGGGCGTAACCCGCCGCCGGCCAGGATGCGCGGGCCGGCCGAGCGGCCGGCCTCGGCCCGCAGCACGTCCAGGCCGGCCGCGACGCCCGCCGCGGAGCCGGCCGTGAGCACGTAGTCCACCCCGGGCAGGCCGCGGATCACCCGGAGCGCGGCGGCCCGGTCGGCGGCGTGGTCGACGGCCCGGTGGAACGTCCACGCACAGCCGTCGAGGGCGTCCAGCGGCGGGACATCGACGGCTCCGTCGGCGTTCAGGAAGCCCAGCACGAACTCCTCGGCGCCGGCCCGGCGAAACGCCGCCGCCCGTTCGTCGAGATCGGTCCCGGCCGGCCGGCCGAAGCCGTCCCGGTCCCGCAGCATGACCCGGACGGCTATCTCGGTCGCGGCCCTGACCTGCGTGAACGTCTCGAGATCCGGGCTGAGCCCGTCCTGGGACATGCCCGCGACCAGCTCGATCCGGTCCGCGCCGCCGGCCTGCGCGGCCCGGGCGTCGACGGCGTTCAGGGCGATGACTTCCAAGATCGGCTGCACCCCGGAATCGTCGCACGGCCCGGGTCAAGAGATTCAAGTTCTTCGCTGGAAACCTTGACGACATCTGAGCAACCTTGTTGAAATGTGTTTGCTCATGACGGTCCTCGAGCGCTTCCTAGGCGGAGCGCGGATGGCCGCTGCCCTCTTTCGGAGAGGAAACCCCCATGCAGCACAGACGACGGCGCGCGCTCATCCTGGCCGCCGCGGCACTCTTGGTGGCCGGCATCGCGGCACCCGCCGGGGCCGCCCCGCCACGCGATGCCGAGCCCACCTGGCACGCGGGCGTCCCGCCCCTGGCCACCCCGTGGACCGACCAGGTCGGCCCGGAGAACGCCCTGCCCGAGTACCCGCGCCCGCAGCTCACCCGCGAACGCTGGCAGAACCTGAACGGCGTGTGGGAGTTCGCCAAGGCCGAGGTCGGCCAGAGCGTGCCGGCCGGGCAGTCGCTCGGCGAGCGGGTCCTGGTGCCGTACCCGATCGAGTCGGCCCTCTCCGGCATCCAGCGGCACGAGGACCGGATGTGGTACCGGCGCACCTTCACCGTCCCGGCCGACTGGCGGGGTCAGCGGCTGCAGTTGCACTTCGGCGCGGTCGACTACGACGCGAAGGTCTACGTCAACGGCACCCTGGTCGCCACCCACCGCGGCGGCTACGACGGCTTCGACGCGGACGTCACCGGCGCGCTCACCGGCAGCGGGCCGCAGGAGCTGATCGTCTGGGCCGAGGACCTGACCGACGCCACCGGCCAGCCGATCGGCAAGCAGCGCCGCACCAGCGACCACGGCATCTTCTATCAGGGCAGCTCCGGCATCTGGCGGACGGTGTGGATGGAGCCGGTGGCGGCGTCGAGCATCGCCGACCTCACGCTGACCCCGGACGTCCCCGCGGGCGCGCTGCGGCTGACCGCGAACACCACCGGCGGCGCCGGCCTGACGGTCCGGGCCGTCGCGCGCGACCACGGCCGGGTGGTCGGCCGGGCTTCCGGCGCCGCGGGTACGGAGCTCAAGCTGCCCGTACCGAAGGCGACGTTGTGGTCTCCCGACTCGCCTTTCCTCTACGACCTGCAGGTGACGTTGCTGAGCGGCGGCCGGGCCGTCGACTCCGTCGGGTCGTACTTCGGGATGCGCCAGATCGGCACCGAAGCGGGCGCCGACGGCAAGCTGCGGATCGCCCTGAACGGCAAGATCCTGTTCAACATGGCCAACCTCGACCAGGGCTTCTGGCCGGACGGGCTGAACACCGCGCCCACCGACGCGGCGCTGCGGTTCGACCTGCTGCAGGACAAGAAGATGGGCTTCAACGCGGTCCGCAAGCACATCAAGGTCGAGCCCGACCGCTGGTACTACTGGGCCGACAAGCTGGGCCTGCTGGTGTGGCAGGACATGCCGGCCACCAACACCTCGCCGATGCCGGCCGAGTGGCGAGCGCAGTTCGAGTCGGAGCTGCACGAGATGGTCCGCGAGCACCGGAGCTGGACCTCGATCGTCGCCTGGGTGCCGTTCAACGAGGGCTGGGGCGAGTGGGACCGCGCCGCCACGGGCCGCATCGCCGACGACGTCAAAAGTCAGGATCCAACCCGGCTGGTGAACGCGCACAGCGGCGTGAACTGCTGCAACTCGCACGGTGACTCGGGTGCGGGCGACGTCATCGACTACCACCAGTACCTCGGCCCGGCGTCCCCGGCGCCGAGCGGGAGCCGGGTGTCGATCGACGGCGAGCACGGCGGCTACGGGCTGAAGGTGGCCAACCACATGTGGTTCGGCGACGGCGGCGCCTACGAGATGGAGCCCGACTCGGCCACGCTGACCGCCAAATACGTGCAGAACCAGCAGGACGTGATCACCTCGGCGAAGTCCTGCGGCATCAGCGCGGCGATCTACACCCAGATCACCGACGTCGAGGGGGAGCTCAACGGCTTCTTCACGTACGACCGGCAGGTGGCCAAGATGGACCTGAGCCAGGTCAAGGCGATCAACCAGAAGATCATCGCCCAGGCGGACGGGTCGGCGACCAATGTCCCGCAGCCGCCACCGGGCACGCCGGGCCTGACCGGCATCGCCTTCTACCCGCTCGACGGCACGGCGACCGACGAGGCCGGCACGCACGACGGGACAGTGGTCGGCGGGGCGGCGTTCGCCGATCGGGGCCTGGAGCTGAACGGCTCGTCGGGCTACGTCGACCTCGGCGCCCCGGTCCTGAACACGGCGTCCGACTACAGCGCCGCCGCGTGGGTCAAGCTCGACAAGGCCGACGGCGCGTTCCAGACCGCGGTCAGCCAGGACGGGCCCAGCAACAGCGACTTCTTCCTGCAGTACTCGGGCGCGGACCAGCGCTGGGCGATGAGCTTCGCCGGGGTCCGGGCGCTGGGCCCGGTCAAGCCGGAGGCCGGCCGCTGGTACCACCTGGTCGGCGTCCGCGACTCGGTCAAGGGCGAGCTGCGCCTCTACGTCGACGGCCAGCTGGCGGGCACCCAGGGCGCCTGCCTGCCGCAGGGCACCCCGACCGGCAACACGGTGATCGGCCGCGGCAAGTACGGCGGCAACCCGGTCGACTACCTGGACGGAACGATCGACCAGGTGCACCTCTACGACCGGGCACTGAGCGCCACAGAGATCGAGCAGCTGTACGCCTCCGGCGAGTGACCCCCGCTCGGCGCACGTGCTGTTCCGTTCACCGATCTTCGGTTGCTGTGCAAATCCGCGGGAGCCGATGATGAACGTCGATACCCCCGAAGGCTTGGGAGGCGCTACGTTGTCTCTGCTCACCGCGCTCGACCGCAAACACGCTGTCGCGCCGGCCGGCTTCAGTCGCTGGCTGATCCCGCCGGCCGCCCTCTCCGTGCACCTCTGCATCGGCCAGGTCTATGCGACCAGCGTGTACAAGAACTCGTTCATCGCGCATTTCCACACGAGCCAGACCGCGATCGGCATCATCTTCAGCATCGCGATCGTGATGCTCGGCCTCTCGGCGGCGGTCGGCGGCACCTGGGTGGAGGCGAACGGGCCGCGCAAGGCGATGTTCGTCTCCGCGTGCTTCTGGGCCACCGGGTTCCTCGTCGGCGCGCTCGGCATCGGCACCGGGCAACTGTGGCTGGTCTATCTCGGCTACGGGGTGCTCGGCGGCATCGGGCTGGGCATCGGCTACATCTCGCCGGTGTCCACATTGATCAAATGGTTCCCGGACCGCCCCGGCCTGGCCACCGGTCTGGCGATCATGGGGTTCGGCGGCGGCGCGCTGATCGCCAGCCCGGCCTCAAGGCAACTGCTTTCGCTGTACGACGCCAACTACGACTCGAGCGTGGGCACTTCGGTGGCTTCGGGGCGGGCGCTGGTGCTGCTGTTCCTGACCCTCGGCATCGGCTACTTCGTGATCATGATGTTCGGCGTGGCCAACATCCGGGTGCCGGCGCCCGGCTGGCGCCCGGCCGGCTGGGACCCGTCGACGGTGGCGGAGAAGCCGCTGGTCACGACGGCCAGCGTGTCGGCGGCCAACGCCATCCGGACCCGCTCGTTCTGGCTGTTGTGGATCGTGCTGTTCTGCAACGTGACGGCCGGGATCGGGATTCTCGAACAAGCCAGCCCGATGATCCAGGACTTCTTCCGAACCAGCGGCGTCTCCACCGTGAGCGTCGCCGCGGCCGGCGGCTTCGTCGGCGTGCTGTCGCTGTTCAACATGGCCGGCCGCTTCGCCTGGTCGTCCACGTCGGACCTGATCGGCCGCAGACCGATCTACATGGTGTACCTCGGCGTCGGGATGATCCTGTACCTGCTGCTGGCGCTGGTGGGCGACGCGGCGACGGCCCTGTTCGTGCTGCTGGCGGGCGTGATCCTGTCGTTCTACGGCGGCGGTTTCGCAACCGTGCCGGCCTACTTGCGGGATCTCTTCGGCACCTACCAGGTCGGCGCGGTGCACGGCCGCCTGCTGACCGCGTGGTCGGCGGCGGGCGTGGCCGGCCCGCTGATCGTGAACGGCTTCCTGGACGCCCAGGGCAAGCCGGGAACGCTGACATCATCGGCGTACCAGCCGGCCCTTTTCACCATGGTCGGCGTCCTGGCGATCGGCTTCATCGCAAACCTGCTGATCCGCCCGGTGCCACAGAAATACCACGAACCCCCGGGCGCCCTGACCCCCCTGGAAAAGGAGGCGGCGGCATGAACAACACATCGGTACGCCTAGCAGTCTCCTGGCTACTGGTAGCAATCCTGCTCGGCTACGGCATCATCCAAACGGTGATCACAGCAGCCAAACTCTTCGAGTAGCCCCCAAGAACCGCCGCCCCCGCCAATCCCGGCGGGGGCCGGCGTGTCTTGCCTCAACGGGCCCGAGGTGTGCTGGAGCCCCGCAGAGTCAATCCGGCACCCCTCACGGGCCGAGCCTGCCGGCGACAAAAGCTGCAATACTGATATGTCGCCAAATTTAGGTTCGCTCCAGGACGTCGAAGGTGCGCGTCGAGCGGCTTGACGAGCCAGGACGCAAAGTACGCGCCAGCTTCGTCTGTGAGGCGATCTCACCCGCGTGGCCTGGTCAGAGCAGCGGCGACGGGTCAGGTCCGGTGTCAACCGGACGCCCACCTCCGGCCTGGACGTTTCCTCGGCTCGGTGCGGTCTCGCCGCGGAGCAGGCATGGCCAGGAGAACTTGGAGCGGCGGGCCCAAACATGCTCGTGGGAACAGCGGTGCCGCCCAAGTCCTGCCTACGCGGGTCGTGTCCGCTCGGGTCGGGTCCGCTCGGGTCGGGTCCGCTCGGGTCGTGTCCGCGTGGTCGTGCCCGCTCGGGTCCTGCTGGTGCAGTCGGTCCTGTCTGTCTCACCGTTCTGTCGTCGTGGATTGGTCTTGTTCTATCTTGCCGGGCACGCCGGCATGCCGCGAGGCGTAGTCGTCAGCCTGTGGATAACTCTTCGTCGCCCGAAACGGGTTCTTTTCTCGCCGCACGTTCGGTCGGGCGCCTGGCTCGCACCTGCTCGACGAGCGGATGATTCCGATAAATCGCTTTTATCCAAATCTGGTTCGGTAGCCTCGGCAGATCTTGGTCACCTTTCGCCGCTATATGGGCGGAAAGTGACCAAGATTGCCGCCAAGTGCCTCGTTGCTGCTGATCGGGCGCTATCGGAAGCCGAGGTCGAGGCGGCGGCGACGGGAATGGCTTGCCTAAATCAGTCTTAGTCATGATTTAGCGCCCCGGGGCTCGCGCTGCTCGTTGTTGGTGGGCGACCTTGGCAAACCGTTGCCACCCGAACGAAGATCATGGCGGCTGGCTCATCCCGGACCGTAAGAGGTTATGCGGCATTTGTTCAACTATGCAGGGAGGGAGGCATGTCGAATGAGCCTGGACTGCGTAGCTGGTGCCGGGACTCGGGAGGTGTGGACACTTTGGACTCGAGTCTATTAACGAAAAATTTCCGAACCGTTGCTGGGTGATTGCGATGGGAGCGCTCCCATGTCATGCTGACCTCGCGGTCGGCCAACGACGTTCCTCGATTTCCCTTGTCGGCCGTTTCCGTCCCTCCCCGGCCCGGCGCCGGTTCCTTTTCGAGGAGCCCTGACACATGAGACCCGTTCCCCACAGCAGGCGGTCCCGCCTGATCCGCGGCCTGACCGCCGCGGCCGCCACCACGGTTGTCACCGGCCTTGGTATCGCGGTCGCGACCCAGGCCAGCGCCGCGGCAGGCTGCCGCGTCGACTACTCGGCCAACAGTTGGAGCACCGGCTTCACCGGCAATGTCACCGTCACCAACCTCGGCGATCCGATCACCAACGGCTGGACCGTGGCCTGGAACTTCGCCGGCAACCAGCACATCACCCAGGGCTGGAGCGGCACCTTCACCCAGACCGGCCAGCATGTCACCGTGCAGAACCCGTCCTGGTCGACGTCGCTGGCCACCAACGGGACGGCGAACTTCGGGTTCAACGCCGACTACTCCGGCACGAACGCGGCGCCGACCAGCTTCACCCTCAACGGCGTGGCCTGCACCGGCGTGGCGCCCACCACCGGGCCCACCACCACGCCGACGACCCCGCCCACCACCACTCCGACCACCCCGCCGACCACGCCCCCGACCAGCACGCCGCCGGGCACCAAGGTCGACAACCCGTACGCCGGGGCCAAGGGTTATGTGAACCCGGAGTGGAAAGCCAAGGCCGACGCCGAGGCCGGCGGTAGCCGGGTCTCGAACAACCCGACCGCGGTCTGGCTGGACCGGATCGCCGCGATCGCGGGCACGTCCAGCAGTATGGGCCTGCGTGCCCACCTCGACGCCGCGCTCGCCCAGGGTGCCGGCTACATCCAGCTGGTCATCTACGACCTGCCCGGCCGGGACTGCGCCGCGCTGGCGTCCAACGGCGAGCTCGGCCCGAACGACCTGCCGCGCTACAAGAGCGAGTACATCGACCCGATCGCCGCGATCGAGGGCGACGCCAAGTACAGCGGTCTGCGGATCATCAACGTCGTCGAGATCGACTCGCTGCCGAACCTGGTCACCAACACCGGCAGCGCGGCCGGCGCGACCGCGGCGTGCGACACGATGAAGGCCAACGGCGGATACGTCAACGGCATCGGGTACGCCCTGGGCAAGCTGGGCCCGATCGGGAACGTGTACAACTACCTCGACGCGGCGCACCACGGCTGGATCGGCTGGGACTCGAACTTCGCGCCCACCGCCGACCTGATGTACCAGACCGCCGTCGCCTCGGGCAGCGTCAACAACGTGACCGGCTTCATCACCGACACGGCGAACTACTCGGCCCTCACCGAGCCGTACTTCACGATCAACACCACGGTGAACGGTACGAGCGTCCGGCAGTCCAAGTGGGTCGACTGGAACCAGTACGTCGACGAGTTGTCGTTCGCCCAGGCCTTCCGCACCAAGCTGGTCTCCGTGGGCTTCAACTCCAACATCGGCATGCTGATCGACACCTCGCGCAACGGCTGGGGCGGCCCGAGCCGGCCCACCAAGGCGAGCACCTCGACGGACGTCACCACCTTCGTCAACG
>Ga0307512_10005982_pt1 | contig 12482 bp, 18 predicted proteins | sample 14_EM_MG_FD_200267 | JGI IMG/M metagenome (GOLD analysis project Ga0307512, IMG submission 200267) | Populus trichocarpa ectomycorrhiza microbial communities from riparian zone in the Pacific Northwest, United States - 14_EM | ecosystem: Host-associated > Plants > Roots > Unclassified | place... | reverse complement strand
TTTGGATAAAGCGCTGGTCCGGGCTCATAACCTGTTGAAAGTGATGAACGTGTGTATTGTCTAAGTAAGGCTGAAGCCTCGAGAGAAAGGAGAATATAGGGGCAGGTCCATGCCTGCCGCCATGACTAAGCAACGAGTGAGATATTACAACACCATACACTTGGGTAGTTAATGACTGCCGCAAAGATCTAAATCTAGCCTATGGAGGCCCATAACTAGCCCTTCGATCAACAATTTTTGTGAATACCCCGACAACCAATGTGCAGGCCGCCTTAGCGACACCAATTTTTTTTATTGGATTTGCATCGCTGTTTGTGGAATTGCTACAAGATCCCATGATCACTCGCGGATTGCAGGATGCCACACCACGTTTTCTATTTGGACTTTGGTACATATCTAAGTCGTTAGTGACTGTCGCTTCCGCACATACCCTCGAAATCACGCATCGCAAATCCTGCGAAGCATTCTGTACACCACACAAAAAACCAGTTCGAAACATGCTTCATCGGCACCATGATGCCAAGTCCGGATCCGAAAATCGGTCCATGAACCGATCAAGAGAGTGAGTAAGCTGCCGTGAGGCTGCAGGAGCAGGCGGCGCTGTTGGGCGAGACGATGGACGAACACCACGGACTCGAGGGGGAGTCGTCGGGGAAAATGAGGAGGAAGAGGAAGAGGAGGAAGCGAGTTCCGCCAGCTCGAGAGCAAAAGTGAGGAGGCTACCGATCTGGTTAGGAGCTGCAACCGCATCGGCAGCCATGGTACTAGTAACAGCAACGGTGCGGAGGACGCCTCGACGTTTTACCAGCTGAAGACAGGACCATGCCTCACTGGGCAGTACCTCCAGTGGACGAAGAACCGCCCACCGCCCAGTGCTGGTGGTGTCGGTGTCCGGCGCTGACGAGAGACCACAAATTCAAGGTGTGTTCCGAGCGGAAGGCCTAGCAGAAGATCGTGTGAGCGGAGGTATGAAAAGAAAGCGGGACGGGGAAGAGCCGGTTCAAGATCCGGGACCTCCTTGCCAATGGGAGGTGCAGCCAGGCTGCGCATGACTTTCACTCCACCACGGATGTGGGAAGGCTGGTCCCGGCCGAGGAAGACGCGGGGAGCGAGGTGTCGAAATGGGAGCGCAGGGAGCGCACGGAGCGGGAAGAGGAGAGGAGGGCGGAGGCGGAGGTGCTGGGTGCCGGGGGGGAGGAACCTCTATTCCTGCCGACGCCCTCGTTCCTGGTGTCTGCGGAGTAGGAGTGGGGGATGGTGGTGGTTACGCTCTCTTTTGTTCTCTCCTTTTTCGGAGCTCCTCTTCCTTTGGGATTTCTTTAGTGCCAGTCTTATTTTCTGGGGGTAGGCCTGGGTGGGGGGCGAGGAGGTGCTTGCAACGAGCCGCCGAGCGCGGCCTGTGGACAGGAAACGGACTGCACATATCTTCGCCATGATCTACCTAGGTTGCATGCGAATAATGATTAAACAAAAAAAAAAGACGGTGCGGAAGACGACAACTTCTTCAGCACCCCATCATTGCCCATCATTGGGAAGTCGGTGTCAAGCTGATGTGACAGTGGTGACATGGCGAAAACCGACACTAACTTCCGGCGGCTACGCTCTCCTCGAGAAGTGGAAAAACGCAATTCGCCACTGAGCGAGTCGTTCATCCCTGACAATACCGATCGCCGGTCCTAATCAAGAGTGAAACTCTACAAGTCTATCATTAAAAAGGCTGAAGGTAATCTGAAGGATTTGTTCGAAGGTACCATACCTGGAAAAGTGGGGAGCAGCGGCTTAAATCCAAGGCGCAAATGGGACTAGAATGATGAAGAAGTGGCATGCATGCGCCCAGTGAAGCCGACACATTTCGATGTTGTTTCCATTTAGGACTACAGTCAGTCACAAGAGTTCGTACAGATGGTCGAGATTCGAGAATCCTCTGCTTGAGCTGTTCAAGCTTATACCGGCATCTGACGAGGCTCCCTACTCTTTTAATCGCCTTCGACGAGGCGGCTAAGCTGTACACGAACGGTATCAACCATAGGACGGGTTCAGGGAGGGAACTGGCGTGTACGTCCATCAGACGGATGTTGCGTGGTCTGCGTCGCCACCTGATATGGAGCATCTTTATATCAACCAATTTCATAATGAGACTTTTGAGCCTGGCCAGAAGCACGACGGATCCGCACGCATCGTTAACAAGAGCCTTGTGATGGGCAACCATTTTTCTGCTTTGAGACTGATATCGAGTTCAAGGCGCGTTTCCGCCAGTGACCAGTCGCCCGATATAGAGCTCAACAAAGAGATTAGTGCAACTGTTGACCATATGACCATGTTTGGTCGGCCCCTCTGCCGGCTTTACGTCTCGCAGCCGTACGAGAATCTCCGCGGTTTTGTCTAGATGAAGTGCTTGGTGGGAACGTTCGGTTTTCGCCCATCAACGTCCATCACGCCTTCGCGGCAGCCGCGTCTGTCAAGTGCGCATTGATATATGCGTCAATACTGTGAAGAGCCTCCGGTTTGCAAGGGAGACCGTCCACGACCACCTCAGGCTGGTCATCGGTGTGGAGCTAGAGACTGGCAGGTTGAAGGCGGCTTCGCCTTCGGAGCCTGTGGTTGCGGAAGTCGCCGCTACCCTCCTCGTACGCAATGATGGGACGAAGTCGGAGATGGAAACTTGGATGGCTTGCATTCACACGCTCCCCGAACAGCTTTTCGGAGACGGCATCATCGACAAAGGTATCAAGGGAGAATTATTCGGTCACCTTCTGCGCATATTAGCAGAAGATTTCCGATATTCCCGTCCATTTGGGGTCAGTGTGTTTCTCAACGAACTCCTTGACGATAAATCGTTAACGATCTCACCAACGGGAAGATACAACGTCGACCTCATGCGGGAGCCATGTAGGACACGCTGCCAGTCTGGCATGAGATGTTTGACCTTCATCAGGGATAGCGCAACTTCAACCATTTCACATACGCATCCGCAAGACTACCTCCGGAGCGAAAGACGCTTCAGAATGTCATCGCAAAGCTGCTCGAGAGAAACGCGGCGTTGCAGCTGGCTCCTGGCCAAAGCGATTGGGATGTACTTTTGCCTGTTTATACCAGAGACATCAACAAACCCATTGAGAGAGATCATCTGTCCGCGATTTTAGTTCGATCAAGAATCCACACAAAGCTGACTGTCGGATCTAAATATTGCGACTTCTACTAACCTGATCAGCGTAGCTTTTACTTCCAAATGGAATTCGGCGCTGACTGGCAGAGTCCATCGACTGACATGGCCCTCGTGCAAGTGGTGGCAGGATGATTCTTTCCACGTATCGACAGAGTTTGTGTTTGAAATTCGGGTTTTCGGCGTTGATGCCAAAGCGTTCCCCTTTCTAGTGAAATATCCGATTTCGGGAAAGTACGGGGGGCTCGTGCACTCCCTGGTGGCCAGATGCGACCATCCCGGCAAGGACTTTGAGCTCGACATCCTGGGGATTCCAGGTTGATTGCCCGGGGCTCGGTGCATTTTGAGGCGGCATGGGTGGAAACAAGTACGGTCGGGACGGGTCAGTGGGGGGTGGGAAGCAGGACGATTATGGGGACGATATTGAGGGCAGGATTGACGTGATTTGCCATGAGCAGCATGGAGTAATGGATAGGGGTGCCCGTTCAACGGCTGGCGGTATTAATTACGTTGAAGCTCGTGTTGTTTTGTGTCCTAAATCTCATGGTTGTCTCGCTCCAGGTGTGGACTGGTGGTCGCGTGGGCTTGATTTTTCACAGGCTCAAAATCTCGCGTCTGAACGTTCAAGACTCTCACTCACCCGCACGTGATATGAGCCTCGCCCCTCGTCCAATGTTATTTCGGTCTGGTATGCTCATCTCCAGTCCGGGCGACGATAGCCGTGAGGGATCCAGTCGAGTGGCTGATACAGAGGCCAGGGGTCTCAATAGTCCGGCAGGACCACGGGTTGCCCGCGGGCTTTTGGGACGGCCCAGTCCAGGCCCAGCTTTTCGATGACCCAGTCCGGGCGGGCTGGCTAGTGGCCGGACTGCGTTGGCCCAGGCTGGCCGGCGGGCGCCGGCGGGCCCGCGGTAGAAGCACAATAGTATAAACAAATTTCATCAAGTGGCTCCGCGAAGATCCGCACTCCAATCGTCCGCATATCCAACCACCAAGTGACTGATATGACACCCGTGGTAGAGCCCTCGTTTGCGGATTTGGCGGCTTCTGCTTCATACCGCAATAGGAGCCAGCCGGCTGATCAGGATAATTGATTTATGTTTTTTGTCTGTTTAGGAGCTTTGTATGCCAAACGATTAATGGGGAAGAGGAGTACACGAATGAGGTGGTGGGGTAAGAGATGTAAGTCTTTTCTATCTGGTGCAGGCTGGCGAACTCTGACGCGGGTCCGATTATCCGTACGGTAACAATCTTCGGAGTCGGCTCAACGGAAAATGCAATCAGACGTCTCCTTCACTCGTACTTCGTCAACTAGAATGGGGATTTGCGACCGGCTAACCTCCGCTTGCCCAAAATCCTGAACCCGCTCACACCCAAGAAATGCTCACCGGATTTCACGTACAATTCCACCATCTCAATTTCCGAATGACAGAATTTTTAGATAATCTTGCTGTACTTCTCTTTCCGCTGATATCCGTGCGAGTACGATTTTCCGTCTGTTGTAGTGGTGGTGGCCGAATGTTTTCAGTACTACCCTAATTGTAGTTGTAGTCCAAAACCTGATGTGCGAAGACGCTAGGGGATGATGAGATGTGCCTCGTTTGACCGGCTCGCCGCCGACCGAGTCCAACCAGTCCGGCTTTGAAAAAGCCCATGGGTCCACCGGCCGTAGACTAGAGTGGACTTCGTCTCGCAGACCAGACCAGGCCGAGGCCAGGTCTGGCCCAGTCGGGCTGTTGAGACCCCTGACCGAGGAAAGCGATCACGACGAAGGAACTCTCGTGAAAGAAGGATAACTAGACTGCTTGAGGTATTTTAACTGGGAAGCCTAGAAAGCCACTGCCGAACGACCACGAATCATGACGAGACCGTCCAGGCTGAGGACGCCTTTTGGCAAGAGAACCATTGTTCGACGAGACAAAGGGGATTCCGCACGGGCAAGGGATCTATCTAGGCCGGAAGCTTGCGCTCGGCCGAAGGTTTTCATGGCGAAGCTTGAGTGAGATCAAAGACCGCTCAACGGCGCGGAAGGTTTATATGACGATTTTCGAGTGTGTTCAAGGGTTTTCCAGCGGTTGGAATTTCAAATAGTTACCTAGCATTCCTTTTGTCGGAGCAATCTATGTGGTTGTAGTTGTGGGGGTGGGGCTGGGAATGTGGTTGTGGTTGGGGGTGGGGCTAGGAAGCTGCCAGTGGCGCTGCTGGGCGCACCCAAGGCGGTTTGGACCAAACCAGAATTCGGACCCCATATTTTTTTTGTTTAATCATTACTCGCATGCGATCTGGACAGATCATGGCGAGATTATGTACAGTCCGTTTCCTGCCCGCTGTCCGCGCGGTGGCGGCACGTTGCACCCCTTTGCCCTCCGCCCAGGCCTGTCCCAAGAAAGTGAGATGCGCACCAAAGAAAATTGCAAATGAACCCGCAGCCAAAAGGAAGGACTAGAACAAAGGGAATGACAAAGGAAAAAGCAACCCGTCTCCTACTCCTCATCTCCTGCGGACGCCATGAAGGAGGGCGTAGGCAGGAACAGCGGCAGCTCCTCCGCAGCACCCAATTCCCCCTCGGCACCCAGCTCCTCCGTCTCCACCCTTCTCTCCTCCTCCAACTCCCCCCGCTTCCGAAGTTCCCATTCGGCCACCTCACTCCCTGCGTCTACCTCAGCTGGGACCAGCCTTCTCACATCCGCAGCGGAGAGGGAGACTAGTACCGCCTGGCTGCATCGCCCATCTACCAGGAGGTCACGAATCTTCCACCTGCTCTTCCACCTTCTGGTCTCCTTGACCACCTCCGCCCACAGGATCTTCTACCGGGCCTCCACTCCAGGCACTCCTTGGAGAGGTGTTCCTGTGTCTGCGTCTGATACCGACACCACCAGCACTGAGCCGTGGGCCGGTTCTTCGTCCATTGGAGGTATTGCCCGGTAAGCCAGTTCCCCGTCTTCACCTGGTAAAACTGCGAGGCAAGCCTCTTGGTGCTCCCGGCGGCCCGGCCACCGTGCCGTCTGGCCTCTGGCTTTTCGGCATCCGGTATTTTTTCCTGGAGGTCCAGCCCCTAGCCCACTGCCGCCTCCCCCTACTTCTTCTCGGAGATCTCCCGCTTGAGATCGATGCGGAAGAGATCTTGGGAGCGGCATTGTGCGTGCCCCCTGTCGGTCCGAGTAGCTCGGCTGTTCGGCCTCGCGGAATTCGGACCCTATATGTACTTGCAATACCTGTTGTTAATTCTGGGTTGTGTGGCAGTGGTGTGGGGTCTGGCTGGATACGCGTACTATTTTTTTTGGTTCAATCATACTTGCCTTCAGCCTACATATGTAAACTATGGTGGCACACATTTTTAGTAGTACTCCCATAGCTCTAAGAACCGATAGCAGGAGAGTTCGGACGCCAAAGAACAAAATAACCATTAATATTGCAAGGTACAACAGCCTACCTCTAGCACTATGATCGAGAGTTGTAGTTGCGGGGGAACCAAATGGACAACCTCTATGGTCCAGGGGCTAAGAGAACTCCCTGCCAATTTTTTTTCCTAACGCTAAGATGTGATGATCCCCTATAGGAAGACTTCTCTTATTCTCCCATAGAGTGTATTCTTTTATAGGGAATTCTCTTATATAGAGCTTCGACTACTCGCTACCGGAACGCTGCTAGATCGATGCTGCAATAGAAAATAGTGCGGCTTTGCGATAGAAGGAAACGACGTTAAGAGCAACACATCTACGAAGATAAGGAGAACCTTCCAAGGAAACCTAATATACCTAGACAATATTCTGACTTCTTAAAAAATGATAATAAAGATTTAAATTCGACTCCTATATGCTTCCAGAGGAAGATCAGGTCTCTTGGTTGTGAATTGTAATCAAATGCAGCGATAAGGAAGTGTTCTTTTCAACTCCGGGGTAATAGTAAAGTACAGTGGGACTACGCTAGTAGTGCCGCCAGAATAACCGCCCAATTTGTGCTATTGCAATTGCATGCAATCTACTTAGATCATGAGGCATTATGAGAAGTACTTCCATGATGATTTATTGATGCTGATCTCGCTTAGCGAGTGCCATTTCATGATTATGGCTAAGGGATCAAAATAAAAATTAAACGAAAGGCGGCGGGGCCACCGTATCACAGTCAGCGATTCTGATACAGTACCGCAGGGACATCAATTTATTTCGCATCTATGAGCCTTCCCAGACTATGGCGAACGCCAACGACACCAACCCATATCCGTGCGCGAGACTAGCTATCTATGCGGCTAAGGTATAACCGTATCTTACTTTTGGGATTGGTTAGCGCCGCGCTTGGCAGTCTTGGCGCGCGCTTCGCTTAGTCAGTATAAGATTCACTAACACAAAAATCCTGTAGATATACTTCATGTGATCTTAGACCTCCTTCCTCTAACAGAATTCCGCACTAGCATCATCTTTATTATCAGGGATACTAGGGAACAGTTCTACTACCTACGCACTGCCTGCTTCCAGTCGCTTGCTTCTTCCAGCTAAACCCACCGGTTCAACAGGAAGTTTTTCCCTGCTTGCGCCCACTGAGCCTGCCAATATACCTGTCGAGAACGTGCCTGCAGAGAGCGCGCGCACCGAACATGCTGAGCCTGCCGAAGATGCGTCCGCCGAGAACATGTCCGCTGAACCCGTCGAGCCTGTTGAACACGCGCCGTGCATGCTGAGGAAGAGTGGGCGGCTATAAGGCGTTGATTATCCATAGAGTTGGTCAGGTACGGTGGGCAGGAAACAGCGAGTAACTTGCGCAAGAGGACTACAGTTGCCTATCCCCCAGGCCGGTCTTCGGTTTCGGTTTACGAAGGTGGAGGGACAAACAGCTTCGAAAGATCGTCATCATCTCAGTCGAGGTGTAAGAACGGGTGTGGTGAATTGCAATATGGCTGTGTCAAGCGCGTTTGGTGTAGTGAAATTGACTTTGCTGCTTCCCATTATTGCCTCTGTAATTCCCGTTGCCTTGATTTCCGTGGGTATTTTGTAAGGGTCTACATCTAACATTCTTACGATGCTGGCTTAATGGCGCCTCTGAGCTTCAACCTCGCAGCCTCCCATATAATTAAGTGACGTTCAATTGCCGCCAAGGCGCGCTAATCCGGTTCCAAAAGTAGGACTCTTATCCGGTTATAGAGTACTATCTACCCCTGCCAGCCCACGCCGCAAACACCACCGTCCCCACAGCAAGATGTCTGCCCGCCCACTCGCAACCGCGCTGCTCCTGGAGCCATCGCCGCACACCTCGATTGCGTCCAGCCTCGCCTTCTGGACGGCGTCAGTGACGACGGCGCTCGCGCGTCCGCGCGTCCTCCCGACGCTGTTGTACATCGGCGTTCCTCCGCCGTTCGCGACGGTGCCACGACGCAGCAGTTTTGCGCTCGCACAGCGGATGCTGACGGGCTTGTACTCGCTGGTGCACCGGCTGTTGTCCCCCGCTCCGACCGCCGCACCGCCGATCGACGTCCGCATCGTCTTCCTCGCCGCCGACGATGACGCCGCCGATGCTGCCGCCTTCGGCCCCGTCGTGAGCGTCGACCAGCTCGCGGACACGCGCGAGTGGGACGTCCTCCTCGTCCCCCGCGGCGAGGCCGGATACCAGCTGCAGGGCGCGTTCCTGGCCGCCACTGCCAGCCCCGGAGTCCGTGTGTACTACGTTGATGCTGGCGTGCCCGCCGCGACCGAAACGGAGGATGCGGAGCTTGCGGCCGCGTCGGAGGGCGACGAACACAGTGCTGTTGCTGGTAACCACCCCCCCCCTCCGACTGCGATGTTATGTAGTGCAGTAGCTGACCCTGCCAGTTGGCGGTACATTCGACCATCTCCACCTGGGCCACAAGCTGCTGCTCACGATGACGGCGTACCTCCTCACCTCCCCCGCAACCTCTACGGCGGACCCGCGGCTGCTCGTGGGCCTGACCGGGCCCGCCATGCTGCGCAGCAAGAAGCACGCCGAGTTCATGGAGAGCTGGGAGATCCGGTGGAGGCGGGCGCTCGAGTTCCTGCGCGGGGTCGTCGATGCGACGCCGTTCGAGTCGCGGGCGGCCGAGGACAGTGGGTGCGACGAAGGGGGCGATAGCGACAGCGATGGCGTGAGGAAGGTCGTTTCCGAGATCCCCGAGTTCCGCGAGGGCGGCGCGGAGGACGGGACGCGGCCGGGGAGGAGTCTGCTCATCGAGATCGTCTCGATCTCGGACCTGTTTGGGCCTACCATCACGGACCCTGCCATCACGGCGCTCGTCGTCACGCAGGAGACGGCGTCCGGCGGCGCCGCCGTCAACGAGAAGCGCGCAGAGGCGTCGTGGCCCGCGCTCGACGTTGCCGTGGTGGATCTGCTCATCTCGCACGATGGCGAGAAGCTCAGCAGCACTGAGCTGCGACGACAGAAGGCTGCGTGAACGTCGGGTTCTGCCATACGACGGATGGATGGATGGAGATCAGTTTGATTTAAGGAAAAAAAGACATTGATTCTGCTCGATACGCTGATGCACACTGTCGCTGTCACATCCGACGGCAGGGGGCCGCATGAACGTCTGGTTCTACCTTGCGACGGATGGATGGGTGGAGATCAATGTGGTTTGAGTTCTAGTCCATGGGTGACCACTCCATCGTCGAGGCGGTCGAGCCAGGTGCGACGTCGGGCACCTGCGCGGTATAGGCCAACATCCGGGTTGATGTTAGCCGGCGCCAAGTCTCCGTGGTGGCCTGCGGTCAGGCCATCTTGGTGATACAGATGACGCATGAGAGTTCCGCCGTATCCATAGTGGTGCATTGCGTGGCGGCGGAAGATATTCTGCATCGTGTGCTCGACGGTAGGTTTGAGCATGTTTGCCGTTACCGCACGCAGTGCCAGTAACAGTGGCAGGGGTTGCGTACCGCTGTTCACCCAGTTGGCCACCAGGTCAGGCTGAACGTATTCGATCGCGTGGGACCAGATGCGTACCACATTCACCGGTCGCAGGCACCAGGCATGGAAGTCGACAGAAGCCAGCTGCTCGTTCGTTCCAACGAATCCGGCAGTGAACTGGGCTTGTGTCACCGTCTCAAAAAACCGTTTTTAAGGTAGCCGGCAGGTGTCCCTGTGGGTGGGCGGGCCAAGTGGAGGCTCTGTCGGAGCCACCACTGGCCCAGTAGCCTCCGCCTGTGCCACTCCAGGACAACATCCGTGATGTTGTCCACCAGCTTCTGCCGAAACCAGCTAGCAAGCTAGACCATTAGACTTTCCACCTCCGTGAGGCGGACACCGTGGAGGTGCTGCCAATTACACTTTGGCTCGTGGGCGAGCGTATGCAAGTGTCCGTCCTTCCAGTCCATGCGCAGCAGGAAGGCGCCGCAGAAGTACGCCCTCGTCTCCAGTTTCCAGGAGGGAACGCTGGCGTTAATGTGCACCACTGGAGGCACTGGCAGCGGGTGCGGGTATGGCAGATATGGATGGCGGAGAGGCATCGATGGAGGTGGGGTTGGGGTTGGCCCGCGGGTGGATTGTTCGTAGTCGCCACGAGCGAAAACCGGTGGTGCTGGAAGTGCCACTCGTCAATCAAGTACCGGAATTCTTCTATATCGGCGTGGGGTGGCTGACGGAGGGATGCGTTCTCAATGCTTGAACTTCTTATCAATATCTGGATGTTCACTGCTGGTTTGGTTTTCTTGCCAGCAGGTCTTCCTTGACCGACTTATATCCTACGTCCCAAGCGGCTGAAAGGAGATGGCCATCATGCAAAGCTCCAAGAAGCTGCTTGACACGGATCTCCTTTGTTGCTGAAACCGACAAAGAAGTGGCTTCACAGCTGTCAGCAGCCACCTGACTGGCCGCATTGGCATTGGGGCTATGTAGATGAAGGCTAACCCTTGTCAGTCTGGCTATCTAGATATGGTTGGCCACACCAGAAAGGAAACTAGATAAGTTGCCGCGGCAACGCGAACCAACCAATGCCTCGCCAGACTACAGGGACCTGTGATCAGTAGAGTCCTCGCCTCCCTGCGACCTCATCCACTCCGCACTCCAGCCGTGCCACCCCGATTGAGCTGGTAAACGTGTCCACACAGCGCCTCGTTCTCCCGACGAAGTCCCACGAGCTCCCAGCGGATTCCGCGGTCGGCGTAGGGATCCGCAGCGTAGCACGCGACCCCGCCTTCCCTGCCGCTCCCCGCGTCCCACTCTCCTCCACCGCCGGCAAAGTTGTAGCCGAAGGCGAACCGTCTGCCCTTGTACCCGCTCCGCTTGCGGTCCGTCGGCATGCCGTCGCAGCCGCAGCCGTGCGCGCAATAGCGAGCGTAGGCGGGGCCGCCCCCTCGTCGCCGTAGTCTGCGTGCTCCGCCGGCTCCGAACGGCGGTGGCGGTGGCGGCGCTTGTCTGCCACGGGAGCAGGAGCGGCAGCGGGGAGAGAAGTAGTACTACCTTATTACCAAATCAGGACGTCAAAAAGAAGTGTTTTAACACGTCGACTAGATACTGCTTGCTGCCCTCAACACCTGTGAGGACATACTTTCCTCGAAACCGGCAATTCTGTTTCATGAAAGTGAGAAGCCCTCAAGCTGAAACCCAATATGCTGAGACTGCCGATGGTTATAGATGATGAAAGAATACCAACCACAGGTGGGCGGCCTGTGTTTCTACGGGTAGGAAATTTGAACCGTCGAACCGCAGTATTTGCTCGTATTCTCTTCATCGTCGAAAACACTCGCGACATATGGACTTCAAACCAATTGTATCATGCAGCACCAATGCCGAAAGGGTTGTACCTAGAGACACGAGATGCGGTCCGAGTACGAGTAACGTCGTTTAAAAGTACATTTGCTAGGTAATGTTGATTTTTTCGAGATTATTTAAGATGTGGACTTGTGCAACGTAAATCGCGACTTTTCTGTCGGAAAATGCCGCGAGGTCGCTCAACCAAAGAAATTATCCCGCATTAGGTATCTCGATAACTATCATCCATTGAAAAAGGACCTCCTTTTTCACTAGGGTACTTATGTAAGCTCCCCACCTCCCAACCTGTGGCATCTCCACGTGCCGTGCCCCACCACCACAGTCCACCCAACGCGACGCCGAAACCCACCCGACAGACAAGCAAACAATGGCCGAGCCCGCGACCGCAGCGATATCCGAGCCGCTCGACCTAGTCCGCCTCTCGCTCGACGAGCAAGTGTTCGTCAAGCTCCGCGGCGACCGCGAGCTGCGCGGCCGACTACACGTTTGTCTTCGCATTCCTGGGGGGGGGGGGGGGGGGGGGGGGGGGCGCGGGGGGGGGGCGGGGGGGGGGGGGGGGGGGGGGGGGGGGGGGGGGGGTCGGGGGGGGGGGGGGGGGGGGGGGGGC